>ERZ1034363.1794-NODE-1794-length-11399-cov-3.086116_pt1 | contig 11399 bp, 9 predicted proteins | sample MGYA00520616_ERZ1034363 | MGnify/ENA primary metagenome ERZ1034363 (study PRJEB33736, sample SAMEA104284506) | Azolla filiculoides | biome: Urban; feature: Water surface; material: Ditch water | place: Netherlands | collected 2015-10-28 | depth 0-0.1 m ...
GATAATAAACTATTTAAAACTTCATTCATTAAATGAAATCATTACCAAAACAAATAGATAAAAGAAAAAAATGAAACATAGAAAAACCAATAGAAGTAACAAATTCTATTCAGTCATTCAAAAAAAATAAATTAAGATATTACACCCGAGCCTACTAATTCGTCGCCAATATACCAAGCTGCAAATTGGCCTTCGGTTATAGCGGATTGTGGCTCTTCAAAAGCTAGATACATACCATTTTCAAATGGATACAAAGTTGCTTTTTGCAACGGTTGTCGGTAACGAATTCGCGCCATCACTTCCATCGATTCACCATTGGCCAAAGCCAAATCGGTACGAATCCAATGGACTTCGGACTTTTCAATAAACAACGCTTTTCTGAACAATCCAGGATGTTGACTGGTTAATCCGGTGTAAATAGTATTAGTTTCAACATTGGTAGCGATAATAAATAACGGATCTGTAGTTCCTCCTACATTCAGTCCTTTTCGTTGTCCAATAGTAAAATAATGAGCCCCTTGATGCTTTCCTACTACTTTTCCCATATTTGGAGTGTAAGGAATTTTAGCCGCATCGAATGCTAAATGCTGTTCTAAACTTAAATCATCTTGTTTTTCTGAACTGTAAACAGCATCATTTTTATCAATTTGAACAATAAGTCCATCTTTAGGTTGTAATTTTTGTTGTAAAAATTCCGGCAATCTTACTTTTCCAATAAAGCATAATCCTTGCGAATCTTTCTTTTCGGCAGTAATTAATTCCATTTGAGTCGCAATTTCCCGTACCTCAGGTTTGGTTAATTCTCCTATTGGAAACAATGATTTGGCAAGCTGTTCTTGGGACAACTGACAAAGAAAATAAGATTGATCTTTATTGGTATCGGCTCCGGCTTTTAATTGATAAACCGTTTCGCCATTGACTTCGATTTCACTTTTTTGACAATAATGTCCGGTCGCTACATAATCCGCTCCAAGACTTAAGGCAATTTTCATGAAAACATCAAATTTTATTTCGCGATTGCAAAGTACATCCGGGTTTGGAGTTCTTCCTTTTTCATATTCGTTGAACATATAGTCCACGATTTTTTCTTTATATTCTTCGCTTAAATCTACGGTTTGAAAAGGAATCCCTAATTTTTCGGCTACTAATAAAGCATCGTTACTGTCTTCTAACCACGGACATTCATTAGAAATTGTAACCGAATCATCGTGCCAATTTTTCATAAAAAGGCCTATAACTTCATAGCCTTGTTGTTGCAACAAATAAGCCGCAACACTTGAATCTACACCTCCGGAAAGTCCTACAACAACACGCTTCATCTTCAAAAAATTATAATTTTACAAGGGTGCAAAGTTACAAAAGATTTGTATCCGAATTGAATTAAGGAAAAGTTAATTGTGTTTAGACTTTGTAGCGCTTTCAGGGAAACTCATATTCATTTCTTTTACTGCTTTTCCTTTCTCAAAAAACTGCCAAAGCCCTTCTTTTTTTCCGTTTATAAACTTCCCTTGTGAAACTACAGTTCCATTTGTATCTCTAAAAATAGCCGGACCATTATACTCGTTATTCTTAAAAAAAGACTCTTCGAGCACAATTCCTTTTTCGGAATATTTTTTATAAATACCTTCCTTTAGATTGTTTTTATAGCTCATTTCTTCGGCGATTTTTCCACTGGGAAAATAAACTGTTCGCAAACCTTCCAGCTTTCCTTTACTGTAATTTTCGGTAGTCATGATTGTTTTTGAAGCATGGTGATAATAGTTCCATTGGCCTTCAAATACTTTATTTATGACTTTTCCTTCGCTTACTTTATTTTTATCTTGATCATAAAAAATAGTAAACGCCACATTGTCTTTTGCATTAAATTCCCGTGTAGCAATTATGACTTTGGCTTTGGTATCATCAAAGAAATTAAAAACACCTATTTCTTTGCCGTGATTAAAAGTTCCTTCATAACGAGGCCTTTTCGACTCTTCATAAATACCTTTCCACAAACCGTGTTTTTTTCCTTTTTCGTCTAATTTGTTATAATCAGTTTGTGCCGTTTGCGCATGGAGATTCATCACATTCCAAAAAACCAAAACAACTATTCCTATTTTATAAAATACTTTCATAATTATCTTTATAGCGTAACGAATTCTAATACTTTAAATTATGTGTAAACAAAAAAATCTCGAATTACTCCGAGATTTTTTTAATTGTTTATTTCTTTTTTTGTTGTGCTTTTTGAGCTTCAGCTTGCTCCATTACTTCTTGTAATTTTTGCTGGAACTTACCTTGTTTCTTCGGCTCTTTCAATTTATTTTCTTGAATTTGAGCATGAATCTTATCACTGTCAATAAAGTATCTTTTGATGACAATCATAATTCCAATAGTAATTAAGTTCGAAATAAAGTTATACAAACTCAATCCCGCTCCATAACTATTAAAGAAAAATAACATCATTAATGGCGAAACATAAATCATGATTTTCATCATTTTTGCCATATCCGGCATACCTTCTTGTTGTGGTGCTGCCATTTGTTGGTCACCAGAAGTCATTTTCATATAGAAGAAAATAGCAATTGCAGCCAATATTGGAAACAAACTAATATGATCACCATACAAAGGAATGTGAAATGGTAATTTTACGACTGAATCAAAAGAAGATAAATCGTCTGCCCAAAGGAAACTTTTTTGTCTCAATTCGAATGCCGAAGGGAAAAACTGAAACGAAGCATACATAAAAGGCAGCTGAATCAAAGCGGGAATACAACCTGCCATAGGATTCACTCCTGCTTTATTGTATAATTTCATGGTTTCCTGTTGCTTTTTCATAGCATCTTTTTTGTATTTCTCCCCTAATTCTGTGATTTCAGGACGAAGTACTTTCATTTTGGCTTGTGACAAAAATGATTTAAAAGTGATTGGCGACATGGCAATTTTTATCAAAATTGTAAATACAATAATTGCTATACCATAAGTAATATAAGAGCTTAAAAATCCAAATAACGGAATAAAAATAAATTTATTAATCCATCCGAAAATTCCCCAACCTAATGGAATAATTTTATCTAAATTTTTATCATATGCTTTTAAAGTTTTATAATCTGAAGGGCCAAAATACCAACTCATTTTATAATCTACTTCGCCATTGGTGAAAGCCAAAGGCAAGTTAGCTTTAAACTGTTTTGTGAATATTGTATCTGTTTTTTCGTCTAAAACTAAATCATTTGAAGACAAAGTAGTTTTCTCAAATGGTTTTTCAGTCAATAAAATAGTGGTGAAAAAATGTTGTTTGAAAGCAACAAATTTTACGTTTTCGGGAGTATCCTGTTTATCTTTACCTAAACTTACAGAACTGAATTTTTCATCCTCATATTCATATTCGATTTGAGCATATCTATTTTCATAAGAAACACTTTTCTCGTTTCTATATGATTTCAAATCCCATTCTAAATCTAATGGTTTTGCCGTATTCAATACTTTATTCAATCCTTGAGAACGAACATCAAAACCAACCATATATTCGTTTGGTTTCAAAATATATTTGTATTCCAAAAATTCATTGGCACCCGCTTTCAATTTCATAGAAAGGATTTGATCTGCTCCAACTTTTGTTAGTGTTGGTTCAAAATACAAGTCTTTGGTATTTAATGTACGATTATCGCCCGTTAACAACTGTACATTTAAATTAGCATTGTTGTCTTTGATTAATTGTACTAATTGGCCTGAACCTTTTTTGAATTTTTCGAAAGTTTTTAAAGTAGCTTCTACAATAAATCCTCCTTTATTAGCAATTTTTAGTTTTACCAATTCATTTTCGATAGTGGTAAACCCTTCTTTTGCAGAAGGAAGTGTAGCTGAATAAGCAAAATTTCCTAATGTTTTTTGCAATTGAGCCAATTGTGTAGAATCTCCGGTTGTAGCTACAGCAGCCGTAGCTTTTGCCACCACTTTATCCGTTAATTCTTTAGCTTTGGCTTGCTTAATCAAAAGCTCTTTTTGGGCTTTCTCTGCAGCAACCACTTTCGCATCAGGTTTATTTTGATACATGATCCAAATCAAAATACCAAAAATCAATACAAAACCTATAATCGAATTAAGGTCAAATTTTTTTTCTTCCATTATTTTATTTAAAAAAGTTTACTGTTTAAAGAAACGAATTGCTTCGTTTTATTTTTTCTTTGCCTTAACAGCCGCTGCCACAAAATTCACAAATATAGGATGCGGATTAGCTACTGTACTCTTATATTCCGGGTGGTATTGAACACCAATGAAAAATGGATGGTCTTTCAATTCAACAATTTCCACTAAACCGGTATCCGGGTTAGTTCCGGAAGCAATTAATCCCGCTTTTTGCAATTGATCCACGTACTCGCTGTTGTATTCATAACGGTGACGGTGACGTTCTGAAATAGTGGTTGTCCCGTATATTTTATAGGCTAACGAATCGGGTTTCAAATCACATTTCCAAGCTCCCAAACGCATGGTTCCGCCTTTGTCTGTAATTGTTTTTTGATCTTCCATTAAGTTAACAACAGGATGTGTTGTTTTATCGTTCATTTCTGTAGAATTGGCATCGGCAAGTCCAAGAACATTTCTTGAATATTCGATAATTGCCATTTGCATTCCCAAACAAATTCCGAAAAACGGCACTTTATTTTCACGGGCATAGCGTACTGTTTCGATTTTTCCTTCGATTCCTCTTTCTCCAAAACCTGGCGCAACAAGAATACCGTCTAATCCCGCTAATTTTTCATTCACATTTGAAGCATCAATATATTCTGAATGGATTGAAATCACGTTTACTTTGGTTTCATTAGCAGCACCTGAGTGAATAAAAGCTTCCAAAATAGATTTGTAACAATCTTGCATTTCAACATATTTACCAATCAAGCCGATGTTCACCGTATGTTTTGGATTTTTTAATCTGCGTAAAAAAGTGTTCCAGTTTTTTAAATCCGGAGCGGCTTTTTTAGGTAAATCTAATTTTTTTAATGCGACAACATCAAGACCTTCTTCTAACATCAAATTAGGTACTTCATAAATCGTAGAAGCATCAATAGATTGAATAACAGCTTCTCTTTTTACATTACAAAACAAAGCCAATTTGTTACGCAATTCCTCTGAAATTTCGTGCTCTGTTCTACAAACTAAAATATCTGCTTTTATACCGCTTTCCATCAATGTTTTTACGGAATGCTGTGTTGGTTTTGTTTTCAATTCACCTGCAGCAGCCAAATAAGGCACCAAAGTCAAATGAATTACAATTCCGTTATGCTCGCCTAATTCCCAAACCAGTTGACGAACAGACTCTATATAAGGTAAGGATTCAATGTCACCAACGGTTCCACCAATCTCTGTAATTACAATATCATAATCACCCGATTTACCAAGCAATTGCATTCTATCCTTAATTTCATTAGTGATATGAGGTACAACTTGTACAGTTTTCCCTAAGAATTCTCCTCTTCTTTCTTTTTCAATTACCGAAAGATAAATTCTACCTGTAGTAACATTATTAGCCTGAGAAGTGGGAACATTCAAGAAACGTTCGTAGTGTCCTAAATCTAAATCCGTTTCAGCACCATCATCGGTCACATAACATTCGCCATGTTCGTATGGATTTAAAGTTCCTGGATCAACATTTATATAAGGATCGAATTTTTGAATAGTGGTTCTGTATCCTCTTGCCTGTAATAATTTTGCCAAAGATGCCGCAATAATACCTTTTCCTAAAGAAGAAGTCACACCGCCTGTAACAAAAATATATTTCGTTTGATTCATTATGTTATTGTTTGTAATGTAGTTGTGTAAAAAACGTGGCAAAAATACGAATTTTATTGGATTATTAGATTAATAGATTGTTAGAATATTTAGATTTTTTGACTTCACAGATTTTAAACTACACAGAAATGCAGACTTCCTGATTATTAGCTTCAGATACGCTGAAAAACACACAAAAAAACAGTACTCTAACAAATAAAACAGCTTATTTAAGGTTTTGGATACCTTTTTTTTATATTTCGAATCAACTCTTCTAAACCATTGAGTTTTAATTCATAAATTAATTGTAATTGTTCGCCTAATTCTCCTTTTGGAAATCCTTTATTACTGTACCAAACAATGTAATATTCAGGTATATCAATAAGAAACCAGCCTTCATATTTGCCAAAAGGCATTTTGGTATGCGCAAGTTTTATCAGTTGTTTTTGATTTTGATCCAAAGTAAGTTTAAAGTTTATGGTTTATAGTTCCATTTGCAAACTAAAAACTGTTGTGTAATAATATCCTTATTTCCAGTCAAAAGTGATTCGTTTCTCAATATCAGCATTCAAACTCAAGAAAACAGGGCAAGTCATTGCGGCTCTTTCTAAAATAATTTTATCTTTTTGTTCCAAAACTCCGCTCATATCAAAAGCAATTTCAATAGCGCCAATACGTCTTGGCTCCGCATTCATAATTTTAGTTACAGCAGCGGTAGAATTTTCAATATTAAGTTGCATATCTCGGGCTTTTATTCCCATAATCGTTAGCATACAAGTTGCCAAAGCATTAGCCACAGTATCTGTTGGAGAAAAAGCCTCTCCTTTTCCGTTGTTATCTAATGGCGCATCCGAAAGCATCTCGGTTCCCGATTGCAAATGAACCGAACTCGTTCTTAAATTCCCTAAATATGTTACTTTTGATGTCATTAATTAGCCTCTTTTATAGTTAAATCTGTATCGTAGTACAAAACATAAACTCCTTTATTGGTATAGCCACCACCTTCTTTTCTGTAGTATTCAAATTTATTATCAACTTGTTCTGTCGCCATCATTTCGACCGTTTCCTGATACGTTTTACCCTGTGACAATCGCATCATTGTATCAAAAGTAACGTCAAATCCGCGGGTAGCAAAAGCAGTAGGCATGATTTTATTTTTCTTTCTGTACTCTTTTTCAAAAATAAGCGCTTCCGGAGATTCGTTTTCACGCGTCATCGAAGGATACATCAATTTTAACTTAGCCAAATTCTGAAAATTAATTTCATCTGTATCCAAAGTTTCGTTAGGTTCAAGAATAACCAATTGAACCGAATATAAAGCCATTGCATTCAACATCGTCGTCATAGTTGATTTTATCATTCCGGTATTCCCGGTTTCCATCACCACATAATTCGTTTTGTTTTTGACCAATAAACTTTTTAAACTTTCCACGTTAAGACTTCCTGTTTCGGTCAAAGCAGCAAATCGAACGTCTTTCTGATTTTCTTGAATGTATTTTCTAATAGACTCTTTTTTCTTATCTACTACGGCTATAATATTTCCACCTTTTGCGCGCATAAAATCGAAAACTGTATTGCGTATTGTAACCGTTGTTGGGATGGTTTGGTATAAATTACTATAAGCATCACCCACATCTTTTGACAAAGGCGAAATAACCGGAACCTGATTAAACGCTACTAATCCGGCTGTTTTTTCTACATTATTTTGGTAAAAAGGTCCAATTATAGCATCTGCATTCCCAAGGTTATTTTCTTTTATTATTGAAGCAACATTAGAACTATTCTTGCTTTCTTGTGAATCAAAAATACTTACATCAACCGTTATTCCCAGTTGTTTGGCCGAATCTATAGCCATTAAAGCTCCGGAATAAAAGTCTAAAGTCATGTTTAGAAACTTGTCTTTTTTCAAACGCATAACCGTTGAATTCACTGTATCTCCTTCAATTTTAGTTAAATTAAAAGGCAATAACAATACTAATTTCTTTTTGTCATTACTGTTTTTTGTCAATACTGAATATGCTTTTTTACTTTCTTTCGGAAGCACAATAGTAGACGGAACTTTCAAAATCATTCCTTCGACAACTCCTTCGGATAAAGCAGGATTGAGATTTTGCAATTCTTCCGAACTCAAACCAAACATTTTTGACAAACTATAAAGCGTTTCTTTTGGTTTAACCTGATATGCTGCGTAATCCTCAACTTTCGTCGAAACTACAGCTGTATTAGGATTAACTATTTCCGTTTTAGTCTCGGTTACAACTGAAACTCTTGGTGTTTTTGGCGCTGTTCCTTTTATCAATAACTGATATCCAACAGGTAAATTAGCTATAATATCCGGATTTCTTTTTTCTAATTCTTCAACTGTAATTCCGTATAATTTAGCAATCGAATATTTGGTTTCTTTTGGAAGTACCTCATGATAAACTGTTTTTTCCGGACTGGCAATTGTTTTTTTCGAAACAGCAACAGAATTAGAAGGAATAACAAGCTTTTGCCCAATTTGTATTCCGTCTTTTTCAAGAAAAGGATTGGCTTTTTTTAAAGCTTCATCAGAAACGCCGTATTTCTTTTCGATGCTATAAAAGGTTTCTTTCGGAGCAACTTCGTGTGTTGTAGCTTTAAGAACTGTTTTGACAAGAGCTGTGATTTTTTTTTCGGAACCGTTAGGAATCAGCAAAACGCTGTTGGGTTTCAAACCACTTTGTGCATCAGGATTGAGTCTGTAAATATCAAATGGAGTAACCTTATATTTTTGTGCAATTTGATTGATGGTTTCTCCTTTCGCTACTTTATGTGTGATGGTTTTTGATTGTGAAAAAACATTGGCAGTAAAAAACAAACTAACTAAACAAATTGTAATAAAATATTTCATCCTTTTTTGATTCTAAAAATTATTCGGGTATTGATACTGAAACGGTATCAAATTTTATTCCAAAAATCTGATACCGTTTGTATAAAGAACATTAAAAACAATGCCTTTTAAAGAAAAAAAATCTAATTTACTATTCCCACTCTATTGTGGCTGGCGGTTTAGAGCTTATATCATATACAACTCTATTCACCCCTTTTACCTTATTAATAATGTCGTTAGACACTTTCATCAAGAAGTCATAAGGCAAATGTACCCAGTCTGCAGTCATTCCGTCAGTAGATTCTACTGCGCGCAATGCAACTACTTTTTCATACGTACGTTCATCACCCATAACACCAACACTATTTACAGGAAGCAAAATTGCTCCGGCTTGCCATACTTTGTCATACAATCCCCAAGATTTCAATCCGTCGATAAAAACCTTATCAACATCTTGTAAAATTTGTACTTTTTCTAAAGTAATATCACCTAAAATTCGAATAGATAATCCTGGTCCCGGGAAAGGATGTCTTCCTAACAATTCTGGATCAATTCCTAAAGTAGCTCCTACTCTTCGCACCTCATCTTTGAAAAGCATGCGCAATGGTTCTACAATTTTTAATTTCATATAATCAGGTAAACCACCCACATTGTGGTGCGATTTAATTGTTGCCGATGGCCCTTTTACAGAAACCGATTCGATAACATCAGGATATATTGTCCCTTGGGCTAACCAAGTAACATCTTCAATTTTATGTGACTCATCATCAAAAACTTCGATAAAAGCATTTCCAATGGCTTTTCTTTTCAATTCTGGATCAGTAACTCCTGCTAAAGCATCATAAAAACGTTGAGAAGCATCCACTCCTTTTACATTCAAGCCCATTCCTTCGTATTGATCTAAAACAGATTGAAATTCATTTTTACGAAGCAAACCATTATTTACAAAAATACAATACAGGTTTTTACCAATGGCTTTGTGCAATAAAACCGCTGCTACAGTTGAATCTACTCCTCCTGAAAGACCTAAAACCACTTTGTCGTTTCCGATTTTTTCTTTCATTTCAGCTACGATTTCTTCAACGAAAGCACCTGGTGTGAAATTTTGAGGAACTTCGGCAATTTTTACCAAAAAGTTTTCTAACATTTTTGATCCGTCTGTTGAATGGAAAACCTCAGGATGGTATTGAATAGCGTAAGTTGTTTCTCCTTCAATTTTATAAGCCGCAAATTCCACATCATGTGTACTAGCTAGTTTTATTCCATTTGTTGGCAAAGCTTTAATACTATCACTATGACTCATCCAAACTTGACTATTTTCAGAAACTCCTTCAAAGAAAATTTCATCTTCTTTTATATAAGACAAATTAGCTCTACCATATTCTCTGGTGTTTGAAGCAGCTACTTCACCTCCACTAAAATGGGATAAATATTGTGCTCCGTAACAAACGGCAAGCATAGGAAGTTTTCCTCTAATTTGAGATAAATCAGGATGTGGCGCATCTTCTGAACGAACAGAAAATGGACTTCCACCAAGAATTACTGCTTTATAAGAGGATAAATCACTTGGAAAGTGATTGTATGGAAAAATTTCGCAGAATATATTTAATTCGCGAACTCTACGCGCAATAAGCTGAGTATATTGCGATCCGAAATCTAAAATAAGTACGTTGTGTTGCATGCGCAAAAATACTTTTTATATTCGGAATTGAAAAATTGAATTTTAAAAATTTTTATTTTTATTCTAAAGCCCTCTATTTACTCTTTAATCAAAAGAATTGAACCTTTAAATCCTGCGGCAAGATTATCCCAGAAATTAGTAGTTATCAAATTATTCTTATCATCATAAATTTGAATTTCTGCCGTATTTCCTCCGCTTGTACCTGTATTTAAAGCCTCAAATTCAACTTTATTAATCCCAGGATTCAAGACAATTTTAATCTCTTTTAAGATTCCTTCTAAAAACAACTCCGACCGAATTACATTATAATTGAGATATACCCTGAGCAAATCCCCGTCTACATATATGAAGTCCCTGTATTTTACAATTAAATATTCTGACTTAGTTTTATAATCTCCAAAATCAAAATTCTTTTTGAGCAGCGGCGCATTATTTTCATTCAATGTTTTATTTAAATCCTGAGCCATCTTTTCTTTATAAACATCGCCTGGATTCGCAAATTCATTTTTAGGAATCATGCTTATTGGAGCTGGCGTTCCAATTTTAAAAGAAGAATTTGGGGTTTTAACATCCGGACTATTGAAAACATTAGGAACATTAATCGGCGGAACGGCTGTCGAAGGCGGAATTTCCGTTACGATTGACGGCTTTTTTTTGGGAGCAATTGGGAATTTTGCAGCAGGAATCGGTTTGAATTTTCCTCCAAAATCACTTTGGGCAAAACCATTTAATGTAAAACCAATAATACAAATAAAGAATAGAATTTGTTTCATTTCTTATATAGAGTGATAATTCGACTTTCTGTTTTTAGTATAAAAAAAAGAGACTGATGAGGGCAAAAATAACATAATTAAATCGCAGACCTTCAGTATTACAAATTTCTTAACAAAATAAACCAGGCAATTCCTGAAAATCAAAATCTATTCCATTCTTACTGGCGCGCACAATTATTTAACCTTTTTAATACAAAAACACTATTTTTTATTGTGCTATTTTTTATAAATTGCGCCAATTAAAAACACAAGCTTTCTTGTGATTTAAATCCCTTAAAAATCAATTCAAAACCAAATAAAAAAAACAAAATGAAAAGAGAAAACATCTTGACAGGCTCTCCTTGGG
>ERZ1034363.1795-NODE-1795-length-11384-cov-7.211020_pt1 | contig 11384 bp, 9 predicted proteins | sample MGYA00520616_ERZ1034363 | MGnify/ENA primary metagenome ERZ1034363 (study PRJEB33736, sample SAMEA104284506) | Azolla filiculoides | biome: Urban; feature: Water surface; material: Ditch water | place: Netherlands | collected 2015-10-28 | depth 0-0.1 m ...
TATGCTGCTTTCATACAAATTTTCATTCAAGACAATCATACGTTCATCTTCAATGTCATCGTCATTAAAAATGAAATTGGCTGTGTCAAACGCTCTTTTAGCTGGGGAACACACAATCACATCGGGCGACAATTCCTGCTCCCTTAACCAAACACCCATATTCTTGGCATCACGTTTGCCGCGCTTTTTCAGCGGACGATTGATATCTTCGGTTTTTGCATTGCGATCAGATTTTGCGTGACGCAACAACCATAACTCTTTGGACATATTTATTTCTCGAAATCAATACAAAAATTATTCACCATGACCATGGTCATGATCATGCGAACCTTTAAGTTTATGCATAACAGATTTAATGAAAGGATCACTTTCTTTATCACCAATATCAGCAAATACCGTGTGATCATAGGCCGACGCAGCAGGATTGGAAAGCATTGATTTTTCAGCTGGCTCAAGTGATACAATTTTAGTAGTAATCGTTTGACCATTTTCTTCACGTTTAATCATAGCTGGAATTTGCATCTGTGGCAGCCATGTCACTTCAAACACGATATTAGGTAAATTGGTTTTATAATGAATCGCTTTTTGATTGAACAGTGTTTCATCACTATCCGACACTAACGTTGCCATCATTTCCGGGCTTATCAACAATGTCGTCTTTGTCCAATTTGGCGTTTCACCAATCATCCCTAAATCTACTGCGTTATAGTCAATCGTTTGTTTGTCGTCGTGAAAAATCATCGAGTATTCCACTTGACCATTGTCAAGTCTTGTCCATTCTTCACTCGAATTATCTTGTGGATTACGTGTTTCAACACGATTATCAGTTCGCCAAAAATACCATTGATAATGTTTTTCACTCTGATCTGCCTTAGTAATCGTCGTTTCAAACTCAACAGATGCATTAGGTAGCGTTTGCGTTCCCTGCACTAAAAAAGGCTTTGTTTGATAAGACGTACAAGCACTTAGCAACACTGAAGATAAGATAATAGTTGATGAAAATTGATTGCGCATGAATTTTTCCTTTATTTTTCATTTTCCCCTTAAATAAAAAAGCGCACTTAGATTAAGTGCGCTTTAAAAACAATCAGGGGATAATTATTTTTACTTACGACTCAATTATTTATTTATAATCCACTGGCTTAATGCCTAACGCTTTAGCCATGACTTGATAAATATAACTTTGCTCTTGAATTCCTTGGAACAAATACGCTCTTGGACCTTTAGCAAAAATTGCTACGTCTTCAGCAGCATGCGTTTCAGAACCAAACCCCGTTGGTACAGTTGCTTCTTGAATGAAGTTAGGGTGCATCGTATCTAAAATAGTCAAATCAGCTTGCCCTGCAGAAGGCGTGACCGGAGGAATAGACGCAGACGCTGTTAAAGTGGGACGTGCAGCACGATATCCACCACCGTTTCCGTAGCTTAAAGTCGCGTAAGGTTTACCATCTGCGGCAAGATCAGGCGTTGTTTTACCTGGTGAGGTCACCAAACCTAAAATTGGATTACCACGTTGTGGATAACCTGCAATAGTAAATACATGACTGTGATCAGCTGATACGATAATCAACGTGTCATTTGCAGGACTGTTTGTCATGTCAACGGCTTTTTGAACAGCATTTGATAATTCAACGGTTTCAGATAAAGCACGATAAGCATTGCCAGAATGATGCGCATGGTCAATACGACCACCTTCAACCATTAAGAAATAACCTTTTGGGTTTTTCTGTAAAATTTGAATCGCTTTTTCGGTCATTTCAGTCAATGAAGGCTCACCACCTGTATCTGTTAAGCGATCTGCTTCATATTCCATGTGGTTTGTACTTTCAAACAATCCAAGTAAATGATCTGTATTTTTGACATCAATAGCATCCCACCCTTTCTTATCATAAACATAAGCAGAATTTTTATATTGACTTATCCACTGTGTTGTTAAATCGCCATCTTTTCGCAAACCTTTTTTTGTTGTATCTTCTGGGTCTGTCATTGTATCAGGCATAAAATAAGAACGACCACCACCTAATGCCACTTCTAATCCATCCGATTTGAAATTAGTATTTTTATGGAAATTGACAAGTTGATAAGCAATATCTTTAACTGAAGAACCAGCAGGAAGTTTGCTGTCAGCTTCCCAGTCACGATTAGAAATATGCGCATAACATGCAGCAGGTGTTGCATGCGTTATACGCGCAGTGGATACAACACCTGTTGACATCCCTCTATCTTCTGCTTGCTCAAGTAGCGTAATCGTTTTGTTATCCTCTATAACTTTTCCACTTAACTCACTTCTCGCCACATTTGCCCCGACGGATAATTCACCATCATTAGTTTTGACGCCAGTCATCATAGATGACATAGTCGGCGCAGAATCAGGCGTTTGTTGATTCACTTGATACGTTTTTGATAAAGCAAGATGTGGGAACTTTTCAAAACTCAATGAATTTTCTTCGCCACCATGATTACCTGCTTTTGATTGGCCTTCAAAGATTCTTGATGCCGTGATAGTAGAAACCCCCATACCATCACCGATAAACAAAATAACATTTTTCGCCTTCTTTTTGTTATTTGCTATTCTATCGGCTTTATCTAAACTAGCTTGACCTTTATCAATCCAAAATTTAGGCGTTTCTACAGCTGTTATTTCCGCTTGCGTTGCAGCTTGGGCATTGTTTGAAAGCATCAGCGCTGAGCCAATTAATAGCATAGCTCCCGATATGATTTTAGAATCGTTATTTGTATACATAATAATTATATTCCTTCTACTTTTTTATGGAAAATACGTGGCATTCATTGGAAGTGACAGCGTAAATTACAGATATGACATGGATGTGACAATGCGAAAAAATGAAGCCATAAATCACCATACCCCCTGCTACTCGCCTTAAAATAAAAAAACTCTCAATACTAAAAAAAGCATTGAGAGTTGTGAGTCATACAAGTTATAGGGGGTATGTATGCTGTAAAGACCTAATACGAAAAAGCTGTTTTAATTATAGGTAGTTGAACCATCTTCAAATGATTAATGATTGTGTTCTTCGTGCGCATGCTCATGATCATGCTCTTTGTGTTCATCATGTTCGTGATCGTGTTCTTTATGATCTTCGTGTTCATGATCATGACCGTGTTCTTTGTGTTCTTCATGTTCGTGATCGTGACCTTCTTTATGGTCGTCATGTGCTGTATGTTTTGAATCAGTCATTTTTTAATCCTCGAATCGGTGAGTGGACACACACTAACGATTAAGTGCGCAGATAATTTATACCGTGCTAATATGACAGTTTGAAGTATCCTGCATTTTAATCGCGTTACTGCGTACTAGGTATTTTCATCGGCGTAAAATAAGCATAGGAATGCGCACTGATAATACCAATATAGTGTTTAAGTTCATCAATTTGTGTCATTTCACCAATTAACTTTAATTTATTATTGATATTTTCATGGGCAAAATTGCCATGCAGTAGATGCGCAATATCCACCTCAAAAACATTTTTTATTGCTGGAAGATAATCATAAGCAACTTTATTTTTGCTTATGTCTAACATATTTAATTTTCCTTGATTTAAGCATTCATGAATCACAAAATTTTCGTCAATATCAGGAAAATAATCAACATGAGAGGAATTTTTTGATATCACGATTTCCATAGCAACTAATCGGGCTTTTGTTCCCTTGCTTGTATTCAGCAAAAAACTTTCACCTCGAATATCATTTTCATTAATAGATTTTGCTGCGCAAATAATATAAGAAGGAAATGAGGATAAATTGGATTCTACTGCAAAAATTTTTACATGTTTTAATGGTGTTTTCGATTTCATCTTAATTTCCTCTAAACGGTAATGATAAGGGTTAAATACATGATTAATGACCTCATAAATGCCATACCGCTTTTATGATTGCCGATTTTATAATTGCTTTATATCAAGCCAATGACAGATCAAATCAAATGCATATTTTGAAAATTTACCCTTGCTGGTTAATAAAATAAAGATATCTGATTACATTGATTATTTTTATTTTTTCAAGCTAAGTCATGCGAACATTAAAAAACAAACTACTAAAAAAAAGCTCTCACTGCATAACAATGAGAGCCATTCACAAAAAATAGATCTTGAGAGAAATCTATTTTTCAAAAATTTAGAAAGTCGCTTAAAAAACATTAGAACTGCAAATAAATACTACAGATTCTATATGACAATTTTATGTCAGTTTATTCAAATTCTTTTTTTTATTAAAAAATTTCATTTTTTTGTATCGGTATTGAGAATGCAGTTTTGCATGCGAAATGATAATATAAACGTTATTGACAATAATCCCATCATTTAAAGAGCGAACTTGCTATGATAATGTTAAATGACCATCTCTTCTTCAAACCACGAAAACAACGGTATTTTATATTATGTACCGCTATTTTTATGCTTGAGGGGTGTATGTCACCGCTAGCGTTAGATCATGCGGTCATGGCTTATGACCAAACCACCTCCGACATTCAATCCCAGCAATTACTGCTCAATATTGCACGTGCCCAGCAACATCAACCGCTGCATTTTACAGGCGTATCCAATATAGCCGCCACGTTTAATTTTCAATTTAATGCTGGCGCAACACCCGCATTAACCGGCAATAGTGGGATGTTAATGACACCTATTTTTGGTGGCACAGTGTCAGAAAACCCCACCATTAGCATTGTCCCCATTGAAGGTGAAGAATTTACTCGACGCCTATTAGCCCCTTTTCAAGAAAGCAAATTGACTATGTTATTAAGACAAGGCGCGGATATTGATCTTGTTTTGCGGTTAATTGCCGGTGAGTTGCGTATTAAAAGCCACAAACAAGATATTGTCTACACAAACTCCCCAAAAGATACCGATGGTTATCGCAAGTTTCGTCAATTCGTCACGCAAATATCAACCATTCAAGACCGCCATAATTTATTTGTTGAACCACTGCAATTTGAGCAGTCATGGCATCTATCACTTGAACACCTCGATAGTGAAAAATTAGTCGATTTACAAAAGGAATTTAAAGTGGATTATGACGCTAAAAGTAAGCAATTAACGCTTACTAAGCGTATAACGGGGCATACTGTATTAACCAATTATGATCCACAAACATTAAGCAATGAAGAGCGTATTACATTAAATGACGAAGCTGACATAGGTTCTAGTAACGATATTATGGTGGATGTTCGTGGCGCTTATTTAGGGGGAGAAGTGCCTATTCATGGTTTCTTTCGTCTGCGTAGCTTTTACAATGTACTTAATTTCATTGGTCGTGATATTGACGATGAACCTGAATTTGCAGTGGAAAAGTTACCAGCCACACCTAGCGTAAGTGAAAACCCAATTCATTCATTAGGTATTTTAGTTTCTGAAAATGCACCAGAAAATAGCCCTTATTTTGTAAAATACAATGATTATTTTTACTCACTTGAGCCTGACACAGGACATCACTGGAATCGTGAAGGATTTAGATTATTACATCAAATATTTCAAATGACTATGGCTGAACTCTCTCAACATAGCACACCAAGCATTACCATTTCAAAGTAAATAAAAGATGCCACTCATAATGCTGCAATCGCTAACGCTAACTGACGCCTTAATTTGAGTGTATTGATTTGATGCCAAAATACGGGAAAACCATCAAGCAGCCAATTTTGTTTTTCTTTTATATGAGAGAGGTACGTTGAAATCGTTAGCGGAACCGTTTTTTCACTCAACGTTATATCACGAGAAAAATAATAACGTAAAAAATCTTGCGCAACTTGTGTATCATTTAATTCACCTAAATAATCTTGTACTTTTTTGATTTCTGTTAGCACATTAGCACTTTCTTTTCCCAGAATATCTTCAAAATTTTCAATTAGATAACGGAGATTTTTACACTCTTTTCGGAAATTGTGTAATTGTTCAATTGTTGCGTTATCTAATGATGCATGACGCACACGAACCCGTTCATAACTTTTGTAAACGGCTGAAAAAGCAATATGACTAATTTTATATGGACTGCGTTTGTTCATTGTTATTAACGTTGTTTTTTGAGTATTTTTTGCTAAAAAAAGATGAATTTTATGTTTAAATTTGATGTGTTCTTTGCTTTTTAGCAAAGTGATTATTTTCTTCACTGCTTTTTTTCGCTGACGATTAAAATCAGCGGTTATCGTCAACATAGCTTTTTTTTCATCTTCACTTAAAGGCATTTCATTGGCCAATTTGTGTTGATAGTTAACCATATTATCAATAAAAACATCCAAATCACGCGCCATACTTAAACGATGTATCATGTCTTTTAGACTATTTTTCAATAAAGTCATTTGACTTACTTTAAAGTCCTGCTGAAAAATGCGTAGCGTTGATTCAATTCGGCGAAGGGTAACACGCATATCATGAATCACATCACTACTCACATCATACCCATCACTTGCAAGCAATAACGACTCATACTTTAAAAAATGATTAAAATGATGGGTTAAAATTTTTTGGAAGGCTTGATTATGTGAAAATGTTGGATCTAAACCTATCATGGTATTTTTTCCATATTGTTTCATTAGTGGAATAGAAGAATAATCAGCTATCAAATGAGGTGAAATTAGTGCATTTTTCATTTGTATCTCCTCTTATTTTTCATCACATCATGTTATACAGTAAAAATGGAAATAGTAACGATATATTTTGTCATTAATATGACAAAAAAATATTTATTTTTATCATAAAAAAATTATTTATTTACTAACCAATAATATGGTAATGTCAGCACAGCAGAAAATTATGACGCAGTATTTTAACCAAATAAATGGAATAAAAAATATGAACGTATTGTTACTTGACATAGAAAATCGTCCTAATCGCTTATTAAATTTAACAGAAGATTTAACCAATTATTCAAGTGTCATTATTTGTTACGCTCAAAGTGATTTTAAAATTCCCATTGACTGGATTGAACCTATTGCAAAGGCCTTCTCCGCAGGTACACTTAAAATTATTAAAATGCCTAATGCCGGTAAAAATGCAGCGGATTTTGGCATTGCCTTCTGGGCAGGTATGTTAGCAGCGCAGCAGCCTAATGACACACATTATGACATTATTTCCAATGACGCTGATTTGGATTTTGTGGTAGATTTACTGATATCACAAGGTCGAAGTGCGAAGCGCATTGCCATGATAAAGCAACCATTACCCCTTGAAACTATCAGCGAAGAAAAAGCAAAAACGATTAAACCACTACAGAAATATTGCCTCTATCTTGCTAAAAATGACCCGCGCCCTGCTAAATCAAAATCACTGATTAATAATATAGATCGCTTTTTTAAAGAAACGGTTAATCCAAATGATGTACTGACAAAATTAATTAAAAAAGGCGTTGTATCCATTAATCATGGTGTTGTGACTTACAACAATAAACGTTTGCTAGAACAAGCCCAGAAAATTTAATTTTCACTATCACATTCTTGTCATAATTAGCTGTTTATAATACAGCAAACCATTAGAAAATAAGATAATTTATTGGTTTTTCAATTCAAATTTTATATCCGTAAACAAGATTGTATTATGTAGAACTAGGGGAAAATCACATGAACAAACATTTAACATCACTGAGTTTTGCCGTACTCGTATTACTTGCTAGTGGTTGGGTTTTTCTGATGACATCAGCCGCATCGAAAAAATTAAGCATTGCGCTTAAATATTATTTTCTCTACGGCTAAAGCATGACCCAAAAAAACTACCTATTCAAGGGGAATCGCTGCAAGAGTATCATTACGTTTTGCATTTAGGGTATTGATAATGTAGCGATTTTTCTTCTTGGGAGCAATCTTGTCAATTTCGACCATAATTAAGCCATCGACACAATTGTTGAAATCTGGATCAACATTAAAATCAATAAAATGACAGCCATCATCAATACATAACTCCACATATTGCTTGTAGAGCACAGGTACTTTGACGCCCATTTTCTTTAATTCACTATTGAGTATTTTAAAGCTAGTCGAATAATCCGTATTAAACGCTGTTTCAGCGAATTGAGTATTCATATCAGACACCACAAAAGGACGTCGCGCATTGGCTGGAAAAAAATCGGAGCTAAATTGTTTTCGATAAAAACTAATAATGCGTTCTTTGGCTAATTGCGGATAGGCATGGCTCATACTAACACAACCAAATAAATATTTTACATCCGTCTGACCGCGTAAATACGCGCCAATGCCATACCAAAGGTAATCTAAACTGCGTTGCCCCCAGTAGCGTGGCTGTACAAAACTTCGCCCAAGCTCAATACTATCGGGCAAATATGAGGCAAAGTGACCTTGCAAATCAAATAGCGTATGCGTATAAAAACCTTCAATACCGTATTTTTCCATAATATGTGCGCCTTCACCAATGCGATAAGCACCCACAATTTCTAAATCATTATCATCCCAAAGCACAATATGGCGATAATATAAGTCAAATTTATCCATATCAAGCGCAAATCCCGTGCCTTCTTCAACGGTTCTAAACGTCAATTCACGCAAACGGGCAATTTCAGCCATCACAGGGCAATCATGTGCAAAATCGTACAGAAAAATCTTTTTACCATCACCCGTTTCACCGAGCAAAATAGACTGATAGAGTGTTTTTTTAATGATTTTTGAATTAGCAGGATGCATTAGCGTCGAGACTGTTTCAAATAAAGGCGGTTTATTTTTTTTAGCTAAATTTAAAGCGTGTTTGCGAAAACGTTTACAGAGTTGTTTATTATCCTCGTCACTGTTTAAAAACGCCGCGCAAGGAATTAGTTTCCCGACGTTAAATTGAATGGATTGATTGCGTTTATTAAACATTTCTTGCACGAGTAGCAAGGTGCCAAGTGGCTTATAAAGCGTGGATAAACTGTAAAAGAGCGCCGAATTTTTCGCTTTAATGTGAATAGGTAAAATGGGACTTTGTGATTTACGCGCAAGTTTGAGAAAACCGCTTTGCCATTTTCCATCCTTCACGCCCGTTGGTGTAATACGCGATACTTCACCTGCTGGAAAAATAATAATTGCTTCTTCATTATCGAGCGCGGTGCGCATTTGCGTATAAGTCTCTTTAAATCTCTTTTTATCTGAAAAAACATCAACGGGGAAAAATAACGATTCAAGTGGTTTCATATTACTTAGCAGTGTATTGGCAACAATGCGCACATCCGGGCGCACAGAGCGTATCAGCTTAATTAACGCCAACCCATCAAGTGTACCGATAGGATGATTTGCCACAATAATGAGTCGTCCCTGCGCGGGAATATTGCCAAATGAGTCGTTATCAATTTGATAAGTGAATTTGAAATATGTCAGCAATTTATCAAGAAACGCAAAACCGCGCAAATGCTGATTTTTTGCAATGACGTCATTGAAGTCATCTTCATGAATCAAATTTTTCAAGAACTTGATGACAAGTTTATTTTCTTTTCCCAATTTCACATTAGGGTACATTTCTTCAAATAGGCTTTTTGCGTCAATCATCGTTGAATTTATTCACTTTATTTATTTTGTGTCTTGGATTATAAGCGCGAAATATGTCAATAATGTGACAGAAAAAGTGCATGGGTTTAACACTAGACAAAAGATTTTTTTCATGTTTTATTAAAAATATGTTTATACCTTTTTACTTTTATTTGTAGCATTTTTATGACGATTTCTACTTACAAAACAATATGGATTTCAGATTTACACATTGGTTCAACACAATGCCAAGCCGATATGTTGCTTGATTTCTTAAAACATAACGACAGTGAAAAGCTGTATTTAGTGGGCGATATTATTGATTTTTGGTCGCTATCAAAAAAGATGTATTGGCCGCGCGATCACAACACCATTATTCAAAAATTTTTGCGCAAAGCCCGCCAAGGCACCCAAATCATTTATATTCCCGGTAATCACGATGAAAACATCCGTGATTACGACCATTATGTGTTTGGCGATATTGTGGTGAAAAACTCAGATATTCACACCACCGTAAACGGAAAAAAATTTCTCATTGTGCATGGCGATGAATATGACGCCATTGCTATCAATCATCAATGGATTGCAAAAATTGGCAGTGTGGGTTATGACTGGCTAATTAGGTTAAATCAGTTTTTGCGTATTTTTCGTCGTTTATTTGGCATTCAATCGCATTTTTCATTGGCCGCCTTTGTGAAATTCAAAGTCAAAAATGTCGTGCAATTTATTTCAAAATACGAAGAAAGTATTGTACATACACTCAAAAATGAACAGCTTGATGGCGTTATTTGTGGTCATATTCATCACGCCGAAATTAAGCATATTGATGGATTTCTTTATGTGAATACGGGGGATTTTGTAGAAAGTTGCACCGCCATTGTGGAACACTTTGACGGTGAACTGGAATTGATTAAATGGGTAAAATACGCCCAATCCTCAACGCAAGCTGAGGACAACGTAAATGACTAAAACGTTAATGTGCAATATGCACAATATCCACTTTATCCCAAACCGCTTCAATAAAATCCTCATCCATCTCAGGCATACCGCCCTGTATCCATTGGGTTAAAATTCGCGCTGTATTGGGATAGGTCACATGCACCGATTGATTGTAGTGCAGCCAATGTTCAATAATAGCGCCATCAAGGTCATGCATAATATGCGCGTAGCCTAACTGTTTAAGCGCCGCCGCATTAGACGTTTGCTCCATTTGCGCGTGCAAGGGCTTTACTAAAATTTTCTTTCCTAATTGAAGCGCTTCACTCACAAGCGCAAAGCCGGCATTACAAATCACGCCGCCACAATCATGCAAATCTTGTTGAAATTGCTCAATGCACATGGGTGAAAACGTAATGTGTGCAAATTGAGATTCAATGGGGTGAGGCGTGGAAATGTGAAATTGAAAATTTTCAAACGGCGCTAATAAGTTCACCACATCGTGTTGATCCTCAAAAGGCAAGTACACAATAATTTTCGTTTTGACAGATTCGCTAGATAAATCTAAGTTTTCCATAATGGGGGGGAAAATAGGCTGCCCAAAGTGATGCCAATGCAAACCAATGGCTTTATCGGCGGGGGCAAAATGTTTCATAACAAGATCTGCAATGGGATCTGAGCCTTTACGGGGAATTGTATGGTGATAAGCATATTGATTACCAATCCCTAAAAGGGGCTTATTTTGCTTTTTAGCTGCCCATGCGCTAACAGGTTCAAAGTCTGTAATCACTAAGTCATAGCCACTTAAATCAAGTGTTTTCACATCAGCAAAAAAGGTTTTAAATTTTGCATCAAAAGCCGTTTTAAGATAATCCACCTTGCCATGATGAGAAATAAACGTCAGGCCAGTGCGTAATTGATAATCTTTAAACACATCCATATCAAAATAGCCATCTGCCGCACGTCCTGAAAATAAAAACGTGGTTTC
>ERZ1034363.1798-NODE-1798-length-11373-cov-2.953877_pt1 | contig 11373 bp, 18 predicted proteins | sample MGYA00520616_ERZ1034363 | MGnify/ENA primary metagenome ERZ1034363 (study PRJEB33736, sample SAMEA104284506) | Azolla filiculoides | biome: Urban; feature: Water surface; material: Ditch water | place: Netherlands | collected 2015-10-28 | depth 0-0.1 m ...
GGAGGTAACAAGAAGAGGGCATGTTCTTCAACATCACGCTCAATAATCACGCAATCTTTCAATGCTTTTAAGGTCATGCGCCCATCCAAGTAGTTGCAATCATGCCGCGGTCAGAGACAACGCGGCGTTTTGGCTCAGTATACTCCCTGTGAGCCACAGGAAACGCAAAAGTCACGCAGATAGCGTCTGCCGCGTCGGGCGAGGCCAGACCGCGTGCTTTCATGTCCTTTTTCGACTCGAGGAAAATGGTTCCTTTCGAGTCAGGCTTCATCATAGGCGAAATCAGGTCAGTTTTCAAGAACCGATCCTTCGGAATTGACGCAGATTTGAGCCATTCACGCATCGAACCCCACATTTCAGCCCGTTTGTTGCCGTACATGATGGGTTTGGCCGACTTATTGCCGAAATTCACGCCTTTTATCTTGTATCGCTGCTCTTTCAGGCGGTCCACGATGCCCGCGCCCAGTCCGCCCTCGTCGATGACTGTGAGCGCAGGCTTAAATTCCTCGATTACCTCGATGATGTGGCCCACCACGGTCATCGTGTCGTCGCCGCGGTGGCGGTCGATGCGCACAATGTCCCTGCCCTGACGGATTGCGATCACTGTCGCGTCCGCGCCGAACCGCGCAGGGTCCACACCGATGATGATTGGCGCAGACATGTCCTGATACTTGGGCCGAGTCATTGCATCGTCCACCAAGCCTGATGATATGAACTGATCGTCGCCAGCGTTGGGGAACTCGCCGTAGACCTCGACGTGTGCTTGAGATGAGTCAGCGCCATATTCGTCGATGATCTGCTGATAGACCGCCTTGTCGGTGCCCTCAACAGTGCGCGCATCCACCACTTTCGTTTTCCAGAACTCACGCTTGGAGTGAAATGTCTCATAGAAGTACCCAGTGTTGCGCCGTGGGTTACTGAAAGCCAGCCAGAAACGGTTGGGTGTGTTCTCAGTGAAGAAACCAGACGTGACCGACCAAATGCCGTCGTCAATACCTGATGCTTCGTCAAAGATCACCATCACACCGTCGAAGTTGTGCACACCCGCGTAGGCGTCGGGATTCTCAGCCGACCAGAGTCGACCCTCAACACCCCAGTATCTGGTGCCCTTCTTCAGGTCACGCTCGACCAGTTCCGTGATCCACTTGGCCGGCATCAGTCGTGTGGCTGAGACTTCGAACCAGTGGCTGTTGAGCGACATCGCCAGCCACTTAGTAATCTCCGCCCATGTGACCGAGCGGAGCTGGGCTTCCGAGTTGGCCGAGATGATGGTCGTCGAGCCGATGCGGGTGGACAGCATCCAGATCGTGAGCCAACTGACGAGGGCTGACTTACCAATACCACGGCCAGACGAGATGGCTTCTCTTAAGGTGTCGAAGTCAATTTTTCCGCGGTTAGTTTTGATGTGCTCGGCCAAGTCCGTCAGCACTTCGCGCTGCCACTTGCGTGGCCCTTGGAAGTTCTCCAACGGCGTGCCTGGCTGACCCCACGGGAACGCGTACATCACGAACGCCAGTGGGTTGTCCTTGATTGCGGGCGCCCACAGGCGTGCCATCAGTTCCTGTTCGTCTTCAGCCGAGTAGATTGTTGTTTGCATGTTGTGGTGCTGGACGTGAGGGTAATGTTTCGGCTTCGATGAACTCTAAGGCGCGTTCGTTGGCTGCTTGGAGTGCGGACGTGATGCTGATGCGCTGGTCGACCTCGACGGAGATGGCCTGCTTGGCCACCCAGCCGTGTTGATGCTTGAGGATCTCCAAGGCCGCTTTGGCGTCGCCTTCCTTGGCGGCTTTGTGCAGCACTTGGGAGAGGTCGCGCTCGCCATCAGCGCGGCCCTTCTGTTCCGCCATCTCAGCGATGGGGTCGAGGACGCACAACTGGCGGTATTCGGCGGGGAGCATGCCGGCGGCGAGGGCGAGTGAGTCGCCCTTCAGCCCGAGCTTGGCTGCTTCGTAGATTGCGTTGAGTCGCGCCTCAGTGGCTTTGACTTCGCGGATGGTGAGGGGTAGTGACGTGAACATTGGTTCTCCTTGCCAACACAACTGGGCCCTAACGTCCTGTAGCTCCAAAAAAGAACTCGCTAGGTACCCAGATGTGTTGGCATGTGGCCGCGATTGTAAACATAAAACGCAAGGTTGTGTACTAAAAGATCTTTTACAAAAAATTAAAAAATAAAAATTGTTCGCTAACGCTCCGCAGCTGTAGGCCCTTGCTGTCGGCCCTGCCCACCCCATGCTTGGCGAAGTGAGCACGCCGGCGGCCGGCTGGGTGCAGGCATGCAGCGCGCCCAGGTGCAGGCATGCAGCGCGGTCGCGTCGTCGTCGCGCGGTCGGTGTTGGCCATGTTGGCCATGTTGGCAATGTTGGCCATGTTGTCGCCGGTCCGAAGTCGCCGGCCGTGTTGGCCGTGAAAAGTACTGTAAAAAAGCCCAGTAATACAAAAGGGGTTGGCAATGTTGGCTATTTGTTTTTGATAGCCAACATTGCCAACAAACTGCAGTTTGCTATTCTTATCAAATTGATTTTGTTGGCAATGTTGGCTATGTTGGCACCCGTTTTTCAGTCGCCGCCAACTTCTACTATATACAGCTGTTGTATATATACAACACTTTTTTACATTTTTCTTTATGAACTATTTTATTGCCAACATAGCCAACAAAACACCAAAAACCCTTATTCCATGCGGCCTGCAGCGTTGGCACTTTGGGCAGCGTCAAATAGCCAACACGCCGCCAACATAGCCAACAACATACTAGGGAAAGTCCCTAGTAAAATATTTCTTGACAATGTAAAGAAATCTTGTACAATGAAGGCTTGACAACAAACAAACGAAGGTGACCGCAATGAATAAAGCAGAAATTAAAGAATTGGCCAAGATTGAAGCATACGCCGCCGCCGGCTTGGGTGCCGATTATGTGGCGCGCGCATTGTCCGCAATGATTCGCGCAGCACGTACAAATAAAAGCGCTGCGCAGCTGCGCGAGCACGCCGCCCGCCTGGGCGTCGTCGGCCACGTCGAATTCATTGCTTAAGGGGTCCAACATGCAAACAATTAAATTCAACACCGGCCGCGAATACACCGAACACGGCCAACGCATTGTCGCCGCGCTGCTCGAAGGTGGCCAAATTGTGCTTTTAGATATCGACCGCCACGTCGATATGATGCTGCCGGCCGGCGTCGACTTCAACCAGGCCGATATTGTGCAGGCCTATGACCACGCCTGGCAGATTTTCCCCGAATCAATCAACATGTCATATGGCGAGTATTACGCGCTGCTCGACGCGCTGCGCGCTGCGTGAAATTGCAGCCTGGTGCATCACGCGTGGTGCACTGGGCTGCAATTTTGCAGCTAACTTAAAAAGGTGTTGGCCATGTTGAATTTTCTCGAAGTCGTCGCGCGCGTTGTCGCCGGCCTAGTCGTCGCCGCGGTCCTGGTCGCGTGCGTGTTGTCCTATTTTGACGTATTGGTGCAATCATGAAAACTGCAACAATCAAAATCTATCGTCCATGGGGCGCCCGCGGCACCGTCGTCGACGTGCTTTACCGCGGCCGCGTGCTGGCGTCATTCGACTGCAACACCGAACTAGCACTTATCAACGGCGCGCGCGCCTGGGCCGTCGGCCAAGGTTTCACGCGCTGCAAATACACGAAGGGGCTTTAAAATGGCAAAAATTCTAGGTTATATCGCATACGAAGGCCCCAGCGTTATCGACGGCCGCCCGATTGTCGTCATTATCAATAAGTTGGCCGGCAGTGCCAACGAGAAAACCGGCGCCGACTTGGTGCAGTCCTTCATTATCCGGTCCGACGTCGGGCCGGTCGAAGCACTTAAGACTGGCGACGACGCGTCAATATGCGGCCAATGCGTGCACCGGCCATTGTTGGCCAGGACCAACGGCCAGGCGCCGTGCTATGTGAACGTGGGCCGGTCGGTCCGGTCGGTGTTCGAAGCATACCGCCGCGGCCGATACACGAAGGCGACGCCGGCCCAACTGCGCCAGGTGTTGGCCGGTCGCAAGGTGCGCCTGGGCACGTATGGGGATCCGGCCGCCGCGCCGGTGGCCATATGGCAGGAAATACTGCAGGACACGGCCGGCCATGTTGGCTATTCTCACCAATGGCAGGCCGTCGACTTCGACCACGCCGCGTGGGCGCCGTTGGTTATGGCCAGTGCCGACACGGCCGACGAAGCTGCGCAGGCTAACCTGCACGGCATGCGCGTTTTTAGGGTTTCTGTCGGTGTCGACCGCCAGGCCGGCGAATCGACGTGCCCAGCGTCGGCCGAAGGCGGCAAAAAGGCCACTTGTGACAAGTGCATGCTCTGCGCAGGCACGTCGAAGGCCGCGCGCGATATTGTCATTGCCGACCACGCGGCCGGCCATAAGCGCCGCGTTTTTATGATGGAGGCTGCAAAATGAAGGCCCGTTATCCTGGCCGGTGTAGTAAAACCGGCGCGCCTATTAACCCAGGCGACGAAATTCGACTCGACGCGCAGCGTCGGCCGTACCTGGTCGACGAAGATACGGCGCCGGCCTACCGGCCGCGCGCTACCGGTCCGAAACCCCTGCACTACGTGAAAGGCCGCGGCTATGTTTAGTACTTACCTTCGATTAAAACTACCCGTGTGGGCGTCGTCGCGTGAAGTAATTCGCGCCCTATATGGCCGCATGCGGCCCGACGCCAGGCAGCACGGCCACAAGGTGGCCAGGCATGCCATTATTCGTGAAATGCTGGGCCACCATGCCCGCGCGCAAAACATACATTACATGGCCACAAAATGAAAACATACACAAAATATAGCGACGTGCCTGCGGGCGCGTCATACCTAGGCAGCGAGCACGGCGACGGCTCGATTGACGAAAACCTGGCCGACGCTATCGACGCGGCCATTGAACCCGCCGCATACCGCGACGACGACAACGTGAGGCATTATTTTGACTTATTTCAAGACTAAAGACCCGGCCCAGCGCCTGGCCGACCGACTCAACTACGCCGACGCGCTGGGCTTTTCCTACCGCGTGCAGGCGTCGCGCGGCGGCTTCTACGTCGCCGTATTTGATATGGACCAACACTTTCAAGGGAACATATGAGAATCGAATTTTCAAGCATAGCGGGCCTGCAGTACATAACCGACGGCCCGCGCCGGTATGAAGCGGTCTACATGGGGCCTGGCCAGGTGCCAGAGATATACAAGGCCGGCACTGCCGACCTGGTGCAGCTGCCGGCCAAAGTTATCAAGGAAACGGCCCGCCGTTTTGCAGAGATACACGCCCAGGACCCTTACACGCAAGAACTTTATCTAATGGAGGCTAAGCCATGCACAATTTGACCACCGAAGAGCAGGAACGCCTGGCCTACGCCGAAGGCTACACCGAGACGGCCGCCGTACTGGCGCGCCTTGACGACGCCCACAGGGCCCTAGGTGATGAGGTGGCCATGCAGGCCGAAATAGACGACCTGCGCGACACGGCCACCGGCCTTAAGGATGAGCTTAATAGTTTATTCACGGACTACAAAAACGCGCGCCGAGATATGGATGAGGCACGCGACGACGCCCGACGCATGGAAACGGCCGCCCGCATGGCCTTGGACCTGTTAGAGGATCCCGACGCCGACGCCTTCAGGGCCGACGCGGTGGCGGCCTATTTGCGCCAGGTGCTCGCATGATTGTGGCCGTAATAATCGCGGCCCTGTTGGCCATAATCTTGGGGCTCTGACATGTGGCCCTTCCCTACTCACCCGAAACCCTACGACCATAGGCCGCCGCCGTTTAACCCCAACAACCACGACGACGCGCCCATGTGATAAGGGCCCCAATTAGGGGCCCTTTTTTTATGTGCTGACCCTCTCGGCCATACGTCGCAGCTCTGACTTACTGGTGCCGGCCAGCTCAGGCGCGCAGAATACGTGCTTCTTGGTGCCGTGCTCGCGTGACGCCAGGCGGCCACAGTCGACCCAGCCGGCCTCTTTGAGGGCATGCATCAGCGCGGCCGGCACCAGTTTGACGCCTGGCGCGGCCTGCCCCTGCAGGCGGTCGCAAAGTTGGTAAAACGGCGCAGCCACGACGCCCTCGCCGAAGTCACCCAGGCGGCGCGTGATGATGTCGACAAGGTAAGACTCACCGATCGAGCGGCCCTGCTCGACCATGATCATTTTGGCCTCAGTCATCGGAGGCGTCGCGCCAGGGTTGAAGGCCGACACGTCGCGCGCATGCAGGTAAGCCGACACGGCCGCAAAGCCACCACAATTTTGGTACCAGTTCCACAGGGCGGCGGCGTCCTGCTCGGGCATGCGTGCGGCCTCGGCCCACAGGCAGAACCAGCGGCGGTCGTCCGACGGGATCGATATGGCGGCGCGCTCGTTTGAGAAGGCCACCACCAGCACGCGGTTGAGCGCCATGTAAGGGTGCAGGCCCTTGCGCTGCACTGTGAGCAGCTCAGGCGGGGCGGCAATGATGGGCTTGAGGGTGTTCTCCAGCGCGCGGCGGTCCTTGGCCTCTGACTGGCGCAACTCGGCGATCTCCATCACCTCGCACTCGAGCGCATAGCCCCATTGCTGGGTCAATTCCTCGTTGCGCACCAGCGAGCAATTCGCCTTGGCAGCGCCACCGATGGCCCAGAAGAACGGGGCCATCAGGGTGTCCTTGCCCGAGCCTGGGTGGCCACCGATGAGCACGGCGTGGTTGATCTTGTGGCCAGGGTATTGCACCTTGTGGGCCATCACGTTGAGCAGGTGCTCGCGCTCGTACTCAATCGGGACCATGCGGTGGAGGTGCTTCATCCACATGTCGATGCCACCGGCCACAGGCGCAGGGCGGGCGTCGCGCCAGCGGTTGCCGTACACCAGACCATCACGGGCCACCAGCACGTCAGAGCCTGCAGCGTAAGTGACGCCGACGAGGGACTTGGCGCCCTTGGCTTGGCGGTTTTCATCAAAGCAGATAGACGCCTCGATGCGGCGTGGTGTCTTACCGCTCGCGTGCACGGAGGTGCACTTGATGTGGCGGAACAGGGCGTTGAAGGTCGAGCGGCTAATCTCACGGCGGTCGGCCAAGTCGAAGAATGCCTCATCGTCTTGCAGGTAGGCAAAGCGCTCATACCAGCCGTCGCGCTCGATACGGCCCAGCTCCTTGCGCTCCACCTCGGCGACGATCTCAGATGCGCGGTCTGGGAACGCATCCGACGGCTGCAGCTTACTCAAGGCTGACTCCATGGCCACGGCCAGCAACTCCTCGCGCAGGCCAGGCGTGTGCTTGGGGCCGCCATTGTCGGCCACCCACTGCAGGAACGTGCTGCTGTCGAAGTCGACGCAGTGGCCATGCAAGCAGCAGAACGCACGATTGGCGGCCATGTAGCGGCCCTCGGGGTTGCCGTCGCTGTGCTGGGCGTTGTTGGGGCAGATGATGCCGGCCCAGCCTTGAGGGTTGGGGCGTGTGAGCACCATGCCTTGGTCGCTGAGCCATGCGAGCACGTCGTCAGCACCGTCGTCAGACAGGCGGATGGGTGCAAGCGTGACGCTGTCAGCCTCGACGGGCGTGACGTTCAGGGCGGTGCAGATCTCTTCAAGCGTGTAGCCCAGCTCAGGGCGGAACTCAACAAGGCGTGACTTGAACAGACCACGGCCAGGCTTGAGGTTCACAGAGCCAGGGATGCGAAAGTTGCGCACGGCGTTGACGGCGCCAGGGTCGCTGTAGCCTGCGTCAGCAATGGCACGGATGGCAGCGGTGAACTCTTTCTTGGTGGGCTGCTCAGTGAAGACGTAGCCCCACTGGTAGGACCCTTCGGACGTCTCCATCACCCATGTGGGCTCAAGGTCTGGCACCTTAGGGGCCTTCTCAGGGTCGCCCACGTCGTCCAGCACCATGACCAGCACATACTCGCAGTTGGCCGCGCTGGCCGATGGGTGGCCGTCGATGAAGCGGTCGATGATGAAGCTGGCGGTGTTGCCGTAGATGGCCCAGTCGTCCTTGATGCGTGCGGTGGGCAACATAGCAGGCCATGTGCATTTGAGCGCGCCATCGGCGTGATAGTCGTACTGACCGTCTTTTAACTTGGGTTTTTGACGCACGATGAGGGGCGTCTCGCCCTCGGGTGCTAATTTTGCGATAAACTCTAAGAACTCCACGGGATCTCCTTCTTGTGTGGTTGCCAACTTGGCCCCCGTCTAAACCACGGGGGCCTCTTTTTTATTTGCCGTATCGAGTCATCACTTGGACCTCGACATCTAGCGGTAAGCCTTCAGCCCATGCAGGCGGGGTGCACATTATGCGCTCCATTTCTTTCACCACCTCATCCGGCGACGACGTCTCAATGACAATTTCATCGTGCACATGCAGCACGACGTCGTCGAGGTTTCGGAGGGAGTGGCGGAGCAGATCATTGGCAGCGGCTTGGGTAATATTCTCGCATGCCAGACCCTTCCACAGACGCGCGCGGGGCCATTCTTTTGCATCTGCCGCGGGTTTCCACGCAGCCTTGGCGTACGTGACATTGCCCTCGGCGTCGAACTTGGCGAACGGGTAATTGAGCACCCGTCCAGACGGCAGCATGTACCAAAGGTGCACGCCGTCGTAGTAATACGTCACACGGCCAGCCTTAAATTCGTGGCCTTTGTTGCGCATGGCCCTCAGATATGCCGACTCAAGAGCCTGCCAGTAAGTAGGAGCCCAAGGGTTAGCGCGCCGCCAGCCATCCACCATGCGGCGGGCATCGGACTCGGGTAGGAGAACGCCGTAAGCGCGACCCATAGCAGCGAAAGCGCCCACACCGCCGGCAAAGCCACAAGCCAGCTCTTGTACTTTTCCAATTTGTCGCTGCTCCTTGTCGACGCTGGCGACAGGAACGCCGAAGGTGGCAGCTGCGTTGACTTTGTAAACATCTGCTCCGGTTCGGAAAAGATCGAGTTTTTCTTGGCCCACTCCTGATAACCAAGGGTTGGCACGAGCTTCAATGGCTGCCCAATCGGCGACGACAAGGAACCGTCCGGCAGCCGGTACCAGTGCTGGGCGGAGCATACCTTTGAGGACGTCTGTGACTCGTTTGCCGTACTTGGGGACGATTGAGTGGCCTCGGACCATTGCTGTACGGACTGCGTCGGGCTCGGCAGCACACTTGCGGGTGAAGTTGTGAACTTGGGCGCCGTATGAGCTTGCGCGGCCTGTCGCTGATCCTCCAGCGAAGACAAACGCTCCGCGAACGCGAGAATCCTCGACGTCCGCGAGGTCTGCAAGGCGGCTGAACTTCGCAACCGACGACGCCCATAGGTCATCGGCGCATTGAATAACCTCGGCAACAGCGGGCGGTATTTCATCTGGGTTCTCCATCAGTAAAAGATTGGCGCGAACAGTCTTGTCGATCGAGTACTTTTCTAGACCGTCCTTGTAAACTATCATCAATTTCTTGGCCTCTGGACCGACACGATCCAAGACCCACTGCTTCATGCGCGGTGAGCGGACACTAACTATCTGACCTTCAGTAACTTCACTGACGATCTGTTGTATCTCTACAACTTCATCTGACGCGTACTGGATGGCCGCCTTGCACAGGGGCACGTCGACCAACACGCCGCGGTCGTTGATGCGCTCGTTGACGTGGTAGTCCTCAAGTTCTGTGGCACTGAGGGGCCGCATGGCCTTGCTGATGGCGCGCATGGCACGGACATCCTGCTCGCAATAGTCGACCATCTCTTGCATCAGGCCAGCGTCTTGGCGGAAGGTGCCGTCAGCCTGCGGAACGGACAGCAGACGAATCAGCTGGCTGCCGCGGTGGTCCTTCTTCATGCTGGCGCCACTGAAGCGACCGACGTCCTCAAGCGAGCCAGGCGCGCAGTTGGCGCGGGCTTGGGCAGCGGTGCAGACGAACTGCTCCAACTTGAAATCGACCTGCAACACGTACCAGAAGATCAGCCGCTCAAACGTAGCGTTGTGGGCGTAGATCAGGCCCTTGTGCTGGGCGACAGCCGCAGGGAAGGGCTCAGTGGGCAACCACGTCTGCACCTCGCCATCGCCGAAGGCGTAGGACATGCACAGCACATCGGTCGTGGGGTCTTGCGCGTAGTTGTACACGCCGTGGGCGCGTAGGTCGCACTTAGATCTGGTTTCAAAATCAAGCCACAGCATCACGCACCCCACTGACTGGCCATAGCGTTGGCGATACCTTGATAGGTCGTCGAACGCAGCTTCCAGCGGTCAGGGCTAGGGGGCATTTTGTGGATTCGATCTGAGCGGCCTTCCACAATGTCTGTAGGGGTCAGCAAGGGCAATCCTTTGAGCCACAGGCACGTCGACTTAGTTTCGCCATGGCCAAACTGCCAAGGCTGAATGATCTGGTCAGGTTTGCGGATTCGGCTTGAAATAATGCTGACGGGGTTCTCCAACGCGATCTTGGGGATGTTGGCGTTTAGCAACAGTCGCACAAAATCTAACGCCTCATCTTGTACGCCGCTGGCCTTCTTGGCTGCAAAGTGACGCGCGCCTGAGACTGCGAGGTGAGTGCAAGGCGGGTGGGCGATCATCAAGTCCCAACCATCGTTGATGATGTCTCTGACATCACCTTGATAGTGTGGGCCCGACACATCGGTGGGCAAGATGTCACATGACATGGCGTCATGGCCAGCGGCTAAGAATGCGTCACGCACACGACCGCTGTATTCACAGGCTACTAAGATTTTCATTTTCGGGGCTCCTTTCCAATGCCCTCTGGGCCGGACCAGAGGGCATCAGAAAAAAGCTACTTAGGCTGCTGCGCGACGGCGGCGGCCAGCTGGAGCTTCTTCAACTTCTGCCTCAGGTGCAGCTTCACCGTCCATGCCAACCCATTCGACAACTTCAAACACTGGCGTGTAGATCTTGCCGTAGGATTTGTGTGCGTAGTGGTCTTTTTTCAGACGAATCACTGGCACTGGCTTGGTCTGGTCTTTCTCGACCTGCTCGGCCAGAGCAACAGCCAAGGTCTGAACAGAACGCTTACCGCCCACTGACGTGGTGGTGAAGCGCGCTTCCATGCCCTTGTCTTCGCCTGAGATGCACTTGAGGGACATGCCCACTTGAGTCTCCCAGCCCTTCTTGGCTTGAGGGGGTGCCTCATCCAACTCAGGCAATGGGTTGCTCACGCTTGTCATCTTCTCACCCAAGACTTCGCCGTCGCCCCAAGCGATGAAGCCATGCACGAATGAGAAAGGATTGACAGCCCACATCGCGTCGTCTTCCACTTCGGTTTGATCAGCGCCGAAGACCCAGTGGCCGGTCTTGTCCATCTTGAGGATGACAACACCTGCTGGGCCTACGTCGGCTTGGATCGAACGCAAGGCAGAAGACAGTGTGGAAACTGCGGGGAGATTTGCTTGAGAGAACGCTACTAGATTTGACATTTTTAGTCC
>ERZ1034363.1799-NODE-1799-length-11359-cov-2.948679_pt1 | contig 11359 bp, 8 predicted proteins | sample MGYA00520616_ERZ1034363 | MGnify/ENA primary metagenome ERZ1034363 (study PRJEB33736, sample SAMEA104284506) | Azolla filiculoides | biome: Urban; feature: Water surface; material: Ditch water | place: Netherlands | collected 2015-10-28 | depth 0-0.1 m ...
ATCTCGATCATCGAGATCGCCGACGTCGATGGCGAAAAGCAGTTCGAAGTGCTGTCGACCAACGGCGACACCTTCCTCGGCGGCGAGGACTTCGACCAGCGCATCATCGACTACATCATCGACGAGTTCAAGAAGGAAGCCGGCGTCAACCTCAAGCAGGACGTGCTGGCGCTGCAGCGCCTGAAGGAAGCCGCCGAGAAGGCCAAGATCGAGCTGTCCAACAGCACCCAGACCGACATCAACCTGCCCTACATCACGGCAGACGCGTCCGGTCCGAAGCACCTCAACATCAAGCTGACCCGCGCCAAGCTCGAAAGCCTGGTCGACGAGCTGATCGAGCGCACCATCGCCCCTTGCCGCATGGCGATCAAGGACGCCGGCGTGTCGGTCTCCGACATCCAGGACGTGATCCTGGTCGGCGGCATGAGCCGCATGCCCAAGGTGCAGGAGAAGGTCAAGGAGTTCTTCGGCAAGGAGCCGCGCAAGGACGTCAACCCCGATGAAGCCGTCGCCGTCGGCGCCGCCATCCAGGGCCAGGTCCTGTCGGGCGACCGCAAGGACGTGCTGCTGCTCGACGTGACCCCGCTGTCGCTGGGCATCGAGACCATGGGCGGTGTCATGACCAAGATGATCGCCAAGAACACCACCATCCCGACCAAGTTCAGCCAGGTGTTCTCGACCGCCGAGGACAACCAGCCGGCCGTCACGATCAAGGTGTTCCAGGGCGAGCGCGAGATCGCCGCCGGCAACAAGGCGCTGGGCGAGTTCAACCTCGAAGGCATCCCGCCGGCCAGCCGTGGCACGCCGCAGATCGAGGTCTCGTTCGACATCGACGCCAACGGCATCCTGCATGTCGGCGCCAAGGACAAGGGCACCGGCAAGGAAAACAAGATCACGATCAAGGCCAACTCGGGTCTGTCGGAAGCCGAGATCGAGAAGATGGTCAAGGATGCCGAAGCCAACGCCGCCGAAGACCACAAGAAGGTCGAGCTGGTGCAGGCGCGCAACCAGGGTGACGCGATGGTCAGCTCGGTCAAGAAGAGCCTGACCGAGTACGGCGACAAGATCGACGCGGCTGAAAAGAGCGCGATCGAAGCCGCGATCAAGGAAGTCGAGGAAGCCATCAAGGGCGACGACAAGGCCGCGATCGAAGCCAAGACCGAAGCGCTGATGACCGTCAGCCAGAAGCTGGGCGAAAAGATGTATGCCGACATGCAGGCCCAGCAAGGCGCTGCCGCCGGCTCGGAAGGCGCCGCCCGTCCGACCGACGACAATGTGGTCGACGCCGAGGTCAAGGAAGTCAAGAAGGACTGATCCCTACTCCCTGACCTGAACACCGCCGCGCGCGGGTCTGCCGACCCGGCGCGGCGTTCGCACTATCAGCCCTACCCCCTGCAAGCACCATGGCCAAACGAGACTTTTACGAAATCCTGGGCGTCGGCAAGACCGCCAGCGACGACGAGATCAAGAAGGCGTATCGCAAGCTGGCGATGAAGCACCACCCGGACCGCAACCAGGGTGAGGCCTCCAAGGCCGCCGAAGAGAAGTTCAAGGAGGCCAAGGAAGCCTACGAGATGCTGAGCGACCCGCAAAAGCGCGCCGCCTACGACCAGTACGGCCACGCCGGCGTCGACCCGAACATGCGCGGCGGCCCGGGTGGTGCCGAAGGCTTCAGCGGCTTTGGCGATGCCTTTGGCGACATCTTCGGCGACATCTTCGGCGGCCAGCGCGGTGGCGGTCAACGCGGCGGCCGCCAGGTCTATCGCGGCAACGACCTGTCCTACGCGATGGAGATCACGCTCGAGGAAGCCGCCGCCGGCAAGGACAGCCAGATCCGCATCCCGAGCTGGGACGAATGCGACACCTGCCACGGCAGCGGTGCCAAGCCCGGCACCAGCGCCAAGACCTGCAACACCTGCCAGGGCAGCGGCGCGGTGCAGATGCGCCAGGGCTTCTTCAGCGTGCAGCAGACCTGCCCGCATTGCCACGGCAGCGGCAAGATCATCCCCGAGCCCTGCACCAGCTGCCATGGCCAGGGCAAGCTCAAGAAGAACAAGACGCTCGAGATCAAGATCCCGGCCGGCATCGACGACGGCATGCGCATCCGCTCGGCCGGCAACGGCGAGCCCGGACGCAACGGCGGCCCGGCCGGCGACCTGTTCATCGAGATCCGGGTCAAGCGCCACGAGCTGTTCGAGCGCGACGGCGACGACCTGCACTGCAAGGTGCCGGTCAGCGTCACGACCGCGGCGCTCGGCGGCGAGATCGAGGTGCCGACCCTGGCCGGCAAGGCCGCGATCGACATCCCCGAAGGCACCCAGCACGGCAAGCAGTTCCGCCTGCGCGGCAAGGGCATCAAGGGCGTGCGCTCGAGCTACCCCGGCGACCTCTACGTCCATGTCGATGTCGAGACCCCGGTCAAGCTGACCGAACACCAGCGCAAGCTGCTGAAGGAACTCGACGAATCGTTCAAGAAGGGCGGCCACAAGCACAGCCCGAACGACAAGGGCTGGTTCGACAAGTTCACCGAGTTCTTCTCCTGAGACGAAGAACATGCTGAAATGGGCGCATGAGCGTCCAGATCAGCTTCCTCGGCGGGGCCGGCACCGTGACCGGCTCCAAGTTCCTGCTCCAGCACCAGGACCAGCGCCTGCTGGTCGACTGCGGCCTGTTCCAGGGCTACAAGCAGCTGCGGCTGCGCAACTGGATGCCGCCGCCGTTGGCTCCCGGCCAGATCGACGCGGTGGTGCTGACCCATGCCCACCTCGACCACAGCGGCTACCTGCCGCTGCTGGTGCGCGAAGGCTTCACGGGCCGGGTCTGGTGCACGCCGGGCACGCGCGACCTGTGCCAGATCCTGCTGCCCGACTCGGGCCATATCCAGGAAGAAGACGCGGCCTTTGCCAACCGGCATGGCTTCTCCAGGCACCACCCGGCCCTGCCGCTCTACAGCGTCGCCGACGCCAAGGCCTGCCTGGAGCGGCTGCAGACCGTGCCGCCCTTCCAGGCCTTCGAGCCGCTGCCCGGCTGGCAGGCCAGGCTGCAGCCGGCCGGCCATATCATCGGCGCGGCCAGCCTGCTGGTCGAGGTCGGCGGCAAGCGGCTGCTGTTCTCGGGCGACCTCGGGCGCTCGGACGACCTGCTGATGCTGCCGCCCGAAGCGCCACCCGGCGCTGACGCCGTGATCATCGAGTCGACCTATGGCGACCGCGAGCATCCGCCGCAGGACCTGCTCGACGAGCTGGCACCGGCGCTCGCACGCGTGGCGGCACGCGGCGGCACGGCCGTGGTGCCGGTGTTCGCGGTCGGCCGGGCGCAAGCGCTGCTGCATGCGATCGCCCGGCTCAAGCAGCAGCACCGGCTACCGCGCGGCCTGCCGGTCTACCTCGACAGCCCGATGGCGATCCACAGCACCGAAGTGTTCGCGCACCACCCGGGCGAGCACCGGCTCGACGCCGGCCAGGTGAGTGACATGGCACATGCCGCCACCATGGTGCGCACGCCCGACGAATCCAAGGCCATCGCCTTGGTCCATGGTCCCAAGATCGTGCTGGCGGCCAGCGGCATGGCAACCGGTGGACGGGTGTTGCACCATCTGGTGCAATACTTGGGCGACCACCGCCACATGGTGCTGCTGACCGGCTACCAGGCGCCGGGCACGCGCGGCGCGGCGCTGGTCAAGGGCAGCGACATGCTGCGCATCCACGGTCAGGACCTGCCGGTGCAGGCCGAGATCGTGCAGCTGCAGTCGGCCTCGTCCCATGCCGACGCGCGCCAGCTCATGACCTGGCTGCACGCGATGCCGGGCACGCCGCACCGGGCCTTCGTGGTCCACGGCGACCTCGAGGCCTCGGACGCGCTGCGCCAGCGCATCGAGCGCGAGCTGCACTGGCAAGCCGTCGTGCCCGAGCATGGGTCGAGCTGGGCGGTTTGAGCCGTCGGACGGCCGGTCAGGCTTGCCCCGGCCGCGCGCGCCACAGACTCAGGGCGCGCGGCGCTGCGCCTCCAGGAACGCCCAGAGCTGGGGATCATCGCCATAGGCGACGTTGAAGCGCAGCCATGGCGTGGGCGCGAGGTCGGTCGTGAACAGATGCCCCGGACCGAGCAGGATGTCTTGCTCGGCGGCCTGGTAGGCCAGCTCGGTCGCGTTCTCGATGTCGGGATGGCGCGCCCACAGGAACATGCCGGCCTTGGGCTCGGCGAACAGCTCGAAGCCGCGCTGCTCGAGCCGCTCGGCCACCCGCTGGTGCGCCTGCGCCAGCCGGTCGCGCAGGCCCCGGATATGCTTGCGCCAGCGACCGTCGATCAGCGCGCCATAGGCCAGGCGCTCGGTGAACTCGGACGAGGTCAGGCCAGAGATCATCTTGAGCTGCGCCAGATCCTCCAGCAAGTCGGGATGGGCGGCCAGGTAGCCGACGCGGATGTTGGGCGAGATGGTCTTGGAATAGCTGCTGATGTAGACCACCCGCTGCAGCTGGTCCAGGCTGGCCAGCGAGGGGCGTGGCTCCGGATCGAGATCGGCGTAGATGTCGTTCTCGACGATCAGGAACTGGTGCTTCTCGGCCAGCTGCACCACGCGGTGCAGGTGCGACAGATGGGCGACCGATCCGGTCGGGCTCTGCAGGCGCGGCTGGGTAAAGAACACCTTGGGCTGGTGCTCGACCACCAGCCGCTCGAGCGCGGCGAGGTCGTAGCCGTTGGGCGTGCGCGGCACGCCGAGCAGCCGCGCGCCGAGGAAGCGCAGCGAGAACAGCAGGTTCGGATAGCCAGGGTCATCGACCAGCACCGCGTCGCCGGGACGCACCAGGCGGCGCGCCACCATGTCCATCGCCTGGCTCGAGCCGTGCGTGAGCAGCACCTGGTCGGCGCTGAGCGCGATCTCCTGCTCGGCCAGCATGTCGCGTACCAGCTGGCGCAATGGCAAGAAGCCCTTGGGCTCGCCGTAGCCGCCGAGGTCGACGTTCTCCGAGGCCAGGCTGCGCAGGCTGCGCCTCAGGCCCTCCTCGAACAGCCAGTCGCCCGGCAGCCAGCCACAGCCCGGCTTCATGCGCAGGGTCCGGTTCTCGAACACGCGCCGCAGGTACCACATCGAGTCGAAGTTGTAGTTCGGCGCATCACCCAGGAAGGCATTGGCGCGCGCCTCGCGCCGGCGCACGAAGAAGCCCGAATGGGGACGCGAGACGAAATGGCCCTGGGCCACGAGGCGGTCGTAGGCGTCCACCACGGTGTAGACGCTGACGCCGTGCGCATGAGCGAACTGGCGGATCGAGGGCGCCTTGGCCCCAGGGCGCATCGCCCGCGACTCGATCAGCTCCCGAAAACCCTCCACGATTTGCACGACCAGGGGGGAGGAACTCTCGGGATTCAGGCTGAACATGGTGGGGGCGCAGGGAGGATTCTTCTGTACAGGTAGTCAAGGCTGCACAGTGCATCGGCTGTGCGAACCCATCTGTATATGTTAGCCGGGCGCCACCCCCCCTAAAGTGGAAGTTCAGCCAGACTGTCACATCCCTTTGGAGCCCATGCCATGCACCGCGAACCTAACCTGAATCTGCAACAGACCAATGCCCAACTGATGGCGCGCCGCCGCGCGGCCCTGCCCGCCGGGCTGGGACAGACCTACGAGGTGTTCGCGCAACGCGCCGAGAACAGCGAGGTCTGGGACGTCGAGGGCAAGCGCTACATCGACTTCTCGGGCGGCATCGCGGTGCTCAACACCGGGCACCGCCATCCGCAGATCGTCGAGGCGGTCAAGGCCCAGCTCGACCAGTACCACCACACCTGCTTCCAGGTACTGGCCTACGAGCCCTATCTGGAGCTGGCCGAGCGCCTGATCGAGAAGACTCCGGGCGATTTCGCCAAGAAGGCCTTCTTGCTGTCGACCGGCGCCGAGGCGGTCGAGAACGCGGTCAAGATCGCGCGCGCCGCCACCGGGCGCCAGGCCGTGATCGCGTTCGGCGGCGGCTTCCATGGCCGCACCCTGCTCGGCATGGCGCTGACCGGCAAGGTCGCGCCGTACAAGGCCGGCTTCGGGCCGTTCCCGGCCGAGATCTACCACGCCGAGTACCCCAATGCGCTGCACGGCGTGAGCGTGGCCGACTCGCTGCGCTCGATCGAGCATATCTTCAAGTACGACGTCGAGGCCCAGCGCGTGGCGGCCATCATCCTGGAGCCGGTGCAGGGCGAAGGCGGCTTCTACGTCGCGCCGCCGGAGTTCGCCCAGGCGCTGCGCGCGCTGTGCGACAAGCACGGCATCGTGCTGATCGCCGACGAGGTGCAGACCGGCGCCGGCCGCACCGGCACCTGGCTGGCCTGCGAGCAATGGGGCGTGGCGCCCGACCTGGTGACGATGGCCAAGTCGATGGCCGGCGGCTTCCCGATCTCGGCCGTGATCGGCAAGGCCGAGCTGATGGACAAGCCACTGCCGGGCGGCCTCGGTGGCACCTACGCCGGCAGCCCGCTGGCCTGCGCGGCCGCGCTCGCGGTGCTCGATGTGTTCGAGCAGGAAGACCTGCTGGCGCGCTCCCGGGCCATGGGCGCGCACCTGACCGGCGCGCTGCGGGCACTGGCCGGCCAGCATGTGGAAATCCAGGACGTGCGCGGCCTCGGCGCGATGGTGGCGATCGAGCTGTTCAAGGACGGCGACCACGGGCAGCCGGACGCCGACCTGACCAAGCGCGTCTGCGCCGAAGCGATCCAGCGCGGCCTGGTGCTGCTGTCGTGCGGCCTCTACGCCAACGTGATCCGCATCCTGGTGCCGCTGACCGCGAGCGACGCCCTGCTCGACGAGGGCCTGGCCGTGCTGGGCGAGGCGCTGGCTGCGGCCAAGGCGGCCCAATGACACGCAGCCTGAGCATGACCCAGCCCACCCTCTAGCCGCGTCCGCTCGCCGGCGCCGTGCTCGCAAATGGGGCATCGTGCGCCAGGTCGATGCACCGGAGCGGCCCTGTGCACTACAGGGTTTCTGTGTATCGGTGCAGCGATCAGCACAGCGGCCTTGCATTGCCGGCCATCTGTATATGTGAAGTGGGGTGCCACTGGCTTACAGTAAACAAAACGTTTGCACGGACCAATACGCCCCATGGATCAACCGCTACCGCTCGTCACCTTCACCGGCGTACAGAAGACCTACGATGGCAACAGCCTCGTCGTGCGTGACCTCAACCTCGAGATCCGCAAGGGGGAGTTCCTCTCGCTGCTCGGACCATCGGGGTCGGGCAAGACCACGACGCTGATGATGCTGGCCGGCTTCGAGTCACCGACCGCCGGGGAAATCGCACTCAACGGCGTCTCGATCACGCGCACCCCGCCGCACAAGCGCAACTTCGGCATGGTGTTCCAGAACTATGCGCTGTTTCCGCACATGACGGTGGCCGACAACATCGCCTACCCGCTCACGGTGCGCAAGCTGCCGGCAGCGCAGCGCGAAGCCAAGGTCAAGCGCGCGCTCGACATGGTGCAGATGGGCCCGATGGGCGGGCGCTACCCCGGGCAGCTCTCGGGCGGCCAGCAGCAGCGCGTGGCCCTGGCCCGCGCGCTGGTATTCGACCCGCAGCTGGTGCTGATGGACGAGCCGCTGGGCGCGCTCGACAAGCAGCTGCGCGAGCACATGCAGATCGAGCTCAAGGCGCTGCACCGCCGCCTGGGCGTGACCTTCGTCTATGTCACGCACGACCAGTCCGAAGCCCTGACGATGTCGGACCGCGTGGCAGTGTTCAACTCCGGCGTGATCCAGCAGATCGATGCGGTCGATCGCCTCTACGAGGCCCCGGTCAACCGCTTCGTCGCGAGCTTCGTCGGCGACAACTCGGTGCTGAACGGCACCGTCAACGACGACAGCGGCGAGCACTGCACCGAGCTGCTAGACAACGGCCAGCAGCACACCCGCCTCAACGTCAACCGCGCAGCGCGCGGCGAGACGGTCCAGTGCAGCGTGCGGCCCGAGCGGATTCATGTGCTCGATGACGACACTCCGGCACCCGCGCGCAACCTGCTGCAGGCCAACCTGTCCGACGTGATCTATTTCGGCGACCACCTGCGGCTGCGCTGCGAGCTGGCGGGCCAGCCCGAGCTGTGCGTCAAGCAGCCGCTGCGCCAGCACGGCAGGTACGACGCCGGACGGCAGATGCGCCTGCACATCCCGGCCGAGCATCTGCGCGTCTACCGCTGACGGCGACCTCCCCTTTCGATTCCCACCCACCTCAACTGGAGACTCCACGTCATGCAACTCAAATCTACCCTGCTGGCCTTGGCTGCCCTGGCCACCCTGCCGGCCCTGGCCCAGAACCTCACGGTCGTCAACTTCGGCGGCGCCAACGGTGCAGCCCAGAAGAAAGCCTACTTCGAGGCCTACGAGAAATCCGGCGCGGGCAAGATCACACAGGTCGAATACAACGGCGAGCAAGCCAAGATCAAGGCGATGGTCGAGGCCAAGAAGATCAGCTGGGATCTGGTGGAAGTGGAAAGCCCGGATGTCAACCGTGGCTGCGACGAGGGTCTGTTCGAGAAGATCGACTGGACCAAGGTCGGCAACAAGGCCGACTTCCAGCCGGCCGCCGTGCATGAATGCGGCGTGGGCGTGTTCATCTGGTCCACGGTCATGGCCTACAACGGCGACAAGCTGAAGGACGCCCCGACCACCTGGGCCGACTTCTGGGACGCCAAGAAGTACCCCGGCAAGCGTGGCCTGCGCAAGGGCGCGCGCTACAACCTCGAGTTCGCGCTGATGGCCGATGGCGTGAAATCCGCCGATGTCTACAAGGTGCTGGCGACCAAGGAAGGCTCCGACCGCGCCTTCAGGAAGATGACCGAGCTCAAGCCGCTGATCCAGTGGTGGGAAGCCGGCGCCCAGCCGCCGCAGTTCCTGGTCGCTGGCGACGTGGCCATGACCACGGCCTTCAGCGGCCGCATCGATGCCGCGCAGCGCGAAGGCAAGAACCTCAAGATCACCTGGACTGGCGGCATCTACGACCTCGACTACTGGGCCATTCCCAAGGGTGGCCCGAACAAGGAGGCCGCGCTGAAGTTCATCGCGCTGGCCAGCACGCCCGAAGCGCAGGCCGAATACGCCCGCAACATCTCCTACGGCCCGACCAACAACAAGGCACTGGCCCAGCTCGACGCCAAGACGCTGGCACTGCTGCCGACCTCGCCCGCCAACAGCAAGGACGCCCTGCAGTTCAACATCCACTTCTGGGCTGACCAGGGCGAAGCCCTCGAGAAGCGCTTCGCAGCCTGGGCGGCACAGTGATGCAAGCCGGCGGAACCGACCTGATTCGCCAGCTGCGCCGGGCCGAGCGGCGCAGCAAGGTGCGAGCCTTCGCGCTGACCTTGCCGCTGCTGACTTTCCTGCTGGTGTTCTTCCTGGTTCCGCTGGCTTCCTTGCTGGTGCGCGCGGTCGAGAACCCCGAGGTCGCCGACGCGCTGCCGGCCACCGGCCGCGCCCTGTCCGGCTGGGATCGCGTGACCGCGCCGCCCGACGCCGCCTACGCCGCGCTGCTGCAGGACCTGGCGGCGATTGGCGAGACCGACCGCGCCGGCGCGCTGGCGCGCCGTCTCAACAGCGAGATGCCGGGCAGCCGCTCGCTCGTGATGAGCACCTACCGCGCGCTGCCGCTGGGCCAACCGGCGGGACCGCAACAGGCGCGCGCGGCGCTGGTCGAGCACGACGCGCGCTGGGCCGATCCGGCCTACTGGCATGCGATCGAGAAGAACAGCTCGCGCTGGACGCCCGACTACCTGCTGACCGCAATCGACCTGCGCCGCACCGCTGACGGCTCGATCGAGCGGGTGCCGGATGAAAACGCCGCCTTCAGCAGCATCCTGCTGCGCACCTTCGGGATCAGCGCGCTGGTGACCGCGATCGCGCTGCTGCTGGGCTACCCGCTGGCGTACTGGCTCAGCACGCTGAACGAACGCCGGGCCAACCTGATGCTGATCCTGGTGCTGCTGCCGTTCTGGACCTCGGTGCTGGTACGCATCGCGGCCTGGATCGTGCTGCTGCAAAACAACGGCCTGATCAACCGGCTGCTGCAGTTCCTCGGCCTCACCGACACGCCGCTGCCACTGCTGTTCAACCGCACCGGCGTCATCATCGCGATGGTGCATATCCTGCTGCCGTTCATGATCCTGCCGCTCTACAGCGTCATGAAGTCGGTGCCACCGAACTACCTGCGCGCGGCGGTCTCGCTCGGCAGCGCGCCGCTGGCCGCCTTCTTTCGCGTCTATCTGCCGCAAACCTATCCCGGCGTGGCCGCTGGCGGGCTGCTGGTGTTCATCACCTGCATCGGCTATTACGTGACGCCGGCGCTGCTGGGTGGAGCCGGCGACCAGATGCTGAGCTACTACGTGGCACAGTACACCAACGTCGAGGTCAACTGGGGCATGGCCTGCGCGCTCGGAGGCGTGCTGCTGTCGGCCACACTGATCCTCTACACCCTCTACCGCAAGGCATCCAAGGCCGAGCTCAGCCTGGGTTGAACCGCACATGTCCAAGCCGTCCGCATTCGCCGCCTTCTCGCTGCTCCCGGCATTCCCCGCCTACTACACGGCGTTCGACAAGCTCGGCTGGCTCGGGCTGCGCCTGGGCGCCCTGCTGGTGCTGGCCTTCCTGCTGCTGCCGATCGTGGCGATCGTGCCACTGTCGTTCAGCAGCAGCTCCTTCCTGGCCTACCCGATCGAGGGCTGGTCGCTGCAGTGGTACGACAACCTGTTTTCATCCGAAGAATGGTCGCGCGCCACACGCAACAGCTTCATCGTCGCGCCGCTGGCGACCGTTCTGGCCACCGTGCTGGGCACCCTGATCGGCATTGGCCGCCTGTCCAACAACATGCTGGTGCGGGGCTTGTGCACGGTGCACGTCGAAGTCACCCGCAACGTGCCCTTGCTGCTGCAATTGTTCATGTGGTACTTCGCCATGACCGAACTGCTGCCCACGATTGAAGATCCCTTCAAGCCCCTGGCCAGCGTGTTCCTGAGCAAAAACGGCTTGCAATACCCCTTGCCCGAATGGTCCACCGGCCATTGGGGCACCGTGATCGGCCTGATCGCCGGTGCTGTCGCTTGGCGCTTTTGGGCTCGTCGGGCCATTCGCCAGTTTGAAATCACGGGCCAGTACCACCCGGCCCGCACACACCTGATCGGCCTGGGCATTTTGCTGGCTGTGCCAGCCATTGCGCTGTGGCTGCCCTCCATCACCTGATTCTTTCCCAAAATCCTTCGTCACCTCCATCACCCTCAACCCAAGGAGCTTTCCCATGGTCACCCCTCGTTTTCTGCGCCAGTCCTTGCTCATCACAGCGCTGGGCAGTCTTGCCCTGGCAGCGCAAGCCCAAACCGTTTGGCGCTTTTCCAACTGGCT
>ERZ1034363.1800-NODE-1800-length-11356-cov-2.163578_pt1 | contig 11356 bp, 9 predicted proteins | sample MGYA00520616_ERZ1034363 | MGnify/ENA primary metagenome ERZ1034363 (study PRJEB33736, sample SAMEA104284506) | Azolla filiculoides | biome: Urban; feature: Water surface; material: Ditch water | place: Netherlands | collected 2015-10-28 | depth 0-0.1 m ...
GGGTTTGGCCTGGTAGACACCAGGGGCGGCGACTTCGCCCTCGATCCGCACCAGGCGCGATTGGCGCTCGGTCGGCAGGCGCAGGTCGGTCTGGTTGAAGATCGACACCACGTCACCCGGCTGCAGCGGCAGGTTGTGCTCGGGATCGCGTTGCAGCACGGCCTTGCCGAGGTTGAACGGGATCAGCTGGGTGGTGAGCGTGTCCTTGTTCAGGCGCTCGATCACGGCGTAGTCCCAGTTGATCTGTTCGCGCTGCTGGGTGAATTGCTCGATCAGGCGGCTGGGCTGGTCATCCGGGCGGTTGGCGGCAGTCTGGCCGCCCCTTTGCTGCTGGGTGGCGTCGTAGTGGTTGCCCGGACCTGCCGCTTGGGCGCCGGCGGCTTGGTTCATGCCTGATGCCAGCGCTGCCGCCTGCTGCTTGCTGCCTGTGGCGCCGATGTTGTAGGGGGCGTTGTTGGCTGGGTCGCGGTCCTGGCTCGGGCGCTGGAATTCGCCCCGGCTCAGCGCTGATTCAGCCAGGGTTTGCACCAGCGCATTCTTCTTGCGGAAATAGTCGCGGCTGATCAGTGCCTCGCGTTCGGGGATCAGGTCGGCCACCTTCATGCCCGAAGTCCAGGCGTGGCGCAGCGGTTGCGCGACCGAGCCCTGCAGCGTGACGGCATTGCCGAACGCCGAGCTGATCGGCAGCAGGGTCAGCACGTCGCCGTCGCGCAGCGGCTGCTGCAGGCCGGCCTGGCTCAGCGCGATTTCCTGCACCTGGCGCGGGGACTGCTGGGACGAGGGGTCGATGCGCTCAAGCAAGGCCTTCTGTGGCGTGGCCAGCGTCGGCACGCCACCGCCGAGCGCCAGCAGGTCGCCGACGCTGTTGCGGCCGGGCTTGACTTCGTAGATGGCGGCCTGGTCATAGGCGCCGGTGACGGCCACGCGTGCGCCGGCGGGCGGAATCACGATCACGTCGCCCGCTTGCAGCGACGGGTCGTTGAGCTTGTCGCCCTGGGCGATGAAGTCGTACAGGTCGATGGTGGCCACGAGTTGGCCGTTGCGCTTGAGTTGGATCGCCCGCATGGAGCCGTTGGCGCTGGGGCCACCGCTGGCGAACAGGGCGTTGACCAGGGTGCTGAGGCTGGACAGGGTGTAGGTGCCCGGGCGCTGCGCCTGGCCCACCACATAGACCTGGATGCTGCGCAGCTTGGCCACGCTGGCCGACAGGTCGATGTTAGTGAAGACCTTGCCGATATGGGCCTTGAGCGTGGGCTCGAGCTTGCCGACGCTGATGCCGGCCACGGTCACGGCGCCGACCTTGGGTATGGTGATCTGGCCCTTGCTGTCGACCACCAGCTTGGTGGCCAGGTCGATCGCGCCCCAGACCTGCAATTGCACTTCGTCGCCGGGGCCCAGCACATAGTTGGCCGGCGGCGCGATATTGGTCACCGGGGTGTAGGTCTGCGCCTGGCTGAACAGTTCGGCGCCATAGATCGGCAGCAGCTTGCCGGTCGATTCCTGCACGAAGCGCTGGAACTGGCTGGGCTTGGGCGGCTCGGCCAGTCGCTTGAGTTCGGGGGTCAGTTCGGGCAGGACCGGCTGGTTGCCGGCCTGGGTCGCACCGAGGTTTCTGGATGGGCCGGCACCGGTCCCAGTGTTGCCCAGCTGACCAGCCATGCCGCTGCCAGTGGCGGGATTGTTGGCACCTGCTGCGCGCAGCAGGTCCTGTTGCGTGTTGGCGTCCGTTCCAGGCAGTGCCTGCTGCTGGGCCCAGGCTGCGCCCGACAGCATCAGCGCGGCTGCGAGTGCGGTCATGGAAGCGGGACGCATGCTGACCCTGTGTGAAGCGGCTGGGGCGGCGCACCCAAGAAGTGAGGTGATTTCTGGTTTAGGCATTGTTACAAATCGTCTTGAATGTCGTCCGATTGGATGGCATTCATGTGTCAATTGAGGTGCAAAAAATTAGAGCGGCTTGCTGGCCGTCAGGCCCAGGCGCCAGTGGTGGCGCTGGTTGTCGCCCACGTTCTGCCCGTCCTTGAGGCCCAGCCATTCGATTTCGGGCGTGACGCGGTAACTGCCCCAGCGCAGGGTCTGACTGGCCGAGAGTGCCAGGAATTCGCCCTTGGGCGCATTGCTGCCGGGCTGGTGGGCGCCCACGCTGTAATGGATCTGCCCGGTATGCAGCTTGAGCTGGCGCTGGGACTGGGCGTCGAACAGGCCGAGAGTGACCACCTCCGAGCCACCACCGAACACGCTGCCGATCCAGCGCCCGCCGTTCGTCAAGCCTTGCGGGTAGTAGGTGTTGTCGTAGCCGGCGATGCGGTGCTTGTTGTCGTAGATGGCATCGACGCTGGTGTCGGCGTATTCGGCGAAGGCCCGGTAGCGGCCCTGGTCGAACCAGGTTTCGACGCCGAACAGGCTCATGAAGCGGTAGGGCAGCGGCACGCCGCTACCGGCGGAATCCTCGCCCATCAGCTGCACATAGGCGGCGCAGTTGCGCTGGGTCGGGCAGCGCAGCCGCAGGTCGTAACCGGCGATTTGCGAGCTGCTGTCAACCGGATGGCTGGCGTCCTGGTTGGTGCTTTGGCCGAGCAGGGACTTGACGTAGGTGTTGAAGTCCTGCGGCCGGCCCTTGCCGCCGAACTGGACCGCGCGGCTCAAGCCGACTTCGACCCAGGGGGCGGGCTTGAAGGTCATGCGCATGCCGGTGTAGAGGTAGCCTTCGGGCTGGTTGGCGACCACGATCGGGTCCTGTGCCCGGGCGACGAAGCCTTCCAGCGTCCAGGGACCGAGCCAGGACAGCCAGGGCGATGCCGAACGCTGCACGCTGGCGCGTTGCAGGCCCAGTCCGATCCAGGCCGGGCTGTTCTGGCCGTTGACCAGGCTCGATTGCCAGCCTGGTCCCCACCAGTTCTGGTGCGCGAAAGCCTGCAGGTTGACGCCGTTCCATTCGAGCACCGCGGCGGCGTTGTCGGGACGTAACTGGACCCGCCCCTCCTTGCCCAGTCCGGAGAAGTCGGTTTGCAGCGAGTTGGGGCTTTCTTCCAGCTTGAAACCGATGCGGCCGGCGAACGAGACCGAGTCGCCGACCCATTGCGCCTGGTCGCTGGCCAGGCTGAAAGAACTGCCCGGGGTGTAGTTTTGGCCAAAGCCACCGGTGCCTTCGGCGCGATTGCGCAACTGCAGCGTGGTTTGCACGGTTTGCAGGTGCTGCTCGAGTGCGCGCTGCAGGTAGGCCAGGGCCTGGACTTGCTCGGCATTGGCCGGCTGCACCGCATTGAGCGCGTCTTGCACCGCGGCTGCTGGCAAGGGCCAGTGGCTGGTGGGCAGCGCCAGGCCGGCGTCGTCGGCCAGCAGTTGCAGGTAGTGCCGGGCCTGCCAGGACGGTGTGTAGGGCACCGAGGCCTGGGTCGTTTCGGCCCAGGCCAGATTCGACGCTGCCATGGCTACCGCAATGACGATGCCTTTAATCATCGGCTCTCTATCTTTGTTAGATTGCATAAATTGGTCGCCATTATACTAACTGTGAGATGGCTAAAATTGATGATTTTGTAATGTGAGTAGTTGATCGAGAAATGAGAAAAATATCCGTATTAATGATTTCAATGATTTTTTCTGCCCAGGGTCATGCCGGTGGCCAGGCTTGGGGCACTGCTTCCGACCTGCTGGCTATAGGATTGCCGACGCTGGCAGCGGCCTATACCTACCGCGACCGAGATGCTGATGGTGCGGCGCAACTGGCCTGGACCCTGGGTGCCACCGTGGGCAGTGCCGAGATCCTCAAGCACCAGATCTCGGAGCTGCGGCCTGACAAGTCGGACGACAAGAGCTTTCCGTCCGGCCATGCGGCGGTGGCGTTTGCCTCGGCGCGTTATCTGGACAAGCGCTATCCCGGACAGGTCAGCCCCTATCTGCTGTACGGTGCTGCCAGCCTGACGGCGCTGGCGCGGGTCCAGGCCGACAAGCATTACTGGAAGGACACGATCGCCGGTGGTGCCCTGGGCTATGCCTGGGCCGAATACTTCACCGAGACCAAGGCCGGTGGCCGCGTCAGCCTGCTGCCGGCACCGAACGGGGTGACGGTGGCCTGGCAGCGGCCCTGGTAAGCAGGGGCCGGATCATGCGGCCCTTGTTGCACAACCGCGCCCGGTCGCGGGTGGCGTCCTTCGGTCATGCCCTGCGCGGCATCGGCGTCTTGCTGGCCGGGCAGGCCAATGCGCGCCTGCATCTGCTGGCCGCGCTGCTGGTGCTGTTGCTGGGTGCCTGGCTCGACATCAGTGCGCTTGAGTGGGCGCTGCTGTCGGCGGTGATCGGGCTGGTGCTGTGCGCCGAGGCGCTCAATACCGGCATCGAGCTGGTGGTGGACCTGGTTTCGCCCGAATGGCACCGGCTGGCGCGCGATGCCAAGGACGTGGCGGCGGCCGGCGTGCTGCTGGCCAGCCTGGGCGCGCTGGCGACCGGCGGCTGGATCTTCCTGCCGCGGCTGCTGGCCCGATTTTCGCTTTAGACGCGCACTATCGACTTGGCGAGATGCTTATTTTAGAATCACGCCATGACTACCATGACGATTGACACGCTCAAGCTCGCGGACAAGCTCGAGAGCGCTGGTTTCAACCGAGACCAGGCCGCAGCAGTGGTGCGCGCGATCGCCGAGTCGCAGGACGAACTCGTCACCAAGAAGGATCTGGACATCGCGCTGGCCCCGATCAAGACCGATTTGGCCGTGCTCAAGTGGGGAACGGGCTTGGTCATTGCTGGTGTGGCCGCGCAGCTGTTCAAGGCCTTCTTCCAGTAACGGGTCACCGTTCAGCTGGCGATTTTCGTCGCCTCAGAACCCCCGCACCACTTCCAGCGCTTCCTCGATCCGCTCGACCGGGTAGATCGTCATGCCTTCCAGCGCCTTGGCCAGGCTGCTGTCCGACTTCTTGGGCAGGTTGGCCTTGGGCACGATCGCTATTCTGAAGCCGAGCTTGGCGGCTTCCTTCAGGCGCTCCTGGCCGCGCGGCGCCGGGCGCACCTCGCCGGCCAGGCCCACCTCGCCGAAGGCCAGGAAGCCTTGCGGCAGCGCCTTGCCGCGCAAGGATGAGGTGATCGCCAGCAGCACCGCGAGGTCGGCTGCTGGTTCGCCGATGCGCACGCCGCCGACCGCGTTGACGAACACGTCCTGGTCGGCGCAGGACACGCCGGCATGGCGGTGCAGCACCGCCAGCAGCATCGCGAGCCGGTCGCGGTCGAGGCCGACGCTGAGGCGCCTGGGGCTGGGTCCGCCGCTGTCGACCAGGGCCTGGATCTCGACCAGCAGCGGGCGCGTGCCTTCGAGTGTCACCAGCACGCAGCTGCCCGGCACCGGCTGGCTGTGCTGGCTGAGGAAGATCGCGCTCGGGTTGCTGACGCCCTTGAGGCCTTTTTCGGTCATGGCGAACACGCCGATCTCGTTGACCGCGCCGAAGCGGTTCTTGATCGCGCGGATCAGCCGGTAGTTGCTGTGGGTGTCGCCCTCGAAATAGAGCACGGTGTCGACCATGTGCTCGAGCACGCGCGGGCCGGCCAGCGCGCCTTCCTTGGTCACATGGCCGACCAGCACGATCGCGACCCCGCTGGCCTTGGCCGCGCGCGTCAGGTGCGCCGCGCATTCGCGCACCTGCGCCACCGAGCCCGGCGCCGAGCTGAGCTGGTCGGAGTAGACGGTCTGGATCGAGTCGATCACCGCGATCGCGGGCCGCTTGGCGTCGAGCGTGGCGAGGATCTTCTCGAGCTGGATTTCGGCCAGCACCTTGACCTGGCTGTTGTCCAGGCCGAGCCGGCGCGATCTGAGCGCGACCTGGGCGCCGCTTTCCTCGCCGGTGACATAGAGCGTGGACAGGTTGGCGCGCTGCAGTGCGTCGAGCGCCTGCAGCAGCAGCGTCGACTTGCCGATGCCGGGGTCGCCGCCGATCAGCACCACGCCGCCTTCGACCATGCCGCCGCCGAGCACGCGGTCGAGTTCGCCCAGGCCGGTCGGCGTGCGTTCGAAGTCGGAGGCTTCGATCTCGCTGAGCGTCGCGAGTTCGGACGCCGGCGCCAGGCCCTTGGGGGTCGAGCTCAGGCGGTTCTTGCTGCTGGCAGGCGCCTCGGCGACGGTTTCCACCAGGCTGTTCCAGGCGTTGCAGTTCGGGCATTTGCCGAGCCAGCGCGTGCTGGTGCCGCCGCATTCGTTGCAGACGTAGAGGGACTTGTCTTTGGCCATGGCGGCGACTGTAGCAGCGTCAACCGGCGGGCGCAGCGCGGCGTCAGACCAGCCGCAGCTGCAGCTGCACACGGGGAAAGCGCGCGACCCTCTCGCGCCAGTCGAGCACTTCGTCGCCTTTGGCGATGATGGAAGGATAATCCAGCCCCATGTCTGCCGTGTTTGCAAAACCTCCCCTCTGGCAACGTCTGCGCCCCGCGTTCGAAGGCTTTGACGGCGTGCTGGCGCTGGCCGTTGCCTTGCTGATCGGTGGCGGCATGCTCGTGATGTATTCGGTCGGCTACGACAACGGCAGCCGCTTCTACGACCATAGCCGCAATATGCTGATTGCGCTCGGCGTGATGTTCGTGGTGGCGCAGATTCCGTTGCAGCGCCTGTCCGCGTTCGCGGTGCCGCTCTATTCGGTGGGCGTGGCGCTGCTGCTGGCGGTCGCGCTGTTTGGCATCACCAAGAAGGGCGCGACGCGCTGGATCAACATTGGCGTCGTGATCCAGCCCAGCGAGATCATGAAGATCGCGATGCCGCTGATGCTGTCCTGGTGGTTCCAGAAGCGCGAGGGGGCGCTGCGTCCGCTCGACTTCTCGGTCGCCGGCCTGATCCTGCTGCTGCCGGTCGGCTTGATCATGAAGCAGCCCGACCTGGGCACGGCGCTGCTGGTGATGGCCTCGGGCCTGGCCGTGATTTTCTTTGCCGGCCTGAGCTGGAAGCTGATCCTGCCGCCGATCCTGCTCGGCGCGATCGGCATCGTGACCCTGGTCTTGATGGAGCCGCAGTGGTGTGCCCCCGATGTCGACTGGAAGATCCTGCACGAGTACCAGCGCCAGCGCGTCTGCACCCTGCTCGACCCGACGCGCGACCCGCTCGGCAAGGGCTTTCACATCCTGCAGGGCATGATCGCGATCGGCTCGGGCGGGGTCTGGGGCAAGGGCTTCATGCAGGGCACGCAGACCCACCTCGAGTTCATTCCCGAGCGCACCACCGACTTCATCTTCGCGGCCTTCTCGGAGGAGTTTGGCCTGGTTGGCGTGCTCTGCCTGGCGGCGGCGCTGCTGTTCCTGATCACGCGCGGACTCAAGATCGCGCTCGAGGGGCCGACGCTGTTCTCGCGTCTGCTGGCGGGCGCGGTGTCGATGATCTTCTTCGTCTACGGCTTCGTCAACATGGGCATGGTCAGCGGCATCCTGCCGGTGGTCGGCGTGCCGCTGCCCTTCATCAGCTATGGCGGCACCGCGATGGTGACGCTGGGCGCGGGCCTGGGCATCCTGCAGGCGGTGGCGCGCGCGCGTCGGCTGGTGCAGACCTGAGGCACAAAACCTACAATGCGGGCATGATCGCCCGTGAACCCACCCTGGCCCGTCTGGCCATCGCCCAAGACCTGCTGCTCTCGCCCTATGGCCTGGACGAGAAACACCTCAAGCGTGCGCTGGGCGAGATCCTCGTGCCCGGCGTCGACGACGCCGACCTCTACTTCCAGTACACCCGCGCCGAGGGCTGGAGCCTGGAGGAGGGCATCGTCAAGACCGGCAGCTTCAGCATCGACCAGGGCGTCGGCGTGCGCGCCGTCAGCGGCGAGAAGACCGCCTTCGCCTATTCCGACGACCTCAGCTGGACCGCGCTGCTCGACGCCGCGCACAGCGTGCGCGCGATCGGCGCCCAGGGCCAGAGCCTGAAGGCCAAGGTCGGCGCGCGCAAGGTCGCGAAGTCGCGCAGCCTCTACGCCGGCCTCGACCCGATCGCCACCCTCGACAGCACCGAGAAGGTCGCGCTGCTCGAGAAGGTCGAGCGCCTGGCCAAGGCCAAGGACCCGCGTGTGGTGCAGGTGATGGCCGGGCTGGCCAGCGAATACGACGTGATACTGGTCGCGCGCGCCGATGGCACGCTGGCGGCTGACGTCAGGCCGCTGGCGCGCCTGTCGGTGACCGTGATCGCCGAGCAGGGCGGCCGGCGCGAGGTCGGTACCGGTGGTGGCGGTGGCCGCTTCGGCCTCGACCGCTTCGACGACGCGCTGCTGCAGGACTATGTCGACGACGCGGTGCGCGCGGCGCTGACCAACCTCGAGTCGCGCCCGGCACCGGCCGGCCAGATGACGGTGGTGCTCGGCCCGGGCTGGCCCGGCGTGCTGCTGCACGAGGCGGTCGGCCATGGCCTGGAGGGCGACTTCAACCGCAAGGGCAGCAGCGCCTTCAGCGGCCGCATCGGCCAGCGCGTCGCGGCCAAGGGCGTGACCGTGCTCGATGACGGCACCCTCACCGATCGCCGTGGCTCGCTCAACGTCGACGACGAGGGCTGTGCCAGCCAGAAGAACGTGTTGATCGAGGATGGCATCCTGAAGGGCTATATCCAGGACAGCCTGAACGCGCGCCTGATGGGCGTGGCACCGACCGGCAACGGCCGTCGTGAGAGCTACGCCCACCTGCCGATGCCGCGCATGACCAACACCTACATGCTGGGTGGCGACAAGGACCCGCAGGAGATCATCGCCAGCATCAAGAAGGGCCTGTACGCGACCAATTTCGGTGGCGGCCAGGTCGATATCACCAGCGGCAAGTTCGTCTTCTCGATGAGCGAGGCCTACCTCATCGAGGACGGCAAGGTGACCCGTCCAATTAAGGGCGCGACGCTGATCGGCAACGGCCCGGACGCACTGACTCGCGTTTCGATGATCGGCAACGACCTCAAACTCGACCCAGGTGTTGGCACTTGCGGCAAGGATGGGCAGAGTGTGCCGGTCGGCGTGGGCCAGCCGACCTTGCGTATTGATGGACTGACGGTGGGCGGTACGGCATAATATCTAGTCATTTTGGAGGTGTTATGTGGACGTTGGCTTTGGCAGCAAGCTTGTTATTTGTTTCTCAACTGACGTCCGCCCAACCCGCTTTGCAGGAACGGCTCAAAGCGGTTCAGTCAGATCCGGTGGCCTTGAAGGCCGCTGTTGATGCCGGGCGCAAGGCGTCTTCATTCTGTGCCAAATGCCACGGTGAAGACGGTAATAGCAAGTCTCCCGAGGTGCCCAATCTGGCCGGACAGAATCCGGCTTATCTCCTTGAGCAAATCCGTAAATTCGGTAGTGGCGAACGCAAGGACAAGTTCATGCAAGGCCTGATCAAGGTGCTCAAGGAGGAAGAGCGTCTGCAGGTTGCGCTTTTTTATGCGGCAGCCACGGTACCGCCCTCAGCGGCCAGTGTGCCGCAGGTGGCGCGCGGCAAGGACTTGTTTACCAAGTTATGTGTGCGTTGCCACGGCGAACAGGCGCGCGGGAATGAAACGATTGCCCGCCTGGCTGGCCAGAAATTGCCTTATTTACAGAAAACCATTACCCGCTATCGTGACCAGACGGGCGAACGCAACAATCAGCTGATGTCGATCGCCACGGCCGGTTTGAAAAACGAGGAAATCGTTGCCCTGGCCAATTACATCACGCAGCTGCCTTAAACGTTTTTGTCTTAATCCGTACTGAACGAGAAAACAAGCATGACCCAACACAGCACCGCCCCGAGCAAGCCAACGACCGACGATATTCGTATCAAGGAAATCAAGGAACTGGTTCCACCCTCGCACGTTTTCAAGGAATACCCCGTGTCGAACCGTGCCGCGCAGAGCACTTTTGCCGCGCGTCAGGCGATTCACCGGATTTTGCATGGCGCCGATGACCGCCTGCTGGTCGTCATCGGTCCATGTTCCATCCATGATTACGATCTGGCCATGGATTACGCGAAAAAGCTGGTCAAGGAAGCCGAAAAGTACGCTGACGATCTGGTCGTCGTGATGCGCGTCTATTTTGAAAAGCCGCGCACGACGGTGGGCTGGAAGGGCTTGATCAACGATCCGCGTCTCGACAACACCTTCCGCATTAACGAAGGCATCCGTCTGGCGCGTCGTATCCTGCTTGAGATCAACGACATGGGTTTGCCTTGCGCGACCGAGTTTCTCGATACGATCACGCCGCAATACACGGCGGATTTGATCGCCTGGGGGGCGATTGGCGCGCGCACGACGGAGTCGCAGGTGCATCGCGAACTGGCTTCCGGTTTGTCCTGTCCGGTTGGTTTCAAGAATGGCACGGACGGCAACATGCGTATCGCGGTCGACGCGATTCGTTCGGCCAATTCGCCACACCATTTCCTGTCCGTCACCAAATCCGGCAATGCAGCGATTGTTTCGACGCAGGGCAACGAGGATTGCCACGTCATCCTGCGCGGCGGCAAGGAACCGAATTTTGATGCGCCGAGCGTTGCAGCGGCCGGGGCGGAAATTGCCAAGGCCGGTTTGGCGGCGCGTTTGATGGTCGATTTTTCACATGGCAACAGTCGCAAGCAGTACAAGCTGCAAATGGAAGTTTGCGACAGCGTTGGCGCGCAACTGGCCGCCGGTGAAGAACGGATTTTCGGTGTGATGGTCGAGTCGCATCTGCTTGAAGGGCGGCAGGATTTGTCGCCGGACAAAACGCTGACCTACGGTCAGAGCATCACCGATGCCTGTATCGGCTGGGAGGATAGCCTGACGGTGCTCGACAAACTGGCTGCGGCGGTTCGCGCACGCCGGCTGGTTGAGGCTGCCGAGTAGACTTCGTTCGGCCGGGAAAAGTGGCTGCGACAATTTGTCGCAGGGAAAGAGGGCCCGCCTTTGATAGGCTTCGGGCCTTCTTTTTCTTGTGTCAATTGTCATCGTGAAACACGCCAAATTCCTGATTCCCTGCTGCTTTGTCGCCACCCTGAGCCACGCTTCCTGCGGTTCGACTTTTTGTACGGTCAATACCAACTGGGATACGCAAGGCTTGTCGAACGATGCCGGTTTTCTGGTCGATCTGCGCTACTCCTACGCCAAAGCCAACCAGTGGCGCGCCGGATCATCGAAGAAAGCAACAGAAAGCCCGAGCGGCTCTGGTGAGGAAATCGAGGACAAGCGCACTGTCAATCAACTGCTCAATGTGAATATCGACTACGCCATTAACCGGCAATGGTCCGTGGCGCTCGGCTTGCCTTTCGTGATGCGCGATCATGCGCACACCCTTGATTCATCCGTATCAGGGCCAATTTCCCAGCAGTCAAAATTTGAAGAACTGGGCGATATCCGTGTTCTCGGAAAATACAAATTTGCGCTGAGCGGGCATGATGCCGGCGCCGGAATCCGCTTTGGCGCCAAGCTGCC
>ERZ1034363.1801-NODE-1801-length-11351-cov-2.538939_pt1 | contig 11351 bp, 10 predicted proteins | sample MGYA00520616_ERZ1034363 | MGnify/ENA primary metagenome ERZ1034363 (study PRJEB33736, sample SAMEA104284506) | Azolla filiculoides | biome: Urban; feature: Water surface; material: Ditch water | place: Netherlands | collected 2015-10-28 | depth 0-0.1 m ...
GAGGATGAACTTGAGCATTTACCGGCTGAAAAGGAAATCAATCCTGCCCGCCCGCCACGCCAGACCGGAACCCAGGCCGCCGAAGCCGCCAAGCAACAATCCTCCGCGCAATTCGATCCAGCCGAGCGCGCCGAGTTGGTTGCGAAGCTGGAGAAGATCGCCGCCGAGTATGGCATCGAAGCCTACGCCGAGACTTTCTCAAAGCTGACAAAGCAAGAACGCATCATGCTCGGAGCCGATGAACATGAGCGGCTGAAGAAGGTAGCCGCATCGATTGCCGCAACCCCGGAAACTATCAACCAGGAAACCGGCGAGGTATCCAATGGCTGATGATCTGCAACGCACCGCCGAATGGCTGCAAGACATCACCCGCCAGGCCGATAACGACCAGCGCGAGGCGCTCACCCGGCTGATGACCAAGCTGGAATCCGATATCGAGGATTTCGGCCACACCTCCACCGCCGCGCAAAGCGCCGCCAGCAGCCGCTACGAATACGCCCTGCGCCACGGGGAGCCGCTGACGGCCCGCGAGCCCCCGCCCGCCTGGGTGCGCGACCCGGCCTTTCGCCGCGTGGTGACCGAGGCCTACGACTGGCGCTGCGCGGCCACCGGCCTGCGCGTGCTGCTGCCCACCGGCGAGTCGATGGTGGAGGCGGCGCACATCCACCCCTTCTGCGAAGCCGGCGACGACGACCCGCGCAACGGGCTGGCGCTGGCGCCCAACATCCACTGGGCCTTTGACAAGCACCTGATCGCGCTGGACGAAGACCTCAAGTGGCACGTCAGCCCGGTGCTGGACGAGCGCATTCCCGACTTTGCGCCGCTGATCCAGTTGCACGGCAAGGGCCTGATCGGCCCGACCGAACGCCGCTTCACCCCCAAACGCGAGGCCCTGGCCTTCCGCATGGCCCACCTGCGCCGCCACGCCGGTTAAGCAACGGCCCCGGTGGCCCCGCAGGGCGGCTTTTCAGGCATTTTCAAGAAAAATGACCTGATCCCAGCGTGAAATGGTCATTGTTTGCTATTTTTTATGAATCAATTCGCGGGATGTCTGCGGCCGCTGATCAGCCCGTCTGGCGCACCTGCGCCGCGTGGCCGGCGTCGGCCAGGGCGGTGGCGATGTCTTCGGCGGCGATCATGGTGCTGTGGCTCACCCAGGCGCTGCGCTCGGGCAGGTTGACGTCGGCCTGGTGGATGCAGGGCAGGTCGTGCAGCACGAACATCACGGCGTCGGCGGCGTCCTGGTCGGTCAGGCTGGGGATGTGGAAAGTAGTCTCAGGCATGGCGTCATGATGACGGCGCGCGAGTGACCTTGCCTGTGCTGCGGTCTGGCGGGCCGATGGGCCGGTGCCCGCCCGCCAGGACGGCCCCGCGCGGCGGCGCAGGCCGGGCAGCGCTTTCAGTCGACGTATTTTTGATTCAAACAGGGCACATTCCAGCGCCGAATGGTCATGACCCGCTATGGTTTTGACGTATCCGGCAGCGCCGAAGCCGGCAGGCCGAATGCCTTGTCGAAGGCGAGGTTGAAAACGAAGGTGTAGCCCAGAAAGAACAGCAGCAGGCCCAGGTCGAGCATGAGGGCGTGCCACAGGGTGATGTCCAGCCACCAGGCAAACAGCGGCACCAGGGTGACGACCAGCCCGCCTTCAAAGCCGATGGCGTGCGCCGCGCGGCGCGCCAGGCTGCGCCCGCGCACGGTCTGGCGGGCTTCCCAGCGCTCGAACAGGGTGTTGAACACCAGGTTCCAGACGATGGCCACGGCCGACGAGGCCAGCCCGGCCACGCCCGCGCGCTCCATGCTGCTGCCGGCCAGTGCGGCCAGGCCCAGGCTGGTGGCGGCGATGGCGATGATCTCGTACAGCGCCACATAGACAATCCGGCGGCGCAGGCCCTGCAAGGCGGGTGGGGTGACGATGGGCATGGGCGACTGTAGCGGGCGTCGTGCCCGCCGCTGCCCGGCAGGGGCGGCCGGCGCTGTGAAACAATGCTGCGCCGCCCTCGCGGCCGCCACCATGAAATCTTCCATCCGCATCGTCGACGTTGACCGCCTCGAAACCTGGAGCCGCTACCGCGCCGGCCTGTGCGAGAGCTGCGCGGCCAACTGCTGCACCATGCCGCTGGAGGTGCGCCTGCCCGATCTGGTGCGCCTGGGGCTGGTGGACCCGTTCGAGGCGGAGCACGAGACGCCCGCGCGCATCGCCCGCCGGCTGCAGAAGGCGCGGCTGATCGACCACTTCAACCACAAGCACGCGGTGTTCACCATCGCGCGGCGCGCCGGTGGTGACTGCCATTTTCTGGACGCCAGCACGCGCCGCTGCACCGTGTACGAGCAACGGCCCGACACCTGCCGCCTGCACCCGCAGAAGAAGAGCCCCAGGCCGGGCTACTGCGCCTACGGTGCGCGCGTGCTGACGCGCTGAGCCCTGCGGCGCGGGTGCACGGCGCCCCAGGCCCTGACGGCAGTTGCAGCGGCGGCTTCCACCCATAATCAACGCCTGATTTCACTCTGGAGGGCGGCGACATGGGCGTGCTGGTGCTGGGTCTGATTCTGTTTCTGGGCGTGCACTCGGTGCGCATCGTGGCCGACGGCTGGCGCACACAGGTGCTGGCGCAACGCGGCGAGGGCGCCTGGAAGGGCCTGTATTCCGTGCTCTCGCTGGCGGGCCTGGCGCTGATGATCTGGGGCTACAGCCTGGCGCGCCAGCAGCCGGTGGTGCTGTGGGTGCCGCCGGTGGCGACCCGGCACATCGCCGCACTGCTGACGCTGTTCGCGTTCATCCTGATGACGGCGGCCTACGTGCCGGGCAACGGCCTCAAGGCGCGGCTGCACCATCCCATGGTGCTGGGCGTAAAGCTCTGGGCGCTGGCGCACCTGCTGGCCAATGGCAACCTGGCCGATGTGGTGCTGTTTGGCGCCTTTCTGGTCTGGGCCGTGTTCTGCTTTCGCGCCGCGCGCGGGCGCGACCGCGCGGCCGCCGCGGTGGTTGCCCCCGGCACGGCCTCCCGCACGGCGATCACGGTGGCCGTGGGCACGGTGGGCTGGGCCGTTTTTTCGATCTGGCTGCACGGGCTGCTGATCGGCGTGCGTCCGTTCGGCGGATGACAGGAAAGGAAACCGCATGACCCCCACGTTGCGCGCCTCGCGTCGATTGGCCGGATGTGTTCTCGCCGCAATGGCACTGCTGTCGGGCTGCGGCGGAGGAGGCGCCTCCGTGCAGGAACCCGCATCCCCGCCGCCACTCACGGCCTGGGGTCTGCAGCGCGCCACCGACAGCAGCCTGACGGCCTGGCTGCGTGAGGCACTCGGGCCCACGAGCAGGACCTATCTGGGTTCCCTCTGGGCAACCGATGTGATGTTGGCCGCGTCGGCCACAGCGCCTGCCGCCGGCGCAGGTGCCGCGGTGTTTTCCGGCACCACGCTGCAGGAAAGCGGCGTGGACGAAGCCGACCGCATCAAGAGCGACGGGACGTTTGTCTTCGACGTTGCCGCCACGCCCGCGGGAACGACCGCGCTGCGCCGCCAGCGGCTCGACGGCGCAGCGTCCGACGCCGCACTGCAGCCCGCCGGCACGCTGGACCTGCCGTTCACCGCAGGACTGCAGGCCAGCGGCTTGTACCTCGACAGCGCGCGCGCGCAACTGGCAGTGCTGGCCGGCGGCCATGCGGGGGGCATCTACGACAACTGGTTCGCGCCGCAGTGGTGGAGCCAGGGGCAGACAGAGCTGGTATTGGTGCACACCCCGGCAGCAGGCGCACTGCAGGTGCGGCGCACGCTGCGTTTCGACGCCACGCTGATCGGCTCGCGGCGCATCGGCGCCACGCTGTACCTGGTGCTGCGCAGTTACCCCCAGGTGCCAGGCGTTGATCCGTATTGGCCGACCGAAAAAACTGCCGCCAACCAGGCGGCACTCGACCAGCTCCAGGCGGCTGCACTGCTGCCCACGCTGTCGGTGGACGGCGGCGCCACGCAGCCGCTGGTGCAAGCCGCCGACTGCTACACACAGCCCCAGAACGGCTCGCGCAGCGCCGACATGGTCACGGTCGTCGCGCTGGACCTGGCCGCCAGCACACACCGGCACGCCGCACGCTGCTTCACCGGCGGCACCGAGGCGTTCTACATGTCGGAGCAGAACCTGTACCTGGCCACCACCCGCAATGCCTACAGCTACCGCGGCGCCTTCCCGGCCTACGCGGACCAGACCACCACCGACGTCCACAAGTTCGCGCTCAACGGGCTGGACATCGCCTACCGCGGCTCCGGCAACGTCACGGGCCATCTGGGTTTTGATCAACACCGCAAGTCGTTCCGCATGGGTGAGCACCAGGGCGCACTGCGTGTGATCACCCAGACGGCCCCCACGTGGGGTGGGTGGATTGCGCAGCCGATGGTCGCAGCCAGCACCACCGCCGCAACCACCACGGCCACCGCAGCGCCCATCGACTCTCCGGGGCGCCTGACCATCCTGCAGGAAAGCGCCGGCGCACTGGCGGTCGTGGGTGAACTGCCCAACGCCGCCCGCCCTGAGCCGCTGGGCAAGCCCGGCGAGCAGCTGTATGCCTCGCGCTTCATCGGCAACCGGGGCTATCTGGTCACCTACCGGCTGACCGACCCGCTCTACGTGCTGGACCTGTCCAACCCGGCCGACCCCAGGGTGGCGGGCGCACTGGAGGTCAGCGGCTATTCCGACTACCTGTTTCCACTCAGCGAACACCTGCTGCTGGGCGTGGGCAAGGACGCCGCGTCCGACGGGTCGGCAGGAGACGGGCGTTTTGCCTGGTACCAGGGGGTGAAAGTCTCGCTGATCGATGTCACTGACCCGGCCCGTCCGCGCGAGGCGGCGCGCCAGATCATCGGCCGGCGCGGCACCGACGCCACCGTGCTGCGCGACCACCACGGCATCGCGCTGCAGACCGTGGGCAGCGTGGTGCGCGTGGGCCTTCCCGTGCGCCTGCATGACACCCCCGCCAGCGGGATGACCGGCTCGCCCAGTGACTACTACGGCTTCACGCGCACCGAGTTGCAGAAGTTCGAAGTCGATCTGGCTGCCCAGACCCTTGGCACACGCGCAGCGCTGGCGTCCAGCGTGCCCGGCGAACGGGATCTCTCCGCCGACCGCGCGTTGCTCTGGAACGACCAGGTGCACTGGTACCAGGGCGGCACGTGGCGCTCGGCAGCCTGGTAAAACACCATGTCCCACATGACCCCTATCGCTGTCATCGACTTCGAGACCACCGGCATCTCGCCCGCCATGGGCGACCGCGCCACCGAGGTGGCCATCGTGCTGCTGGAAGACGGCCGGGTGGTGGACCGCTTCCAGAGCCTGATGAATGCCGGGGTGCGCATTCCTTCGTTCATCACGCAGCTGACCGGCATCACCAACGCGATGGTGGCCGCCGCCCCCCGGGCGGAGCAGGTCATGACTGAAGCCAGCCGCTTCGTGGGCGATGCGCCCATGGTGGCGCACAACGCATCGTTTGACCGCAAGTTCTGGGTGGATGAACTGGCGCGGGCTGGCTTGCGTGCGCCGCAACCCTATGCCTGCACCGTGCTGCTGTCGCGCCGGCTGTACCCGCAGGCGCCGAGCCACAAGCTGGGCACGCTGGTGGACTACCACCGCCTGCCGCGCACCGGCCAAGCGCACCGGGCGCTGGCGGATGCGGAAATGGCCGCTGCATTGCTGGGCCAGATCCAGGCGGATTTGCGCGCGAAGTTTGCAGTGCCGCAGCCCACGCATGCGCTCCTGATGGAACTGCAGACCTGGCCGCGCGCCACCGTGCCGGTGCGGCTGCAGAAATACCTCAGCGAAAACTGAGACCTTGAGGCGGCCGCGCACCGCCGCTTCAAGGTGCGCGCTCAGAAGCTCAGGTGCGCCGCACCACCACGCTGCCGATCGAATAGCCCGCGCCAAACGAGCAGATCACACCCACGTCGCCGGCTTTGAAGTCGGCGTTGTGGCGGTGGAAGGCAATGATGGAGCCGGCCGAGGCGGTGTTGGCGAATTCGTCCAGGATCACCGGCGCCTCCACCGGTGTGGCGTCGCGTCCCAGCAGCTTGCGGGCGATCAGCTGGTTCATCGACAGGTTGGCCTGGTGCAGCCAGAAGCGGCGCACCCCGGCGGGCTCCAGGCCGTGCGTGGCCAAGTGGCCGGTGATGTGCTGCGCGGCCAGCGGGCAGACCTCCTTGAACACCTTGCGGCCCTCCTGGTAGAAGAGCTGGTCGCGGTCGTCCGGGTTGCGGTCTTCGCTGCGCGACATGAAGCCGGCGTTGTTGCGGATGGCGTTGGAAAACGAGGTCAGCAGCCGGGTGCCCAGCACCTCGAAGGCGCCGGGCGGCGCGTTTTCCAGCCGCTCGACCAGGATGGCGGTACAGACGTCGCCAAAGATGAAGTGGCAGTCGCGGTCTTTCCAGGCCAGGTGGGACGAGGTGATTTCCGGGTCCACCACCAGCACCGCGCGGGCCGAGCCGCACTTGACCGCGTTGACCGCCATCTCGATGGCAAACGTGGCCGACGAGCAGGCCACGTTCATGTCGAAGCCGAAGCCCTGGATGCCCAGCGCCGACTGGATCTCGACCGCCATGGCCGGGTAGGCGCGCTGCATGTTGGCGCTGGCGCAGATCACGCCATCCACATCGGCTGCGGTCTTGCCGGCGCGCTCCAGCGCCTGGGTAGCGGCCGCCACGGCGATCTCGGCCATCATGGAAATCTCGGTGTCGGGGCGCGGCGTGAAGCGCGGGCGCATGCGCTGCGGGTCCAGCACGCCGGACTTTTCCATCACGTAGCGGCGCTTGATGCCCGAGGCCTTTTCAATGAACTCCACGCTGGACATCGGGATGGCCTGGCGCGTGCCGGCGGCAATGTCTTCGGCGTGCGCGGCATTCTCCTGCTCGGCAAAGGCGTTGAAGGCCACCACCAGTTCTTCGTTGGTGATGACGTGCGGCGGGATGTACAGCCCGGTGCTGCTGATGACGACAGAATGCATGACAAGGTTCCGAAAGAATGTGGGATGCGACCGTCCGGGACAGTCTGATGAACCGGGGATTGTCGGACACGCCGCGCCGGCCCGCCATGGTGCTTGCCCTCAGGTGCCCGCTGCGGGCGCCTTCGCACGGGATTTTCTGGCCGCAGTCTTGGCCGGCGGGGCGGCCGTCGCGGGTGCGGCGGCGTCAGCGGCTGTCCTGGCGGCGGCCCGGGGCCGGCGCGGCGGGCGCACCGGTTTCGCCTGTTCGGCGCGCGCGGCCAGCGCCAGCGCGCGCACGCGCGCAATGTCTTCGTCGCTGAACGGGCCGTTCACGCCCGAGATGGCGGCCAGCTGCATGCCGTGCTTGAGGCCCAGCTGGTAGATCTCGCGGACTTTTTCCCACTCGATGCCGCGGCCGACGGTGTAGTTCTCGAAGCGGCCTTCCAGCGCCAGCACGATGGTCTCGGCCAGGCAGGCGTAGGCCACGCCCTTGGGCAGGCCGATGTTCTTCATCTCCACCTCGCCGGGCAGCTGGATCTCGCCGGACTCGATCACCAGCACGTCCGGACGCTTGGCGACCTCTTCGGGTGGCAGGTCCAGCGGGCGGGCCACGTCGGTGATCACGCAGCCGGGCTTGACCCGCATGATGTCGAGCACCTTCTTGCCCGCGCCGGAGGTGGCGGTAACGATCATGTCCATGTCGGCAACGTCCTTGTCCGCCCGGGCCGACAGGAACAGCTTCGCATCGGGCGTCTCCTGCAGGATGGACTCCTTGAGCGCCAGCAACTTGGCTGTCTCGGGCGACACCAGGTAGACCTCCTCGGCGGCGCGGGCCATGAGGCGCGCGCAGACCGAGCCGATGGCCCCGGTCGCGCCCACCACCATGGCCTTGAACCTGACGCGCTCCTTGCCCTTTGGGGCGGGCAGCAGGCGCATGCGCAGCAGCGCATCGTGCGCCGCCCACAGCGCGCCTGAGGCGCTGTAGCTGTTGCCAGTGGTGATGGGCAGCGGCGCGCGCTTGGCCACGGTCAGGCCCGCGTCGCCCACCACCTTGGTGAAGGCGCCCAGCCCCATGATCTGCGCGCCCAAGCGCTTGGCCATGGCGGCGGCGTCCAGCAGGCGGCGGTAGGTGAACTCGGGGCTGTGGGCCATGATTTCCTTCGGCGTGCCGCCCACCGAGATCAGCCAGCCCTCGGCCTCCACGCCCGTGGGCGAGCGGATGCCCGTGACTTTGGAGTACACAAAGGGCGGCGCGTAGGCCATGATCTTTTCCAGCGAGTTCATGAACACCGGCGGCGACACCTGCGAGAGCAGCTCAATCGGCTTGACCTTCTTGAAATACTCCTGCGACAGCGGATGGATCACGAAGGCAAAGCGGTTCATGCGCTTGAAGCCGTTGGGGTAGAGGATGCGCGGGGCCATGTCCAGCCCGGTGATGATCTCCAGGTAGTCGTCTTCCAGGATGTCGTCCGGGTGCTTGCCCGTGGCCGCGGCGATCATCGCGTCCAGCAGGTGCGGGCCCAGCACATGGCCGGCCAGGCACGGTGCCCCGTCAATCACCATGTGCACGCCCTTGTCCTTCCACTGCGCGATGCGCTCGTCGCTGACCGTGGAGGTAATGACGGTCTTGCCGGCCAGTTCCTCCAGCCCAAAGTCATCCAGCTCATGCACGGCGGCCACGATCACCGTGGCCTTCTGCATCGCCTTGCGCAACACGAAGCGCGTCCACTCCTTCACCGGGCCGGCCGCCATCACGTCGGGCAGCGACCAGTCTTTGACGTAGTGCGCCCCGGTGCTGTAGAGCTGCAAAGCCTGCAGCGAGGTCAGCAGCTTGGGCACACCCAGCTGCAGCAGCGGGTCGGCAAACTGCACGTTGTCGGTGTACTCGGCCATCGACATGGCGAGCTTGTAGTTTTGCAGGCCCGAGAAAAAAAGCACCCGCGCGTTGTTGAAGTAGCTGCCCAGCTCGATCTGCGCGTGGCGCACCGCCCATTCCTGGAAGATGTCGCCCAGCCGCCCGCCCAGCGAGACCGGCACCCGCGTGACCAGCGCCTTCAGCCGTGCGCTGTCTTTTTCAACAAAGCGGTGGGCGCCGGCCTTGTAGCGGTCTTTCAGCACGCCCAGGCCAATGGCATCGGCCTTCTTGTCCCACGCTTTCAGCAGCTTGGCCGCGCGGGTCGTGCTGCCGTCGGTGCCAAAGCGGCGCACCTGCAGGGTCTCGCCAAGAAACGGGGTCGTGAAATCGAAATCGTGCGCGCTGGCACCCAGGCTGATGCCGACAACTGTTTTCATGGTGGGCGTGATTCTGGAGTCAAGGGTCTAAAAGAATTCTTCCATGGGATTCATCATGGCGACCCCGATTGGCGCAAAAGACAATCATCCGGCAAAGAAGGAGAACCCGCATGCTTCCCAGTTTCGTGGCCGACATGGCCCGCTCCGTTGGCCTGTCCACCGTCATGCGCGCCGCTGGCGTGGTGACAAGGCTGCTGCCGATTCCGCAGCCCACCATGCTGGTCGGCCCCGGCGCCAGCGGACGCCTGGGGCAGGCGGTCAACGATTTCGGGCACCACAAAATCCTGATCGTCACCGACGCCGTCATCACCCGCCTGGGCCTGATGGCGCCCATGACCACCGCGCTGCGCGCCGGCGGCACCGCCTTCATCGTGTTTGACGCCATCACGCCGGATGCCCCGCTGCCGCTGATCGAAAAAGGCATCGCCCTCTTTGAAGCCGAGGGCTGCGACGCCCTCATCGCCTTCGGCGGCGGCTCGGCCATGGACGCGGCCAAGGCCATTGCGCTGTCGGTCACCAACCACAAGCACCCGCGTCAGCTGGTGGGCTACTTCAAGGGCCGGCGCGCGCCAGCCCCGCTCTACGCCGTGCCGACCACGGCGGGCACCGGCTCGGAAGTCACGGTGGCGGCGGTGGTGTCCGACCCGGTCAACAACCGCAAGCTGGTGATTGCGGACACCCGCATCGTGCCCCGCATGGCGGCGCTGGACCCCAGCCTGATGGTCGGCCTGCCCGCGCCCATCACCGCGGCCACCGGCATGGACGCGCTGACCCACGCGATTGAAGCCTTCGTCGGCCACTGGGGCACGGCCTTCACGGATCGCATGGCGCTGTCGGCCGTCGGCATGATCTTCGAGAACCTGCCGCTGGTCTTTGCCAACGGCCACGACCTGGCCGCCCGGGAAAAGATGGCACTGGCCTCCACCTACGCCGGCCAGGCCTTCACGCGCGCCAACGTCGGCTATGTACACGCCATCGCGCACCAGCTCGGCGGCCTGTACCACACGCCCCACGGGCTGGCCAACGCCATCATGCTGCCGCATGTGCTGCAGTTCCTGCGGCCAGCCATTGAAGACAAGCTGGCCGTGCTGGCCGTGCGCGCCGGCGTGGGCCAGGCTGACGAGCCCGAGGCCGTGCTGGCGCAGAAGTTTCTGGACGCCGTGGACGCCATGAACGCCCGCCTGGGCATCCCGCGCCAGCTGGATGCGCTGCGCGAGGCCGACATTCCCGCCCTGGCCAAAGCCGCCTGCTGGGAGGCTGACACCAACTACCCGGTGCCGCGCTATATGTCGCAAGCCGTGTGCGAAGGCGTGATCCGCCAGGCGCTGCCCGTGCAGGCCGCAGCGGCCACCCGGGCTCCGGCCCGCAAGGCCGCCGCCCGCAAAAAGCCGGCCGCCACCCCTGCGCCGACGAAGAAGGCCAGGGCCAAAAAAGCTGCCGCCCCGGTCAGCGCGCCGCAGGATACTCCTGAATTAGTAGCTAACTAAGACCAATCGACGCTGGGAAGGTGCCAAAAAAGCTCATAATTGCGGCATGAACACGCCTTCCCACGCCACCGTCACGCCGCTGACCACCCACGACACCACCCGCATCGACGACACGCGCATCGGCGCGGTGCGTCCGCTGATCACCCCGGCCCTGCTGAACGAGTGGCTGCCCACGCCCGCCGCCGCGCAGGCGCTGGTGGAGCGCAGCCGGGCCGCCATCTCGCGTGTGCTGCACGGGCAGGACGACCGATTGATCGTGGTGGTGGGGCCGTGCTCCATCCACGACCACGACCAGGCCATGGAATACGCCCGCGCGCTGAAGGAGCAGGCCGACGTTTTGAGCGACGACCTGCTGATCGTGATGCGCGTGTACTTCGAGAAGCCGCGCACCACGGTCGGCTGGAAGGGCTACATCAACGACCCGCACCTGGACGGCAGCTTCGCCATCAACGAAGGGCTGGAGCTGGCGCGCAAGCTGCTGCTGGACGTGCTGGCGCTGGGCCTGCCGGTGGGCACCGAGTTTCTGGACCTGCTGAGCCCGCAGTTCATCAGCGAACTGGTGAGCTGGGGCGCGATTGGGGCACGCACCACCGAGAGCCAGAGCCACCGCCA
>ERZ1034363.1802-NODE-1802-length-11344-cov-7.191799_pt1 | contig 11344 bp, 9 predicted proteins | sample MGYA00520616_ERZ1034363 | MGnify/ENA primary metagenome ERZ1034363 (study PRJEB33736, sample SAMEA104284506) | Azolla filiculoides | biome: Urban; feature: Water surface; material: Ditch water | place: Netherlands | collected 2015-10-28 | depth 0-0.1 m ...
GTCAGGGTGTCTTCGGGGTAGGGCGCAGGCGGCTCCACCGGCACGGCACGCGGCAGGCGGTGCAGGCCTTGGGCGCGGGCGGCTTCGAGTGCCTGCACGGCGTCGCGACGCAAGGCGTTGAGTTGTGAGGGCGGCACAAACCAGGGGCGGGGCAGGGCCGTTTGAACGTCGAACGGCTCGAACAAAGTATCGCCCAGCTTGCCTAAAGCGGCCTTGAGTTTGTCCTCAGCCTGGGCCGGGTCTTTGGGGGCTTGCCAGTCGATGGCCGTTTGGGCTGTGCCGGTATGCCCGGCTTCGTCGGTCAGCGTCAGTTGCAGGCCTTCACCTTGGCCACCCGTGTTTTCAGCCAGCTGCATCCACACGCCCATGCGGCGCTCGGCGGACTTTTTGTCCAGTGTGCGCACCCAGCTCATGTCGCGGTTGCGGTTGACCTGCACGCCTTTGCGCAGGTCCTTGAACCCGTCCATCGGGTCTTTGGGGAACAAGCGCCAAACCCCTTTGGCTTTTTGAGCCTCAGCGCGGTTGATCTGCAGGCCCACCAGTTCCTTTTGCAGGTCGTAGTAGCACATGCCGTCACCGTTGTGCAGCTCAGTGGCCGGGTCGTCGGTGGTGATCTCGACGTGTTCGGCCGTCACCTTGCTCACCCAACCAATGGGCTGGCCGGGGTTTTTGGGGGTGTCAAACGCGCCGATGTCTTCCTTGCGGCCTTGCACGAAGTAGTCGGTGAACTCGCGGTTGAAGTTCTGGTTCGGGTCAGGCTCAAAGTTAAAGGTGGTGCGGCCGTGCGAGGCCGGGGCCAACTCGGGCCGCTCGGTCAGCACTTCGTCAAACAGCTTACGGTAATGGGCCGTGATGTTTTTCACATAGGCCATGTCCTTGTAGCGGCCTTCGATCTTGAAGCTGCGGATGCCCGCGTCCACCAGGGCGCGCAGGTTCTCACTCTGGTTGTTGTCTTTCATGCTCAGCACATGCTTGTCGTGCGCCACGATGCGGCCTTGTGCGTCTTTGACCTCATAGGGCAGGCGGCAGGCCTGCGAGCAATCGCCCCGGTTGGCGCTGCGCCCGGTGTGGGCGTGGCTGATGAAGCACTGGCCGCTGTAGGCCACGCACAAAGCACCGTGCACAAAAAATTCGATCACGGTGCGCTCGGTGTCCACCGCGTCGCGGATCGCGCTGATCTGCGGCAGCGTCAACTCGCGAGCCAGCACGATCTGGCTCAAGCCCGCGTCTTGCAAGAACTTGGCTTTTTCAGGTGTGCGGATGTCGGTCTGGGTGCTGGCGTGCAGCTGGATCGGCGGCATGTCGATTTCCAGCAGGCCCATGTCTTGCACGATCAGCGCGTCCACACCGGCGTCGTACAGCTGCCAGGCCAACTTGCGCGCCCCTTCGAGTTCGTCGTCGCGCAAGATGGTGTTGAGCGTGACAAAAATGCGGCTGTGAAAACGGTGCGCGTATTGCACCAGTTTGGCGATGTCCTGGATGCTGTTGTCGGCCGTGGACCGTGCACCAAATGAAGGGCCGCCAATGTAGACCGCATCAGCGCCATGGTTGATGGCTTCGATGCCGATGTCGAAGGTGCGGGCGGGGGCAAGGAGTTCGAGTTGGTGGGGCTGCATGGGCTGGGATTATCCCCAATCTGGCGTCACTCCTTGTCGTGCCCAGCTAAGTTGTTGTTATCCCGATCCAGCTTGTCGTCCTCCCGATCCAGCTTGTCGTCATGTCCGGCCAATTTGTGGTCATGCCCAGCTAATTTGTTGTCATGCCCGGCTTGACCGGGTATCCATGGCTGTCGAAGAGATGGACCCCCGATCAAGTCGGGGGTGACGAGACAGGGCGCATGGACCCCCGATCAGGTCGGGGGTGACGAGACAGGGCGCATGGACCCCCGATCAGGTCGGGGGTGACGGAGCTGGTCGATCAAGTCGGCGGCGATGACCCAAAAAAAACGCGGCCGGAGCCGCGTTTTGCTGAGTCGAAAGGTTCAGATCACTGGATCTTGGCCTTGGCACGCAGGCTGTCTTGGAATGTGCTGAGCTTTTGTTGCTGCAGCTGCTGCGAAATCTGGGGTTTGACTTCATCCAGCTTGGGCAATTGGGCTTCGCGCACATCGTCCACGCGGATGATGTGGAAACCAAATTGGCTCTTGACGGGCGTGTCGGTCATCTGGCCCTTGTCCAGCTTGACCATGGCCCCCGAAAACTCGGGCACATAGCTGCCAGCGGCAGCCCAGTCCAGGTCGCCACCGTTGGCACCAGACCCTGGGTCCTTGGAGGCCTTCTTGGCCAAGTCTTCAAAGCTGCCGCCTTTTTTGATCTGGGCGATCAGCGCCAGGGCTTCGTCTTCTTTTTCCACCAGGATGTGGCGGGCGCGGTATTCCTTGCCACCATTGGCTGCCACGAACTTGTCGTATTCGGCCTTGATGTCGGCATCGGTCACGGGGTTTTTCTTCTGGAAATCGGCAAACAGCTGACGGATCAGGATGGTTTGACGGGCCAGTTCGAGCTGGGTCTTGTACTCATCAGAGGCGTCCAGGCCGCGCTTTTTGGCTTCTTGCATGAAGATTTCGCGGGCGATCAACTCTTCCTTGATCTGGGCCAGCACTTCGGGCGTCACAGGGCGGCCAGAGGCTTCGACTTGCTGCTTGAGCGCATTCACACGCGAAGATGGCACTGGCTTGCCGTTGACCACGGCCAGGTTTTGCGCCAGGGCGGGAACCGCCAGCAAGGCCACCAGGGCGGCGCTGAGCATTTGCTTTTTCATTTTGTTTTCCTCAATGACGTTGTGTCAGGGTTGAATCAAGGGTTCAAAAAAAGGGGCTGCCACCAGTGGGTGACGGCCCGGGTTCAGATCAGCTCGATGGCCAGGGCGTGCAAGCCCTGGTCAATGAAATCTTGCAGCGCATCATACACAAGGCGATGGCGCTGAACGCGGCTGAGCGGTGCAAACAAAGGTGAAGCAATGCACACACGCATGTGGCTGCCTTGGCCGCTCGCGCTGGCACCGGCATGGCCTGCGTGTTGCGCGCTTTCGTCGATGACTTTGAGGGCTGTGGGGTGCAGCCGCTCGGTCAGTCGGGTGTGGATCTGCTCACTCAGGGGGACAGACGGCTGGCTCATTCTTTGTCAGCGCCTTCTTTGGGCAGATAGCGGGCGATGTACAGGCCTTGTCCGAGGATGAAAACCACAGGGAAGGCATAGCCCCACAGCTTGAAATTGACCCAGTCTTCGGTGCTGAAGTACGCCGCCACATAGCCGTTGATCGATGCCATGAAGATGCAGTACAGCATCCACGACAGGTTGAGCCGGTTCCACACCGCGTGCGGCAACTGCAGTTGCGTGCCCAGCAGCATGTGCAAAAAGTTTTTCTTCAAAAACCAGTGCGCCACGGCCAAGGCAATCGCCAGGCCGGAATACAGCAAGGTGGGTTTCCATTTGATGAAGCGCTCGTCGTGCAGGCCCAGGGTGAGGGCGCCAAAGCCGAGCACCAACACCAGCGTGATCTTGTGCATGGTCTGCAGCTTGCCATCCATTTTGTAGATGATGGCGGTTTGCAGCACAGTGGCGCCCATCAGCACCGCGGTGGCGGTGTAAATGTCACCCATCTTGTAAGCGCCAAAAAACAGCAGGATGGGGAAAAAGTCGAGGATGAATTTCATGAATAGGTTTTGAATGCGGCGTCTGCGGTACCGCCAAGATCGGTCAGGAAGCTTCGAAGTCTAACGAAGCGGAGTTCATGCAATAACGCAGGCCTGTGGGCGCAGGGCCGTCTTCGAACACATGGCCCAGGTGCGCGCCGCATTGGGCGCACACGGTTTCCACCCGGCGCATGCCGTGGCTGGTGTCCACCCGTTCCTCAATCGCCCCATCGATCGAGGCTTGCGAGAAGCTGGGCCAGCCGCAGCCGGCGTCAAATTTGGTGTCGGATTTGAACAATTCGGCATCGCAGCAGATGCAGCGGTAAATGCCGCTGGCCCAGTGGCCTTCGTATTTGCCAGTAAAAGGGCGCTCAGTGGCGGCTTGTCGTGTCACGGCATACGCGACCGGCTCGGCCCCTTTGGCGGCCAGCAGCTCGCGCCACTCGGCGTTTGTTTTTTGAATTTGGGTCATGATGAACAGCTGATTTCCAGTTGGCCCGCCCAGTCGGGCGGCAGGTCGGCATAGGCCTCAAAGCCCGGATGCTCGTCGAAGGGAGACTGTAGCAAGTTGTACAGCGTGTCGATTTCTGAAAAGTCACCCGCCTTGGCTTGACGGATGGCCACTTCGGCCAAGTGATTGCGCAGTACAAACTTGGGGTTGGTGCGAAGCATCCGTGGCCCCATGCTGACCAAGTGGGTCTGTCCGGCACGAGCGGTGTAGCGTTCCAACCAAGCCAGCAGGCGAGGGCGGTCCAGCACCAGATCGGTCACGGGGCTCCAGTCGGCTTCGGTCACAGCATTGGCTTGCGATTGCCGCACCACCGCTTGACTCAGTTGCCGCCAAAACAGGGTGAAGTCCACTTTTTCGGCGGCCATGAGCTGCATCAGGTCTTCCACCAGTGTCCAGTCGGCTTCGCGCTCGGATTCAGGTGCCAGTGTCCCTGTCAGGCCCAGCTTGGCCCGCATGGCGTCGCCAAGGTACCGAGGGAACAAAGTCTTGTAGCCCTCCAATACTTGCAGCGTCATCTCCTGGTCATCGATCAAGGGGGCCAAGGCTTGGGCCAGGCAGTACAGGTTCCAGTACGCCACATTGGGTTGCCGCCCGTAGGCGTAACGCCCTTGGTGATCAGAGTGGTTGCAGATGTGGCCCGGGTCAAAGCCGTCCATGAACTGGAAGGGGCCGTAGTCGATGGTCAGGCCCAGCAGACTCATGTTGTCGGTGTTCATCACGCCGTGGCAAAAGCCCACAGCCTGCCATTGCGCCAGCAGCTTGGCGGTTCGCTCCTGCACTTCGTCCAGCAGGGCCGCATACACATTGCCTTGCCACAGCGAGGTCCGTGCATGGCATTCGGGCAGGTGGTGGGTGATGGCGTGGTCGGCCAGTGTGCGCAGGCTGTCGGTGTCGCCCTGCGCCGAAAAATGTTCAAAGTGCCCAAAACGCAGAAAGCTGGGGGCGACACGGGCCACCACGGCAGCGCTTTCGATGGTTTCGCGCCGCACCGGCTCGGGTGAAGCCACGAGGCTCAACGCCCGGGTGGTGGGAATGCCCAGGCCGTGCATGGCCTCGCTGCACAAATACTCTCGGATGCTCGAGCGCAGCACAGCCCGGCCATCGCCACCACGCGAATACGGGGTGCGGCCCGCGCCCTTGAGCTGGATTTCTTGTGGGCCTTGTTTTGAAGCCGCCTCGCCCAGCCAGATGGCCCGGCCGTCGCCCAATTGTCCTGCCCATTGCCCGAACTGGTGGCCGCTGTAGACCGTGGCCAAGGGGTCCGACCCGGTCATGACCGCGTTGCCCGCAAAGGCTTGCAAGTGATTGTCATCAAACACCTCGGCAGGCCAGCCCAGCTCGGCGCGAAGGGCTTCGTTACAAGCGGCCCAGCGGGGGGCGGCCACAGGTGTGGGTTGCAGGCGCGTGAAAAACCGGGGGCCCAATTGCGTCAGGCGATGGGTCCATGCCAGCGCGGATGGCGCATCGTCGGCACGGCTGAGCGGGTTCAAGTGGGCTGGATGCATAGGGCTCGATTGTCACGCCCTTGACAAGTACCCGGGTAATTGCGGGTTTTAAGAGCAGAGATGGCCGCGCCCGGGTGCACAATGATTCGCTTGAGAACAACCGCAACGACAGGAGATACCCATGCTGGGACTGATGCAACAGCAATCGCTGCTGATTTCTTCAATGATCGAATTTGCCGAGAAGCACCACGGTGACGGCGAGGTCGTTTCGCGTCGGGTAGAAGGGGATATCCACCGCTACACCTGGGCCGATGTGGGTCGCCGCTCGCGCCAGGTGGCCAACGCGCTGGATGCGCAAAAGGTGCCCCAAGGTGCCCGCATCGCCACGCTGGCTTGGAACGGGTACCGCCACCTGGAGCTGTACTTTGGTGTGAGCGGCTCAGGCCGTGTGCTGCACACCATCAACCCGCGCCTGCACCCTGAGCAGATGGCCTGGATCGCCAACCATGCCGAAGACCAGGTCTTGTGTTTTGACATGACGTTTTTGCCTTTGGTTCAAGCCCTTCACGCCCATTGCAAGACCGTGACCCAGTATGTGGCACTGTGCGACGCCGACAAACTGCCTACCGACACCGGCATCCCGAATTTACTGAGCTATGAGGCCTGGATGGGCCAACAGCCAGACACCTACACCTGGCCTCAGCTGGACGAGAATTCGGCCTGCAGCCTTTGCTACACCAGTGGCACCACGGGCAACCCCAAGGGGGCTTTGTACAGCCACCGTTCTACCGTGCTGCACGCCTACGCCGCGGCCTTGCCCGACTCGATGTGCATCTCGGCGCGCGACTCGATCCTGCCCGTGGTGCCCATGTTCCACGTCAACGCCTGGGGCATTCCCTACAGCGCGGCCATGACGGGCGCCAAACTGGTGTTTCCTGGCCCCGCGCTGGATGGCAAATCGGTGTACGAGTTGATCGAGTCCGAGGGCGTGACCTTTGCGGCTGGCGTGCCCACCGTCTGGCAAATGCTGCTGGGCCACATGAAGCCTGCAGGCCTCAAGTTCAGCCACCTCAACCGCACCGTGATTGGTGGCTCGGCCTGCCCGCCCGCCATGATCGACGCCTTCCGCCAAGACTACAACGTGGACGTGTTGCACGCCTGGGGCATGACCGAACTGAGCCCTCTGGGCACGGTGTGCACCCTGAAAAACAAACACCTGAGCCTGCCCGCCGAGCAGCAAATGAAGCTGCGCCTGAAGCAAGGCCGTTGCATCTTTGGCATCGACATGAAAATCGTCGACGCCGAAGGCCGTGCCTTGCCGCACGACGGCAAGGCCGCAGGAGATCTGCTTGTCAAAGGTCCATGGGTCATCGCTTCTTATTACAAACAAGAAGGCGGCAGCCCCTTAGTGGGTGGCTGGTTTCCCACGGGCGATGTGGCCACCATCGATGCCGACGGTTTCATGCAAATCACCGACCGCAGCAAGGACGTGATCAAGTCTGGTGGCGAGTGGATCAGCTCGATCGATGTGGAAAACATTGCCATGGCGCACCCGGCTGTGGCCATGGCTGCCTGCATCGGCATGCGCCATCCCAAGTGGGATGAGCGCCCGATTGTGTGCGTGGTCAAGAAACCAGGTGCCGAAGTCAGCCGGGATGAACTGATGGCTTTCTACGATGGCAAGACGGCCAAATGGCAAATTCCTGACGATGTGGTGTTTGTGGACGCCATCCCTTTGGGCGGCACCGGCAAGATGCTCAAGACCCGTTTGCGTGAGCAGTTGGCGGACTATGTTTTGCCGGGTCTTTGATCCAAAACAAACCCGCGTGACATCAAAGTCGCGCGGGTGATAAGGCTTAGGGGCAAACCCCGAGCGCATTTGTGTTTTCACCGGTTACGCTGACATTGTTCTGATTCATAACGCAGGAGACTTTGAATGAAATTCGCAACACGTTTGATCACCGCAGCCGCTTTGGTTGCTTGCTCCATGGGCGCTTTTGCTCAAAAAGGCGAGACCGTCAAGATTGCCTGGATCGATCCACTTTCGGGCCTGATGGCACCAGTGGGCAGCAACCAACTCAAGAGCTTTCAGTTCTTTGCCGAGAAATTCAGCAAAACCAATCCTGCTGGCGTCAAATTCGAAGTCATCGGCATCGACAACAAGCTGAGCCCCGCTGAAAGCTTGAATGCCCTGAAGGCTGCCATGGACCAAGGCGTGCGTTACATCACGCAAGGCAACGGCTCTTCGGTGGCGGGTGCCCTCATTGAGGCCGTGAACAAGCACAACGAGCGCAACCCCGGCAAGGAAATCATTTTTCTGAATCACTCGGCCGTGGACCCTGACTTCACCAACAGCAAGTGCAGCTACTGGCACTTCCGCTTTGATGCCGACACGTCCATGAAGATCGAGGCCATGACCACCTTCATGAAAGACGACACCGCCATCAAGAAGGTGTACCTGTTCAATCAGAACTACTCACACGGCCACCAGGTCGCCAAGTTTGCCAAGGAAAACCTGGCCCGCAAGCGTCCGGATGTCCAAATCGTGGGCGAAGACCTGCACCCATTGGCCCAGGTGCGCGACTTCTCCCCTTACATTGCCAAGATCAAAGCCTCGGGCGCCGACACCGTGATCACCGGCAACTGGGGTTCTGACCTGGCCTTGCTGGTCAAAGCGGCCAACGAAGGCGGCTACAACGGCAAGTTCTACACCTACTACACCGGCGTGACCGGCACGCCCACGGCCTTGGGCCAAGGCGGTGCAGGGCGCGTTTACCAGATCGCTTACAACCACTACAACATGGGTGGTGACATTGGCAAGTGGATGGGTGAGTTCAAGACCAAGTTCAACGACGACTTTTACACGGGTTCTGTGATCTCGATCTACAGCGCATTGGGTGAAGCCATGGCCAAAGCCAAGTCAACCGACCCCGTCAAAGTGGCTGCAGCTCTGGAAGGCTTGACTTTCAAGAGCTACCACGGCGAAGTGCAAATCCGCAAGGCTGACCACCAACTGCAGCAACCGCTGTACATGACCGTGTGGCAAAAGGCTGACAAGAAGTACCCTTACAGCCCAGAGAACACCGGCATGACTTTGGCACCTGTCAAAGAGTTCCCTTCTTATGTGTCCAGCACGCCGACCAGCTGCCAGATGAAGCGTCCTGGCTAAGCTGCGACCAGTCCGGCAAACCAGGCCGTGTCTGGTTTGCCGACAGGTTTTGGCTATGCCAAGGATTGGTCGAATGAACCTAAGGGTTCAGTGGCCCGATGAACATCCAGGTTGTCGGGCCTTTCTTTTGGGCGTTGGTGCCTATGCAAGTCTCGGGTTGATCATTGCAACCCACTTTCGGTAACGAAGTTAGGCTCATTCAGAGCCTGGAAAAGTGGCGGTATTTATGGAGTTTTTTATCATCTCCATGCTCAACGGTCTCAGTTACGGACTGTTGCTCTTCATGCTCAGCTCAGGGCTGACGCTGATTTTCAGCATGATGGGCGTGCTCAACTTTGCGCACGCCAGTTTTTACATGATCGGCGCCTATTTCGGCTACACCTTGTCGGGGTGGATCGGTTTTTGGCCGGCACTGGTCTTGGCACCTCTTTTTGTGGGAGCCTGCGGTGCATTGTTTGAGCGCGTGACCTTGCGCAAGGTTCACCCGTTCGGCCATGTCCCCGAGTTGTTGGTCACCTTCGGGCTGTCTTATGTGGTGCTTGAACTGGTGCAACTGGTTTGGGGCCGAACCGCCGTCGAATTCGCGCCGCCCGAGATCCTGCGCAGTGCCGCATTCACCTTGATCAACCACTCGGCCAATGGCATGAGTCTGGTTTGGGGCGCTGCACCGGCCGAAGCTTGCGCTGCTGCCGATGCCGCCGTCCGGGTGGTGTGCTCGCCGTTTCCTGCTACCCGGGCCTTCATGATGCTGGTGGCGCTTTTGATGCTGGTGTCCTTGTGGCTCTTGCTCACCCATACACGCATTGGCCTGGTGATTCAGGCGGCCTTGACGCATCCTGAAATGGCCGAGTCTCTCGGCCACAACGTGCCACGCGTCTTCATGTTGGTTTTTGGTGCTGGTACTGGACTTGCAGGCTTGGCGGGCGTGATTGGTGGCAGCACGTTTGTAACCGAACCCGCCATGGCAGCCACCGTGGGCTCCGTCATCTTCGTGGTGGTGGTCGTGGGGGGCATGGGCTCTTTGTCTGGGGCATTCCTGGCGTCGGTGCTGATTGGCGTGATCCAGACCTTTGCCGTGGCGATTGATTACTCGTTCTTGACCTTGGCCAAGGACATGGGTTGGGCCTTGTCTGCAGCGACTCAGGACAACTCATTTGTCAAGCTCACGCTGTCACAAGTGGCGCCCATCCTGCCGTATTTGTTCCTGGTGCTGATCCTTATCTTCCGGCCCAAGGGTCTTTTGGGTACTCGTGAGGGTTAAGACATGGCTGCTGTTTACAAATTCAAACCATACAACGTGGGCCGCTGGGTCATCTGGAGTCTGTTTGCGCTGGTCTTGCTGTTGGCTCCGCTGGTGTTCACCAGCAACCTGTCTACCACCATGCTGGCCCAGATGGGCATTGCGATCATCGCTTGTCTGTCCTACAACATCTTGTTAGGGCAAGGCGGCATGCTCAGCTTTGGCCACGCGGTCTACACGGGGCTGGGTTCTTACTTGGCGATCCACGCTTTGAACGCGGTGAGTGCAGGTAAATGGCACATTCCGGTCAGTCTGTTGCCCATCGTTGGCGGCATCGCTGGCATGTGCTTTGCTGTTCTGCTCGGCTGGGTCACGACCCGCAAATCGGGCACGCCGTTCGCCATGATCACGCTGGGTGTGGCCGAGTTGGTGTTTGCCATGTCCTTGATGTTCTCGGAGTTCTTTGGTGGCGAGGCCGGGGTGTCTGGCAACCGGGTGGCTGGCGAGGCCTTTTTCGGCATCACTTTCGGTCCACAAATTCAGGTTTACTACCTGATCGCGGCTTACACCTTTGTGTGTGTGGCGCTCATGTATGCCTTCACCCAGACGCCATTGGGTCGCATACTGAACGCGGTGCGCGACAACCCCGAGCGTGTGGAGTTCATTGGCTACAACACACAGCGAGTGCGCTACATCGCCTTCATCATTGCGGGATTTTTTGCCGGCATTGCGGGTGGTTTGGGCGCGCTCAACTTCGAGATCGTGACAGCCGAGGTCGTCGGGGCAGGGCGCTCTGGTGCTTATTTGCTCTTCACCTTTTTGGGTGGCGCCACCTTCTTCTTTGGCCCCATCATCGGAGCCATTCTGATGGTCATTGCTTTTGTCCTCTTGTCTGAGCTGACCAAGGCCTGGTTGCTTTATCTGGGCCTCATCTTCTTGTTCATGGTCATGTATGCACCGGGTGGCATTGCCAGCCTGATCATGATGAATTTGCGAGTGGCCAAGTTTGGCAAGTTGCGTCAGATCTGGACCAGTTACCTGGGCTTGGGCTTGACCGCCTTTGTCATGTTGGCGGGGGCGGGCGCGATGATCGAAATGGTTTATCACCTGCAGCTCAATTCGGCTTTGGGAGACACCGTCAAATTCATGGGGGCCACGCTCAACGCCAAAGGACTGGACAGCTGGTTTGGCTGTGCCTTTGTCATGTTCACGGGTCTCGGATTGTTTGAGTTGTGCCGTCGTCAATACATGATCGAGTGGGGCGATATCCAGACCGAGATCGAAAAAGAAATCAAGCGCCGGGAGACTGCAGTATGAGTACGACCTACGCACTGGAACTGAAAGA
>ERZ1034363.1803-NODE-1803-length-11343-cov-5.173176_pt1 | contig 11343 bp, 9 predicted proteins | sample MGYA00520616_ERZ1034363 | MGnify/ENA primary metagenome ERZ1034363 (study PRJEB33736, sample SAMEA104284506) | Azolla filiculoides | biome: Urban; feature: Water surface; material: Ditch water | place: Netherlands | collected 2015-10-28 | depth 0-0.1 m ...
TTTGCGCTGGTGCCACGGTGATCGAGTCACCGGTATGCACACCCATCGGGTCCAGATTTTCAATCGAACAGATGATGATGCAGTTGTCCTTACGGTCACGCACCACTTCCATTTCGTATTCTTTCCAACCCAGCAGCGATTCTTCAATCAGCAGTTCACTGGTTGGCGATGCTTCCAGACCACGCTTACAGATGGTTTCAAATTCTTCCATGTTGTAAGCGATACCACCACCCGTACCACCCAGGGTAAAGGACGGACGGATGATCGTCGGGAAACCAATGCCGGCTTGAACCTGATAAGCCTCTTCCATCGAATGCGCAATAGCCGAACGGGCAGAACCCAAGCCAATCTTGTTCATGGCCTGCTTGAATTTTTCGCGGTCTTCCGCCTTGTCGATGGCTTCACGCGACGCACCGATCAGCTCAACACCAAATTTTTCCAAAACACCATTTGCAGCCAGATCCAGTGCGCAGTTCAGTGCAGTCTGACCACCCATCGTTGGCAGCAGCGCATCTGGACGTTCAGTCTCGATAATGCGAGCCACAACTTGCCAGGTAATTGGCTCGATGTAGGTCACATCGGCCATCTCCGGGTCGGTCATGATGGTCGCCGGATTCGAGTTCACCAGAATGACTTTATAACCCTCTTCACGCAACGCCTTACAGGCCTGGGCACCGGAGTAGTCGAATTCGCAGGCCTGGCCGATAACAATCGGGCCAGCGCCAATGATGAGAATGCTTTTAAGGTCTGTACGTTTGGGCATGATTCAGCTTCTTATTATTTTGCAGCGTGCTGAGACATCAGATCGATGAATCGGTCGAAGAGGTAACTCACATCGTGTGGGCCCGGGCTTGCTTCCGGGTGACCCTGGAACGAGAAGGCCGGCGCATCAGTCAACGCGATGCCTTGCAGTGTGCCATCGAACAACGACACATGCGTCACACGCACGTTAGCGGGCAGCGTTTCAACATCCGCCGCAAAACCGTGGTTCTGACTAGTGATCAATACCTGACCGGTATCCACATCTTTGACCGGGTGGTTGGCGCCGTGGTGACCGAACTTCATCTTGGCGGTCTTGGCGCCAGCGGCCAGTGCCAGCAACTGGTGGCCCAGGCAAATACCGTATACAGGCTTCTTCACGGCAAGGAATTCACGAATGGCGGCGATAGCGTAATCGCAAGGCTCCGGATCCCCGGGGCCATTTGACAAAAATACGCCGTCCGGGTTCATGGCCAGCACATCGGCAGCTGGCGTCTGCGCTGGCACCACAGTGACATCACAGCCACGCTCGGCCAGCATGCGCAGAATATTGCGCTTCACGCCAAAATCATAGGCCACCACTTTGAAACGCGGTGTTGGGCCAGTAACGTAGCCTTTGAGTGTCCACTCACCCTGCGTCCAGGCGTAAGGCTTATCAACCGTTACTTCTTTGGCCAGATCCATACCAGCCAAGCCCGGGAATGCCTTGGCTTCAGCCAGTGCAGCGGCTTCATCAAGCGACTCGCCCGCTGCCGCAGCAACGATGCAGCCGGCCTGCGCACCCTTTTCGCGCAGAATACGTGTCAGCTTACGAGTGTCGATGCCAGCAATCGCCACAATACCGTGCTTGACTAGGTAAGACGACAGGTCGCTTTGCGAGCGCCAGTTGGAAGCAATTTCGGGCAAATCACGAATCACTAGACCCGCTGCGTAGTTAGCGCCAGACTCAAAGTCCTCATCGTTACAACCCACGTTACCGATATGCGGATACGTCAGCGTTACGATCTGACGGCAGTACGAAGGATCGGTGAGGATCTCCTGGTAGCCAGTCAATGCGGTGTTGAAAACGACTTCGCCAGAGGTCTTGCCGGCAGCACCGATAGACTCTCCACGGAAGGTAGTGCCATCAGCCAGCACCAGCAAGGCTGCCGGACGGGTTGAGCACAAGGGACGGCTGCCAACAGCAGCGGACGAAACAGACGAGGCGGATGACTCAGGATAGGACACAGCGACTCCGGGTAGCAGATATGCAAAGCGGGAGCCCATGACAACCGCCCGAAGGCAGTCTGACTGGTACTCCCGCTTGAGTCCTGCATAAGGCAGGATTTAAGCGTCCGGATTATAGCGAAAAATGCTGCGTTGCGCTACCCCTTCGGGCAGCCTTTAGGCACGAAGACCGAGCACATCCTGCATATCAAACAAGCCGTTAGCGCGTTCACGGATAAATTTTGCGGCGCGGACACTGCCTAATGCATAGGGCATACGGCTACTGGCTTTATGACCGATTTCGACCCGTTCACCGGTGCCACAGAACATCACCACATGATCACCAACAATATCGCCACCGCGTACCGTGGCAAAACCAATGGTGGTCTCATCACGCTCACCCGTAACCCCCTCACGCCCATAAACGGCCACATCTTTCAAGTTACGGCCAAGCGCATCTGCCACTACCTCGCCCATACGCAGCGCCGTACCCGAAGGCGCATCCACCTTATGGCGGTGATGCGCTTCGACGATTTCGACGTCATAACCGGAATTAAGAATCCCGGCGGCAATTTCCAGCAATTTGAAGGTGACGTTAACGCCCACGCTCATGTTGGGTGCAAATACAACCGGAATTGTTTTGGCGGCAGCAGCTAGAGCAGCCTTTCCAGCTTCTTCGAAACCCGTTGTACCAATCACCATACCCACCCCAGCAGCCTTGCAGGCTTCCAGATGCACTAGCGTGGCTTCAGGACGGGTAAAGTCGATCAGACAATTAGCACCCTGCAACCCTGCTGCAACGTCCGATGAAATGCGCACCGAGGTTGCCTGGCCGATAAACACACCCGGATCACGGCCGACAAACTCGCTGCCTTCGCGCTCAAAAGCGGCGTGCAGCTGGGTAGCCGGGTCGCGTAAAACAGCTTCGATCAGCATACGACCCATACGGCCGGAGGCGCCCGCAATGGCAATTTTGACGGGAACTGACATGAACAATCCTTATTTACTTGAATAGATGGATAAATCGCCACCACCAGGAGTCACTCGGTGGTTCAGAATTTTCAGGCGGGCCTTCCGCATCGTCAGGAAGGCTACCCAGATCAATCACTTGCGGTTCATTAGCACGCTTTGCTGCCGCCAGGTCTGCAGCGGCATTTGCATCAGCAGCAAGGTCACCCGTAATCTGCACGCCAACCGGCTGAGCAGCGGCCACATCACCACCAACACGTTCCAACTGACCCGCCGCATTGAAGTAGACGAAAATGTTGCGCATGGTGACATCGCCCGTAGCACCATCTTCATACCGGTACACATAATCCCAGCGATTGGCATGGAAAGGATCTTGCAGCAGAGGCGTACCCAGCACATAACGCACCTGGTCTCGCGTCATGCCCGGTCGCAATTGCGCAATGTTTTTCTGCTCAACCACATTACCTTGCTGCACATTAACGCGGTACTCAAGAAAGTAGCGCTCTACCGCGCAACCACTGAGCAGGAGCACGCTGCACGCCAAGCCTATTCCGGCCGCGCCTTTGCTAAAAACTGCCAACGGGAATTTCCGGTAGGAGGACATGGATAGAACAGCTCGGTGCAAAAGCCGCTATCATATCCGAAGTTACAGATCAGGAATCCTTTTATGCCCACGCCGAAAGACCTACAGCAATCCGGCCTCAAAGCAACGATGCCCCGGATGAAAATCCTCGAGATTTTTGAAAATCGACGTGACGAGCACCTCACCGCAGATGACGTGTACAAAATCCTGGTGACAAGCGGCGTCGACATTGGCCTGGCAACGGTTTATCGCGCCCTGACGCAATTTGAACAAGCCGGTTTACTTCAGAAACAGAATTTCGAATCAGGCAAAGCCGTTTTTGAACTCAATCGTGGCGAGCACCATGACCACCTGGTCTGCCTGCAGTGTGATCGTGTCGTCGAGTTTTGCGATCCGGAAATCGAAAAGAAGCAGGCCGAAATCGCTGGCAAGCTTGGCTTTAGAATACAGGCGCACGACCTGTGTCTGTATGCCGAATGCATTGATACCGCCTGCCCGCATCGACCCACCAAGCGGATTCGCTAACCCACTGAATTACAACAGTTTGCTAGGCAAACCCTAGCATTTCGGCAGCATGCGCCCGGGTGCGCTCGGTAATTTCTACCCCACCCAGCATGCGGGCAATTTCTTCAATCCGTGCCGCATCATCGAGCCCTTGCACGCGACTCTGAAACGCCCCGTCGGTTTTTTCTTTGCTCACCTGCCACTGCCAGGCGGCACGCGCCGCAACTTGAGCAAGATGGGTCACACACAACACCTGACGCTGCTCTCCCAGCTTAGCCAGCAAGCGGCCAACCACTTCGGCAACACCGCCACCAATACCCACATCGACTTCATCAAAGATCAAGGTCGGCACCGCACTACAAGCGCTTGTGACCACCTGAATCGCCAGGCTAATCCGCGACAGTTCACCACCTGACACCACCTTAGACAACGAACGCCAATCATCGCCAGCCAAGCCACTAATCTGGAACTCGATGCGCTCATTGCCATGCGCACTACCGTCGCCCTCTAACGGCAGCAAAGCTATCCGACACTGACCACCGCCCAATGCCAACTCCTGCATGGCATCACTCACGCCTTTTGAAAGCGTCTTCGCCGCTTTTGCGCGCCCCTTGGTCAACACAGCCGCTGCATCGGCGTAAGCACTTGCCGCTGCCTCGACCCGTGCCTCAAGCGCAGCCACATCCGTTGCGTCAGCCAGTTGGTCGGCTTCAGCCATCAAATCTTTGTAAAGCATCGGCAATGCAGATGGTTCTATCAAATGCTTACGGGCCAACTCCAACATGGCTGCCATCCGGCGTTCAATTTCGGCCAGCCGTACCGGATCCACTTCAAACCGATCCAGATGTCGGCGCAACAACGTCAGCGCTTCAGAAAGTTCATTGCTCGCCGTTGCCAAAAGATCAGTGGGCTCCTGCAAACGACTATCGAGTGCAGCCCCCTCTTGCAACCGATGCTGCAATCGCCCCAAAGCCGAGAGCATCGGCTCATCACCCTCACCCAGCACTTCTACCGCACTCTGAGTCAGCTCAATCAAACTGGACGCATGCGCCAGGCGAGACTGCTCTTCACCCATCGATTGCCAGCCCCAGTCTGGCTGATCATTCGCCAGCTCCGAGAGTGCCTTGATTTGCCTTGCTAGCGTTTCCCGACGTGCCTCGATATCACCGGAACGCTTATCCGCATCAACCAGCGCCTGTCGTGCACCCGACCAATCCCGCCAGGCCGATGCAACCGTACGAGCTTGTTTCTGCAACTGCCCAAAATCGTCCAGCAGTTGTCTCTGGGCATCTGCCCGCAATAAAGACTGATGGGCATGCTGCCCATGAATATCGAGGAGCCACTCACCCGCTGTACGCACCTGCTGCAACGTTACAGGCACCCCATTAATAAAGGCGCGTGATCGACCGGCCGATTCCAGTACACGACGAATTAGCACGCCCTCGCCCGCCTCCAAGGGAATCGCCTGTTCGTTAAACCAGTCCACAAACGCAGGGTCAACCGAGGCATCAAATTCAGCCGTCACCTCCGCACGCGAAGCACCGGAACGAATCAACCCTGCCTCGGCACGTTCGCCCAGCACAAAGGCCAGGGCATCAATCAATAAGGACTTACCGGCACCCGTTTCTCCGGTCAGCGCACCAAATCCCGGCTGAAAATCCAGCGCCAGTTCGCGAACCAGAACGAAATCACGGATAACCAGACGACACAGCATCTCTTAGTCCGCTTTAGTACAAGGTGCGTTAACCACCAGACCCGGGCGGATACTCGGTCCTTCGCTCCAATGCAGCTTCTGGCGCAGCATGGCGAAATAGCTATAAGACGGGGGGTGCAACAGCTTGATCCGGTGTGGGGATTTCACTAAACGCACGCCATCGCCTGGCATCAGATCAACAGTTTCCTGACCGTCAAAGTGAGCGCGTGCATTGGCGCCTTGCACTAAACGCACTTCAATCCGCGCAGTATCCGGCAATGTAATTGGACGATTAGACAATGCATGTGGGCACAAAGGCACCAGTGCAATACCACCTAGCTTAGGATGCAGAATCGGACCATTGGCCGAAAGCGCGTAGGCTGTGGAACCCGTAGGCGTACAAATAATCAGACCATCCGCACGGGCGCTGTAAATAAATTCATCGTCTACCCGCAGCTCAAATTCAATCATTCGGCCGGTAGCGCCTTTGTCGATCACGACATCGTTAAAAGCCAAATTGGCCTGCGGCTGCCACTGGGCAGAGGCGCCACCAAAAATCACTTCTGTATCCAGTAGCAAACGATTTTCCAACGTGAACTTGCCTTCCATCAGCAGGTCCATGGCTTCAATCATGCTAGAGCGGGCAATATCCGTCATAAAGCCCAAACGACCCTGGTTAATACCCACCAGGGGAATATCGAATTTCGCTAACTGACGTGCAGCATGCAGCAACGTGCCATCACCGCCCACCACAATGGCAACATCAACCTCGCTACCAATGCGCGCAAAGTCCGCACATTCAGCAGAGGCCATTGCGGCATTGCCTGATACTTGCCCCACTTCGATAGCCGTTTCAGTTTCAACCAGAACGCCCACCCCACGCGACTGGAAATAAGCCAACAAAGCCACAATCGAATCCACGACTTCAGGGCTTTCCTGGCGACCAATCAGTGCTACCGTTTTTAACGGCAATGGGTACGACATCAATCCGACTCCGCAGACAAGCCCGGCTAGGCATTCATATCAAAGGGATGCGCTCGAACCGGCAACACTTTTATCCGCCGAGCGACAGAACTCGATTAAACCACAGAATAATTTTGTAGAATCTATTCCATGCCATCCAAAACCAACGCTGGGATCATTTCTGCCGCATCAAAGCAGCCGCCTCAACAGCCGCCTCAACAGCCGCCGCTAGATGATCGCGCCTGTGTATTACTTAAGACGCTGGTTGAAAACTACATTGCCGATGGCGCCCCCGTAGGTTCGCGCATACTTTCACGCGCTTCCGGGCTGGATCTCTCGGCGGCTACTGTACGTAATGTGATGGCCGATCTGGAGGATTTAGGGTTTATTGCCAGTCCACATACCTCCGCCGGCCGTATCCCAACACCGCGCGGTTATCGTTTCTTTGTCGATTCCCTGCTCACCATGCAACCGCTGGAGCAAATGGATCACGCCCGCATTCTGGCCGAATTGGCTGGCGCCAAAGCCCAGCCAGGGCAAATCATCAACCACGCGTCGCGCCTACTCTCAGACCTGACCCGGTTTGCCGGCATCGTTATCGCCCCACGCCACCCGAGCAACCGGATCCGCCAGATTGAATTTATTGCGCTCTCCGATAAACGTGTACTTCTGGTCCTGGTCACCAGTGATGGCAACGTACAAAACCGCATCCTATCTACCGATCGCGCCTACAGCAGTGCCGAACTGATCGAGGCGGCCAACACCCTCAACCAGAACTTTGTCGGATTAGAACTGGATCAAATGCGTACCCGCGTTCATGACGAACTGGTGCGCATTCGTAGCGATCTACAGGCGCTCATGGCAGCCGCGCTCACCGCCAGCGGTGAAGCACTCATGCCCAAAGAATCCGAAACCATTATTTCGGGCGAAAAGAACCTGCTCGACGTTGATGACCTTAGCTCCAATATGCGGCGGCTGCGCGAATTGTTCGATCTCTTCGAGCAACGTACGGCACTTGTCCGCCTACTCGATCTGTCACAACGCGCCGAAGGCGTTCGCCTGTATATCGGCCAGGAATCCGGGATTGCCACACTGGACGAATGCAGTGTCGTCACGGCACCCTATCAGGTTGAAGGTCAGGTCGTCGGTTCTGTCGGCGTTATTGGCCCTACCCGCATGGCCTATGATCGCGTTATTCCGATTGTCGATATCACGGCTCGATTACTCTCTAGCGCCCTGACTGAACAAGCTCAGGGCTAATAATTTCGTTTCGCTTTTTACTGGACTATTGATGAACAAAACCGCACCGGCCTGGCGTCATGGCACCCCGGCCAAAACGGCTGTCGTACTTGTGAATCTCGGCACACCAGAAGCCCCCACCCCGGCAGCGGTTCGCCGTTACCTGGCGGAATTTCTGGGCGATCCACGCGTCGTTGAAATACCCCGCGCACTCTGGATGTTGATTCTGCACGGCATTATTCTGCGGGTTCGTCCGAAAAAGTCCGCCGCCAAATACGCCACTATCTGGGAAGACGCCGGCTCGCCACTCATGGTGCATACGCTGGCACAAACCAGTGCACTAGAAGACATCATGCGTCAACGCGGCCATGATCTGACTGTCACCTGGGCAATGCGTTACGCCGGGAATGGCCCTCACAGTATTCCTGCGGTGCTAGAACGGCTACGCGCAGAAAACGCGACACGCATCCTGCTGCTACCCATGTACCCGCAGTATTCAGCCAGCACCACCGCTACGGCAATAGATCAGGCACTTAACTGGGTTACCGGCCTGCGCAACCAACCAGAATTACGTTATGTGCGCAATTTCGCAGACGATAACGGCTACATAAATGCAGTAGCCGCACAAATCCGCGAACATTGGCTCAAGAACCCACCGCCCGCGTTGCCCGATGCCAGTTACCGACTGGTGATGAGTTTTCACGGCTTACCCGAACGCAACCTCAAACTCGGCGACCCCTATTTTTGCGAATGCCACAAAACAGCACGCCTCATTGCCGAAGCATTAAATATGCCGCCGGAAAGTGTTGTGACCACCTTCCAATCCCGTTTTGGCAAAGCCAAGTGGCTGCAACCTTATACAGAACCGACGCTGGTCGACCTGGCCAAACAGGGCGTTAAACGCGTAGATATCCTATGCCCCGGTTTCGTTGCCGACTGCCTGGAAACACTCGAAGAGATCAACATGGAAGTTCGCGCTGCCTACCTAACCGCTGGCGGGGAACACTTTCACTACCTAAATTGCCTGAATGAAGCACCGGTATGGATTGAAGCCCTGGCAGAGCTCACCGAAAAGAACCTGGCAGGTTGGCCAACTGTTGCCCAGGGGAGTGAAGCCCTGGCGCAACAACAAGCCAGAGCTAAATCACTGGGCGCTCTTGAATAACAACGAAGCACCCCCATATGCCGGGCAAGTATCGGTACAAATCAACGGACTAAGAAGCTCATGACTCAACAAACTCCTGAAAACGACGTCATCAACCCTGCCAACGAAGACGTACAGGCAGAAGCCGTCAGTGAAACCTCGCAAGACGACACGCCAGAGGGTCGTTTGGCCGCTGCGGAACTTAAAATCGCCGAATTGCAAGATGCCTTCCTGCGCGCCAAAGCCGATGCTGAAAACCAGCGTCGTCGCGCCGCTGAAGACGTCACCAAGGCCCATAAATTTGCCGTGGAAAAGTTCGCCCGCGAAATGATTGCCGTTTGCGATAGCCTGGATGCCGCCCTCACCGACACGGCAGCTGATGCTGCTACGCTACGTTCTGGCGTCGAACTCACACAAAAACAACTGCTGGGCGCCTTTGAACGTGCTGGCATGAAGGTTGAAAACCCGGCCGCTGGCGACAAATTCGACCCGAATCAGCACCAGGCAATCGCTATGGTGGACGCCGCACAGGAAGGCAACACGGTGGTCAATGTACTGCAAAAAGGCTACCAACTGTCTGACCGCGTATTGCGCCCAGCCATGGTCACAGTCGCAAAGGGCTAAATAAGCCCCAAAGGGGCTTGAAGTCCTTAACTTCTGCCCCATATACCCCGCATGACTGGCAAAACAACTGCGTTTTGCCCAAATAAATCAACGACTCACTAAAAAATAAGGACAAGAATCCATGGGAAAAATTATCGGTATTGACCTCGGCACCACCAACTCGTGCGTTTCCGTCATGGAAAACGGCACGCCGAAAGTCATTGAAAACGCTGAAGGCGCTCGCACCACCCCATCGATCATCGCTTACACCAACGATGGCGAAGTGCTGGTTGGCGCACCTGCCAAACGCCAAGCGGTTACCAACCCAAAGAACACGCTGTACGCTATCAAGCGTCTGATCGGTCGTCGTTTCGAAGACAAAGAAGTGCAGAAAGACATCAGCCTGATGCCATTCAAGATCACCAAGGCAGACAATGGTGACGCATGGGTAGAAGCGCTCGACAAGAAAATGGCGCCGCAGCAGGTATCTGCTGAGGTTCTGCGCAAGATGAAGAAGGCCGCTGAAGACTATCTGGGTGAAGAAGTCACCGAAGCCGTAATCACGGTACCGGCCTACTTCAACGACAGCCAGCGCCAAGCTACCAAAGATGCCGGTCGTATCGCCGGTCTGGACGTTAAGCGCATCATCAACGAACCTACCGCGGCCGCACTGGCATTTGGTCTGGATAAAAAAGAAGGCGATCGCAAGATTGCCGTATTCGACCTGGGCGGCGGCACCTTTGATATCTCGATCATCGACATCTCGGAAATCGACGGCGAACACCAGTTTGAAGTACTGTCGACCAACGGCGACACCTTCCTGGGTGGCGAAGACTTTGACCAGCGTCTGATCGACTACATCGTCACCGAATTCAAGAAAGAATCCGGCGCCGACCTGAAGACCGACGTACTGGCACTGCAACGCCTGAAAGAAGCCGCTGAAAAAGCCAAGATCGAACTATCGTCGGCGCAACAGACCGAAATCAATCTGCCGTACATCACGGCCGATGCCAGCGGTCCGAAGCACCTGACCATGAAGATCACCCGTGCCAAGTTTGAAAGCCTGGTCGATGATCTGATCGAGCGCACCATTGCTCCTTGTGTCACCGCCATGAAAGATGCCGGTTGCTCGGCTTCGGACATCAGCGATGTCATTCTGGTGGGCGGTATGTCCCGCATGCCAAAGGTACAAGACAAGGTGAAGGAAGTCTTCGGCAAAGAGCCACGCAAAGACGTTAACCCGGACGAAGCCGTTGCTGTTGGTGCTGCCGTTCAGGGCGGCGTGCTGCAAGGCGATGTTAAAGACGTGCTACTTCTCGACGTGTCGCCACTCACCCTGGGTATCGAAACCCTGGGCGGCGTGATGACCAAGCTGATTCCAAAGAACACCACCATTCCAACCAAGGCCAGCCAAGTCTTCTCAACGGCTGATGACAATCAGTCCGCTGTTACCATTCACGTCCTGCAAGGTGAACGTGAAATGGCAAACGGCAACAAGAGCCTGGGTCAGTTCAACCTGGAAGGCATTCCTTCGGCCCCACGTGGCACCCCGCAGATCGAAGTTACCTTTGACATCGACTCGAACGGCATCCTGCACGTTTCTGCCAAGGACAAGCAATCCGGCAAAGAAAACAAAATCACCATCAAGGCCAACACCGGCCTGTCGGAAGAAGAAATCCA
>ERZ1034363.1804-NODE-1804-length-11343-cov-3.158175_pt1 | contig 11343 bp, 5 predicted proteins | sample MGYA00520616_ERZ1034363 | MGnify/ENA primary metagenome ERZ1034363 (study PRJEB33736, sample SAMEA104284506) | Azolla filiculoides | biome: Urban; feature: Water surface; material: Ditch water | place: Netherlands | collected 2015-10-28 | depth 0-0.1 m ...
ATTTATCATAGCTTAGGTAATCATTATGATCGGTCGTCGCTGCTTGCGCATTAAAAAAATCGGCATTTAACGTACCTGTTTTGGTGAGTTTAGAGAATATTGTGTTTTCTAGGTAAATTGTATCTTCGCCAGCCACAAAATCTGTGATGGTATCGACATTGCACATTGATAAACTGCTATTAAAAATAAAGACATTTAAACCCTCGCCACCGGTTAGCGTATCACTGCCAAGCCCACCGCTTAATGTATCATTTCCCTCACCCCCATTTAACGTATCGTCACCCCCGCCGCCACTGAGTTTATTATTATTGTCATTGCCCGTGAGTTTGTTATTGTCTGCGTTGCCTGTAGCGTTAATGGCGATTAATCCGGTCTGCAGCGTGAGATTTTCAATATACCTTGGCAAGGTGTAGCTGATAGATGAATTAACGGTATCGATTCCACCATGACCTGTTTCGATAACCATATCGTTTTTATTATCAATAAAATATAGGTCATTACCATTTCCACCTTTTAGCACATCTGAGCCCAAGCCACCATCTAAGGTATCGTTGCCATTGAATCCTAGCAACGTGTCATTGCCTTCTAATCCAAAAAGGGCATCATTGCCATCTAACCCCGACAAGGTATCTTTATACGCCGTTCCTAATAGAACATCGTCATTTATAGTCGCGCTGCCATGCGTCACAAAGCGACCAATCACTAATTGTTGCAAATTTGCCAAGTCTAGCCCCGTTGGCATGCTGTATGAACCCGCTTGACTATAATCAACCACGTAACCTAAATCCGCCATCGAGCCAATACTCATGGCACTTAGTGGCATAACACCACTGCTGGTATAGCCTGTCATTAATTCAGCGCCAAATGTTTGATCATCCCAATGCACACCCGCCGTTCCAAAGCCGCCGTCTGTTTCAATGGGAATACTTATCGCTTCTGGGTTATTCACCAAGAGGCGATATTGCGCTAAAGCATTCACGCCGGTGTATTCATTATGTGAAGCGAGCTGAGTGAGTTGCCACAAATTGCCAAATCCAAGCACATGTGCCATTTCATGAAAAATCACATCCGGCAGCAGATTCTTTTTTGCCATATCAATGACATCGGCAACATCAAATTGCATCACGCCCATAGCAGGTAAATAAGTCACAGGACGAAATAGCGTAGCACCCGCTTGACCTAATATGCCGTGAACACCATCAATGGCTGGCATTGACACGTTAATAACAAGATCATGAATCCCGTTATAATCAGGTAAATCAGCGGTAATAATACGTTCCCAACGTGCGGCGGCGAATTGAAAAGCGGCTTGATAAATGGCGTTGACCGTTTTATCGAAATTTAGCGTAATATCGTAAGCTGCCATAACCCCTCCCTATGCGTCATATTCATCAAAAATATCACAAAATGCTTGATGATTTAACATAAAAGCATTCAGAATTAACGGATCAAAATGCGTAGGTTGCGTGCGTGAATCGCCATGAATAATAATTTCAACCGTTTTTTGATGGTCAAAGGCGAGTTTATAGGGGCGTTTGCTGCGAAGGGCATCGTAAATATCACAAATACACATAATTCGCGCTGCAATGGGGATTTCATTTCCTTTTTTGCCGTTAGGGTAGCCTGTGCCATCCCATTTTTCATGATGATTGAGTGCGATGTCTGCGCCCATTTTAAGATAAGGCGATTTACTATCACCGAGAATTTTAGCGCCCATCGCAGCGTGTTCTTGCATCATTTCCCATTCATTTTGCACAAGGCCACTTGGTTTAAGCAAAACATGATCGGGCACCCCAATTTTGCCAATATCGTGCATTGGACTGGCAAAAAAAATTGTTTCGATAAATTCATTATCCATGCCTAACGCCTCGGATAACACACGACTGTAATAACTAATGCGTTGAACGTGCGCACCGGTATCTTCATCTTTATGCTCAGCGGCTCTTGTCATAGTGAAAATTGTTTCTTGATATCCTTCTTTTAAATCAGCGGTTCGTTCATGAACACGCTGCTCTAAGATCTCGTTATAGCTATGCAATTCTTTATTTAGCAGGCGAACTTTTAACATATTATGCACACGCATTAACACTTCAGCGATTTCAAATGGTTTGGTGATAAAGTCTTCAGCGCCTGCTTTTAAGGCGCGTAATTTTTGATCAGGCTGCGCGGTAATCACAAGCACCGGTAAATAACTGTCTTTTTCGATTTGTTTGAGCTCCTCCATCACAGCAAAACCATCCATGTCAGGCATTTGCAAGTCCAGCAAAATCAAATCATACGCATGTTGCCGATGAAGATCACAAACGTCTGTCGATTTGAGTGTTGATGAAACCGCTTCATAGCCTTCACGCAATAAAATTTGCTCAAGCAACATCACATTTGCCTCTTGGTCATCGACAATTAACACCTTACTTTTTAAAATAGTCGATAAACTGATAACATGAATTGGCATAGTATTTATTCCTTGATAGATTCGAGTGCTAAACTCACAATGGCGATTAACTCATTGACGCGAATAGGTTTTGTGATATAGCGAAAAAATCCCGCATCGATTCCTTTTTTTATGTCGCCGGGCATTGCATTGGCACTCACGGCAATAATGGGAATATGGGCGGTTTTGGGATCATGTTTTAAAATATCTAAGGCTTCAAAACCATTGATATCAGGCAAATTGATATCCATTAAAATCACATTAGGCAAATGCTTTCGTGCTAGTTGAACGCCTGTATTACCATTGGTGGCCGTCAATAAATTCATATTGGGATGACGTTCGATAATTTGCTCAACTAATTGCAAATTGGCGGGATTATCTTCAACATAAAGCAACGTGGCTAAACGCGTGATACTCGCAATAATGGGAAAAGATGACAGAATAGATGCCTCATGTTTTTCAAGCGGCACTTGCAGCGGCTCAGTAATAGACGCCAACTCAAACCAAAAAACACTCCCTACACCAACGGTACTTTCCACCCCAATAGTACCGCCCATCAATTCAACCATTTTCTTTGAAACAACCAATCCAATGCCTGTGCCTTCTTCACTTTTGGTTTCACGCCCTAAACGATTAAATGCTTGAAAGAGTTGATTGATTTTTTCAGGCGATAGACCAAACCCTGTATCGGTAATACTAATGCGGGTGCGTTCTAATATTTTTGTACAGGCCACCACAATCGTCCCGTTTGGACGGTTATATTTAATGGCGTTAGTCATTAAATTGATAAAAACCTGTTTTAAACGTACACGGTCAGCAATCACAAAATACGGTACATCCAATACAGGAAGACTTAATTTAATTCCTTGTTGTTTAGCCAGTGGTTCAATCATGGCTTTGCATTCTAAAATCACTTCTAACAAAGAAACGGCTTCTTTTGATAGCGGCATTTGCCTTGATTCGACTTTGGCTAAATCCAAAATTTCGTTAATTAATGTCAGTAAATGCCATCCGGCTTTGACAATTTGCGCAAGACTGGCTTTTTGGCTTGGCGAAGGCGAAATCGGGTCAGACTCCATTAATTCCGCAAAGCCCAAAATGGCATTGAGCGGACTGCGTAATTCATGGCTCATGCTTGAGAGGAAATCGGATTTGGCAAGATTTGCTTTTTCAGCCACTAAGGTGGCATTTTCAAGCTCGATATTTTTCTCACGTAGCACCTGATCTAAACGTTTGAGTTCGGTAATATCTCGCGCGGCACCAAATACGCCCTGCAATTTTCGATTTCTGTCGTAAAACGTGGTGGCGTTATAAGACACCACCGTTTCTTTGCCTTCTATCGATCGCGCTGTTAACACATAATTGGTAATTTTTTTATGATTGATGACAAGCCGAATACCGGCATCAGCTTGCTCTGGGTGTGTAAAATGGTCTTTAAACGGTGCGCCGATTAACTCATCACGCGTGCAACCTGTGAGGACTTCCATTTGTTTGTTGACGTCGGTAATAATGCCGGACGGATCGGTGGTAATGAGCGCGTCAATATTGGATTCAAATAAAGAGCGCGTGTAGAACTGTTGGTCACGTAGACGCTGCGCCAAAAGAGTTTGCTCGGCTTCGATTTGTTTGTGAATGGTGTTATCGGTTCCAATCAGCAAATAACCAATAATAGCGCCCTGTACATCGCGCAGCGCCGTGACCGATACGACCGCCGGAAAGCGGCTACCGTCTTTGCGAATATAGGTCAGCTCGTAAATATCTTCAATGCCGCGTGAGGCTTTAAAAACTAAGGCTTCAAAACCCGGTGTGATGGAGGTACCTAGTTCATTGCTCAACGCTTGAGCGCGGGTAATGACTTCTTGTGGGTCGGAGATATCCGCTGGGGTAATCTTATTCATCACTTCAATGGCGGTGTAGCCGAGCATACGTTCTGCGCCGACATTGAAAATTTGAATCACGCCTTTGGCATCGGTGGCAATACTCGAAAAGTTTGCACTATTGAAAATGGCATTTTGCAAAGCACCTTCTTTGAGTAACGCTTCTTCTTTTTTACGTTCAGTAATATCACGCGCCGCTGCGAAAATGCCTAGGACATTGCCATTATGCCCACGATAAACAGTCGCGTTATAAAGCACATCCATTTCTTTCCCTGAAACATGGCGCATCACTAAGGGATAATTTGTTACCGTGCCTTGCGAGAAAACTAATTGATACCCCTCACTGGCTTTGTCGGGCTGCGTAAAATAACTCGCAAAATCACTTCCAATTAAATGATCCCTATCCACTCCCGTTGCTTGCTCTGTGGCGTTATTCACATCGGTGATTTTTCCTTCCGCGCTAATAGTGACAAACGAATCAAGACTGGCTTCAATTAAACTCCGTGAATACTCAGACACCGTGCGAATCGCTTCTTCTTCTCGCTGCCGCACGTTGTCTTCGATATGATAACGTGTGGTGTTATCGGTACTAATAAACAAATAGCCCATTATCTCACCGTCATCATCGCGCAACGCGCTCACGGACACAATCACAGGAAAAAGCGTTCCATTTTTACGCCTAAAGGTCAGCGTATAACTGTCTTCAATGCCTAGCGAGGCTTTCAATACCAAAGATTCCACCCCTTCTGTCATTGGGGTATTGAACTCATCACTTAATGCTTTTGCGTGCGTAATCATATCGGGCAAACTGGCTATATCCGCAGGCGTGAGTTTATTGATCACTTCTTGCGCGGTGTAACCGAGCATTTTTTCTGCGCCTACGTTAAAGAGTTGAATCATGCCTTTTACATCAGTGGCAATACTGGAAAAATTGGGATTGTTGAAAATCGCTTTTTGCAGCGCATTTGCTTTTGAAATAGAGGATTTTGGCGGCATATTTATACTTTTAAAAAAAGGGAGAAATCAATGACGATAACGTGTCATTTCGCTGTGTCGATAACGGTTGAAATGGTTTTTTTAGTTCACGCGTTAATTACGATATGCGGGGAAGCACATTTCGACGACCTGCAAAGTGCGCTGATTCACCGAGCCATTCTTCAATTCGCAGTAATTGATTGTATTTTTCAATACGCTCACCGCGACAGGGCGCCCCTGTTTTAAGATGGCCAGTATCAAGTGCCACCGTAAAATCGGCAATAAAACTATCCACCGTTTCACCGCTACGATGTGACACCATGGCGCACCAGTCTGCCCCATACGCCATTCGCACAGCATCGATTGTTTGCGTTAATGTACCGATTTGATTGGGCTTAATGAGTACCGCATTAGCGGTATTTTCTTTAATACCACGCGCAATTCGATCAACATTTGTCACGAAAATATCGTCACCCACAATTTCAATTTGATGCCCCAATTTTTCGTTTAAATGTTGCCACCCCAACCAATCATCTTGCGCTAATCCGTCTTCTAATAATGAAATAGGGTAACTCGCTACCCAACTCTCGTACATCTCGATCATTTCAGCCGCATCCATTTTTCGATTTTCAGTCTGCAAATGATAAAGACCGTCTTTGTAAAAACTACTCGACGCGGGGTCAATGGCTAAAACCACCTCTTCACCGGGGCGGTAACCCGCCACTTCAATGGCGTTCATGATAAAGTCAAGCGCATGCGTATTACGTTTTAACGCGGGTACAAAACCGCCTTCATCACCCACATTGACGCTATAACCGGCCTCGTGAAGCAGTTTTTTGAGAACGTGATAAATTTCTGTCCCCCAGCGCAGCGCTTCTTTGAAATTAGGGGCGCCAACGGGGGCAATCATAAATTCTTGAATGTCGGCGCCTTGCCAATTTGCATGAACACCGCCATTGATGATATTGAACATGGGCACAGGTAAGCGACAAGCATAAGCACCGCCTAGATAACGAAACAACGGCATATTGCACGCATTGGCACCCGCTCTTGCTACGGCAAGACTCACGCCTAAAATGGCATTAGCGCCCAATTTGGATTTGTTTGGTGTGCCATCTAAATCTATCATGGTGCGATCAATAAGGGCTTGACTGAGCGCATCCATGCCTAAAATCGCATCAGCAATCTCAATATTGACGTGATTGACAGCATGTACAACCCCTGCGCCGCCATAGCGAAACGTATGGTCACGCAATTCAACGGCTTCATGAATGCCCGTTGACGCGCCTGACGGCACGGAGGCGTGCCCTCGTGTACCGTCTTTGAGTGTCACATCAACTTCAACGGTTGGATTCCCACGCGAATCAAGAATTTCTCTGGCGTGGACAGAACGAATAGCGGTTTTCATAAAACGGGAAAAGCATGAGCAATCGTTGTGCCTTGTTTGTAGTGCACATCGGTTTGAGCGGTAAAACTCACGTTACTAGCCGCTTCAAACAACATGACAATATCAGAGCCGCCAAATTGAAAATACGAAATTTCTTCGCCTTTACGCAATGTCGTGCCCACTTGCGCCGTCACGATTACAGAAGACACTTGCGACATCCCCATCGGCAACACCGCCACTAAACCAATGGGGGTATCGAGCACAATTAAGCCACGCGTTTGTGCAAATTCATAACCCGCTTCATCGGGAATGTCGAATTGTCGAAACCCTTTTAAAACATGGCTTCCGTCTTGTTCCACCACCGCGCGAACCTCTAAATACACTTGCCCGTGAATCACTCGCGCTTCTAAAACCCGCCCGCCCACGGGCGTATGTTGGCGGTGGTAATCGGTGGTATTTAAAAAACTGTGCATGAAAATACCATTGATAAAACGATCTTTATAAGGGCTCCCCTCCATGAGCTCCGCCACTTTCCAATGCATATTTTTAATAGTGATATGCGAATTGGAGCGAATTTCCCATTGCCCTTTAAAAATAGCATCGGCAGGTGACACAATGACCGTTTGATCGCATAAAGCCGCAACAGGGCGCATCCCCGGTTTATAATTTCGAGCAAAAAATTGATTAAACGTTTTCCAATCGCCATGCGGACGAATGTAATCATCCATATTATGATTGGGCGAATGATAAAAGGACTCAATGGAGGCGGGCGTGAGGGATTCTGGTGTATCGAGAAATTCACCCATCGTTTTAATATAACGCACCATCCACGCAGACAATTCGGTTAAAGGCGGCGCGTTATCGTAGGGGATAATTTTATTTTGCAGCTCGAGAACGGGCGATTGGTCGAGAATAAAATAAAACTCACAGAGTCGATTATAAATTTCTCGCCCCGGATAATCGTCTGTTGGAACCCAATACAGCAGTTCATTTAACCAAACAAGACAATCATTAAAATTTTTGATGTGTTGAATTTGAAGCACATTTTTTTCATGTGCGTGGGCGATGGCTTCATTGAATTTTGTCATCCAATGATTAGAAGACACTAGCGTGTTTAATTCTTGGATAACAGGATGGATTGGGTGCATGGTGGTTCCTTACTTACGTTCTATTGGGATAACGCATTCAACCAATAATAAAATACTTGATTGAATGCGTTGATAACGCCTATTTAGCGAATGCTATTTAGGATTTAGTAAAGAAGATCGGATAATTGGAAAGTCGTCATACCAGTTAAGGTCAACGAGAATTCAGGTTGTGTATCGCTGTTATTACTCGCATAAAGCGTATTCGTTGAAGGATCAAAACGCAGTTGACCTGCTGCGCTAAATTTAGCGGTATTGATATAAGTAAAACCTTGTATGCCTTCAATATTCACGTTTGCATCAATACCACGCACATTGATTTTATCGCCATCACTGTGAACAAAGTCCGTAATGACATCTTGCGTATCAGCAGTTAACCCTGATTCATCTAATGAGTTGTAAGTGAAAATATCGGCGCCGGTGCCGCCTGTCATGATATCTCGACCCATGCCACCAATGAGGTTATCTACCCCCGTGCCGCCATTTAATAAATCATCGCCAGTACCCGCGTCAAGCGAATCATCGCCCGTGCCACCCAATAACGTATCGTCACCCGCACCGGTATATAATTTATCGTCGCCTTCAGCGGCATCAAGCCAGTTATTGCCCTCACCACCGGTTAAAATATCATTCCCCGTGCCGCCATCAAGCCAGTCGTTACCTGCGCCAGACGTTAAGGTGTCGTTATCGGTGCCACCAAATAATTTGTTATTACCCGACAGGTCAGTTAGTACATCATTGCCCGTATAACCATACAGCACATCATCGCCTGCGCCGCCTGTTAAGGTATTTGCTAACGTGTTGCCTTCAATGACGCCTGTATCACTTGCCATCAAACTCGCTGTTCCATCGACGATGCTAGAGAGTATGGGTTTTGTGAAAAGCACGTTTGATAAATTGAAATCGCTCACGCCCAGTAATTTAATGGAAAACTCGGGCGCCGCATCGGTATTAGTATTGATTGATAAAATATGCGTGGTCGCATCAAAATACAGTTGACCGGATTTGGTAAAGCTTGCATTGTTAGCTAGCGCAAAATTTTGTTGCAGTCCGGCTAAATCACTGTTTGCATCAATACCAGAAAAATCTAATTTATCACCATCAACCGCATTAAAATCAGTAACAGCATCTTGCATGGTATCCGATAAGGTTTGGAAAACAAACGTGTCTGCGCCCGTGCCACCTGTTAGGGTATCTTTACCTAGTCCACCAATGAGCACATCATCACCCGTTCCGCCGTTTAGATAATCGTTTCCATCGCCCGCTTCAAGATAATCATCACCCGTATTGCCATAAAGGGTATCGTTACCCGCCCCAGCAAACAATTTGTCATCGCCCGTGCCCGCATCAAGCCAGTCATTACCGTCAGCGCTAGTTAATGCATCATCGCCCGTGCCGCCATCAAGCCAGTCATTACCGCCACCTGAGGTCAACGTATCGTTGTCTGTGCCACCAAAAAGTTTATTATTGCCCAATAAATCGGTCAGCACATCATTGCCGGAGTAACCATTTAACACATCATCGCTCGAGCCACCAATTAAGGTATTTGCCAAAGTATTGCCTTCCACTAAACTCGATGTCCCCGCGACAAGACTAGATAAAGTGGCGGGCCTAAAAATGACATTGGATAAATCGAATTTAGTCACGCCCGGCATAGTAATGACGATGTCGGGTGTTGCATCATTATTCGTGTTGATTGATAACACTTGCGATGTTGAATCGAAATACATTTGCCCAGGCTTTGTGAACGCCGCGCTTTTCATATAAGCAAAGTTTTGTTGCAACCCCGGTAAATCAACATTGGCATCCATAGTGGAAATATCAATTTTATCGCCATCAACGGAATTAAAATCGAGAATGATATCGGTGGTTGAGTCAGCCATCGTTTGAAAAACAAAGGTGTCTGCGCCCGTGCCACCAAGTAACGTATCTTTTCCTATTCCGCCAATAAGCGTGTCGTCACCCGTGCCGCCGTCTAAAAAGTCATTGCCCGCGCCGGCATTGAGGTAATCATCGCCCGTGCCGCCGTAAAGCGTATCGACTCCTACCCCAGAATATAAGCGATCATCCCCCGTACTAGCATCTAACCAGTTGTTGCCATTACCCGCATTCAATATATCGTCGCCCGTGCCGCCATCAAGCCAATCATTACCATTACCCGATTTCAACGTATCGTTGTCTGGACCGCCAAACAATTTATTATTACCCGAAAAATCAGTCAGTGAATCATTACCCGTATAACTGTTTAAGACGTCATCCCCACTGCCGCCAACCAGTATGTTGTCGTTTGTATCGCCTTCAGATAAATTGGCTGGTACAACCGTTATGTTTGATAACACTGTCGTGAAATCATTAAGGGTGAGGGTGCTAACACCGTCTAACTTGATTAAAACTTCTGGCGTGTCGTCGGTATTGGTATTGATTGATAAAATGTGTGAGATTGCATCAAAACTAATTTGCCCTGGTTGGGTAAATGAACCGCTTTGAAGATAAGAGAAATTTTGTTGTACCCCAGAAGCGACCGTGTTGGAATCAATACCTGTAATATCAATTCTATCGCCATCAACGCTATTAAAATCGGTAATCACATCGGCGGCGGCATCGGCTAACGTTTGGAAAACAAAGGTATCGGCGCCTGTCCCCCCCGTTAAGGTATCTTTGCCCGCCCCCCCAATTAACATATCGTCACCGGTTCCCCCAACAAGGCTATCATCTCCCGCTCCCGCGTCGAGATAATCGTCCCCCGTGCCAGCGTCTAAGGTATCGTTGCCACTGCCCGCGTATAATCTATCATTACCTGTGCCCCCATCGAGCCAATCAGCGCCTGCACCAGCGGTAAGCGTGTCGTTATCGGTACCACCAAATAATTTATTACTGCCTGACAAATCAGTGAGTACATCATTGCCCGGATACCCATTTAACACGTCATCACCATTACCGCCAATTAACGTGTTAGCGCCTGTATCGCCTTCGATTAAACTCGACGTGCCATACACCACATTTGACAATGCTGACGTACCAAAAATGAAATCCGTCACATCTAAGCCCGAAACACCAGTCATTTGGACTTTAAAGTTAGGTGTATTACTGGCGTTATCGGTGGCATAAAGTGTCTTTGTCAGTGCATCAAAACGCACTTGACCTGCGGCATTAAAATCACTTGAGCCAATAAAAGTAAAATATTGCACACCTGATTTCGTCACATCCGCGTCAATAGCGGATAAATCGATTTTGTCATTGTCGCCGTGTACAAAATCAACAATCGTGTCCATTGCACTTGGCGCAGCGTCACTTAATGCGTTAAAAATAAACGTATCGGCGCCAGTACCACCTGTTAAGGTATCGCCGCCTGTGCCGCCAATCAAACTATCGTCACCTGTGCCGCCCACCACACTGTCATTGCCCGCACCGGCATCAATATAATCATCACCCGTGCCACCGTCTAACGTATCCGACATTCCGCACCCCCATCATTGAGAATTTGAATATATCAAAACATACCTTTCGCCAAGCAACTTGAGCAAGCTA
>ERZ1034363.1805-NODE-1805-length-11341-cov-18.181552_pt1 | contig 11341 bp, 12 predicted proteins | sample MGYA00520616_ERZ1034363 | MGnify/ENA primary metagenome ERZ1034363 (study PRJEB33736, sample SAMEA104284506) | Azolla filiculoides | biome: Urban; feature: Water surface; material: Ditch water | place: Netherlands | collected 2015-10-28 | depth 0-0.1 m ...
TTAATCATAATGCACCAAATCATAATCCAATCCTGGCTCTTTCCCATTGATTAAATCGGTCAAAAACTTCCAAAACACATCTGCGGACGGCGGACAACCAGGCAGAGAATAATCAATTTTCACCACTTCATGAATCGGATGCACTTTATTCAGCAATAACGGCAATTCAGGGTCATTTGGAATCATCGGATTTTCCACCCCAATGCCATCCAAATACGCTTCCCGCAAACATTCTTCCAACGGTACAGAATTACGCATCGCAGGCAAGCCGCCATTAATCGAACACGCACCGACCGCCACCAAAATTTTGCAATTATTGCGAAACTCGCGCAGCGTATGCACATTTTCCGCATTACACACCCCGCCTTCAATCAAGCCAATATCGCACGGGTCGCAATGTTTAATATCGGTAATCGGCGAGCGATTAAATTCGACTAATTCCGCCAATTGCACCATCCGTTCATCAATATCCAAAAACGACATGTGACAACCGAAACAACCCGCCAGCGAAGTGGTCGCCACTCTGATTTTATTTGCCATGTTCTTCTCCTAAACTGACTTCATCAATATCGTGATGGTCGAATTTTCGCTGTCCAATCGGCACTTTAAACGCCGTGCCTTTCACCAAAATCGCACCCGTTGGGCAGATGTGCGCCGCTCTGTCATCCACGCTCAATTCGCTATCACACAATTTTCCTGACTCAGAATTGATTGCCAGATGTTTATTAATCCCGCGTCCAACGATACCAAATACGTCTTTATCTTCGGCATGACTCGCACGAACACACAGCGCACAAAAAATGCAGCGATTGTGGTCAATCAACACGTCAGGATGGGAAGCGTCCACTTCGCGCAGCGCGAAAAAATGCGGATAGTGATTATCCAACATATTCAAATGATAACCGACCGCTTGCAATTGGCAGTTGCCGGATTTTTCGCAACTTGGGCAAAAATGATTGCCTTCCACAAACAACATTTGCGTTAAGCGTTTGCGCTCGGCATTTAGCTCGTCAGTATTATTGCCAATCTGTTGTCCATCGGCGGCGGGAAAAGTACAAGAACTGACTTGCCGTCCGTTGACATCCACCGTACACAATTTGCAACTGCCGTGCGGGGTAAAATCAGGATGATGGCAGAGATGCGGAATATACACCCCCGCGTGCGTTGCCGCGTCCATAATGGTTTGTCCGTCTTCAAACGGCACGGTTTGTCCGTCAATGGTAATGTGTTTGCTGTGCGTCATTATTCTTCCTCCACTTGCGCTAAATGAGCGTTGCTGTCATCGCGTCCGCTCAATAATCTGGCGATTGCCAGTGAGCCGTCTAAATCAAATCCTGGTTCAAAACTGATTTGTTTCAATTTGGCATTGTACAGTTCAGGATAACGTTCCAGCGTGGTTAAAATTGGTTGCGCGGCGGTTTGTCCCAAGCCGCAATGACTGGTGGCTTTAATCAATTTAGCGATTTCTTGCAATTCACGCACATCACCAGACGAGCCATGACCGGTGCAGATTTTGTCGAATTGATTTTTCATCAACGAAGTACCAACGCGACACGGTGTACAGAAACCGCAACTTTCATGCGCAAAGAAATGGGTGAAATTTTGCACAACCGCAAAAATATCGCGGCTATTATTGAAGATGATAAATGAGCCGCCTGTTGCTAAATCTTCAAAAGCAATTTTCCTATCAAATTCTTGATTAGAAATGAATGTGCCTGAAGGCCCACCGACTTGAATCCCTAACACATCTTCCGCGCCGCAATCTGCTAAAATTTGCCGAACCGTTGTGCCGAAGGGATATTCATAAATGCCAGGACGCGCACAATCGCCGCTAATGCTGAGAATTTTTGTGCCAGCGGATTTTTCGGTGCCGTGTTGTTTAAACCATTCGCCACCGTTTAAGGCAATGTGTGCGGCGGCGACAAAAGTTTCCACGTTATTCACAATCGTGGGTTTATTCAAATAGCCCGATGTGACCGGAAACGGCGGACGATTACGCGGTACGCCCATTTTGCCTTCCAACGATTCAATCAATGCGGATTCTTCACCGCAAATATACGCGCCTAAACCTAAACGCACTTCCACATTAAATTCCCAGTAAAAGCCTAAAATGTGTTCGCCTAAAAATTTATCGCGTTTGCGCTCGGCAATAATGTCAACCAACGGCTGATACAGATGCAGATATTCACCGCGCAAATAAATAAAACCTTTTTTCGCACCAATGATAAATCCCGCAACCGCCATACCTTCTAACAAGTCGTGCGCGTAACTATTTAACAGTATACGGTCTTTAAATGTCCCCGGCTCGCCTTCATCTGCATTGCAAACCACATAACGCTCGGTTTCTTGCGCTTCGCAGCAAAATTGCCATTTCATGCCCGTAGAAAAACCCGCGCCACCGCGTCCGCGTAAGCCCGATAATTTGATTTCTTCTAAAATTTTTTCTTTGCTACCTTCTATGGTTGCCCACAACGCCGCGCCAGGTCTGATATGTCCGCTTAATAATAAATCTTTTTTATAAATATTATCATTGACTTGCAATAATTCTGCCTTCCATTCAGTCACTGGAATTTGTTGCTCTATTAACGCCGCGATTTCGTCAATCCGTGCTTTTGTCATCTGTCCAATCGGATAACCATTCACCAGAACCGCCGGCCCTTGTTCGCATAATCCCGTACATGAAGTGTAGGCAATCGAAACTAAACCATCCACTCTGACCGTACCGAGTGGCGTATTTAGTTTTTCGCACAAATAATCCGCCATTGCGTGGCTGCCTAACATCTGATCGGTAATCGAATCGCTGATATAAATATCGTAGCGACCACGAGGTTCGCTAGATAAAAAGCTGTAAAATTCAATCACGCCCAAAATTTGCGTTTTGGGAATATTCAGTTCTGCAACAAGCAAATCTATCGCTTGGCGAGGAATATGAAAATACTGCGCTTGAATGTCGCGTAATATCATTAATAGCTGCGTAGCTTGATGTTCGTATTTTTCGAGTGTGTGCTTAATAAATGATTCCATTTATTTTCTCTCTGACGACAATGTTAAAAAAAAACAGCTTAAGTTGATCTGAAACCTTATACAAGGTGTGATTATACTGATTGATTTCTACCATGAAAAATAAGTTTTCAAAATAGTAAACTTTGTGGGGTTGTATAAAAAATGTTATTGCTTATTTTAAAAAAGTGTTTTTTTGTAAAAATCACAAATCATAGTTCTATTTTCGAGAATTAATATGACAGTAATGACACGATTAATTTCTTCTTTCCCTATTTTTCCAATAATTATGAGGGGAATTTAGGCTATGATTGATTTTTTAACTCAAAAAACCTATTCAATGAGTCCAAACAAACCTATTTTAATTTTAGCTTATGGAAATTTAAGTCGTGGTGATGACGCACTTGCGCCGTTGTTGTTGGAGTATGTGGAAAACTTGCCGGAAGCGTTATTGGAAAAAGTCGAATGTTTAACCGATTTTCAATTGCAGATTGAACACGCGCTTGATTTGCAGAACCGTGAATTAGTTTTATTTGCCGATGCTTCATTGGCTAATCAGCAACTGATTGAATTTAAACAATTAAAACCCGCGCATGATAATAGTTACACGACGCACGCCATGAATCCTGTTTCTGTGATGCAAGTTTATCAAGATACGCTGAAAGCCGCACCGCCGCCGTGTTTTTTGCTCACTTTGCAAGGGGTGGAGTTTGAATTGGGGGCAAATTTAAGTGAAATTGCAGAGCGCAGTTTGCAGCAAGCGATTGCTTTTGTGGATGTTTTATTGCAAAAAACAGTGCTTGAGTTTTGGCAGCAACAACTAATTTCTTAACATGAATTATAGTGACGGACTTTTTCTGTTAATTGCTTTAATTCTCAGAAATTTTTAAAAACGACCGGTCGTCTTAGAATTTTTTGTCTGAATCAAGATTTTCAGGATTTTAGGATTTTCAAGATTTTTTAGCTGTCATCTACAACCTTTTGAGATTCAAACACTTTGTTTTTCAACTGAAATTTTCAAAGACGACCCAATCCTCTTAAAAACTTTTGTCTGAATCAAGATTTTCAAGATTAGACTTTTTTAACAAAGTATTCTTATATATCAAAGTGTTATAGTTCAAAAACTGGAGTGCAAAACATGTTTTTGTACTCCTTAAAAGAATACTTTTTAAATTGATTTTTTTATAACTAATTGATTAGTAAAGTTAAAAAAAGTCTATTAAAGGATGAACAGGATTGGATTAGGCAACAATCAAGAAAATCCTAAAATCCTGAAAATCTTGATTCAGACAAAAATCTCAAATGTCATCTATAAAACAAACCCGATTCAGCACATTGTAAGATTCCCTACAAAAACCTTATTTTCATAAGACATCTCTCTTAAAAAAAATAAATTACAAAAAAACTTTTTTCTTCTTATTGATTTTATTGATAAAAATTTAAAAATAAAATCTTGGCAAGCATTTTGCAAAGTAACATTAAAAATTTATCAGTCTGTTAAGCCAAAATCCTTAAGGAGAAAACTATGCTACTTGAAAGCTATCAAGAAAAAGGTTTATTAACCGTTACCCTCGTCAAAGGTGAAACCAGCAAAAAAGGCGTGTATGCCTATCGTGGTGATTTAGTGTTAAAAGAAGGCGCGTTACGCGAAGGCTCAGACACAGACCGCAAGCCACCCGAGGCATTATTTATTCACTCCGCGCTGATTATTGAAGACGATAAAATCAAATTTATCAATGGCTTGTTTCCTACTTTAGATTTATTACCTGTTTTCGTTGAGAAATATAAAAATGATATTGCTGCTGATTCTGTTGCTTTAATTTACGTTGAAAACATCAACAAACCTTTGCAAATTGAACTAGAAGGCGTGATGTATAAATTGCTGCCTTATAAAGAAGGCTTGGTCTGGAATGAAATTCTGGAAGAGTTGTACATTGAAAAAAGCGAATTAAAAGGGCAATCGGCAGAAGATAAAGTCGCCATTGCTTATGCAGCAGCAAAAGATTACAAATCCAAAGGCGCGGTGGTGACGTATGAACAAGCGCAAGAATTTACTTTTGTGGTTGTAAAAGAAGCGTCAGTGGGCGCGATTTAATTTTGGCACTGTTTGTGCTGAGATTTAATGTTAGTCTGTAGTGTTAGTCTGTTATTTGGTGAGTGCTCTCCTCAGTTAAGCGTTCTATCCGACTTCGTATCCTTTGTTTGTGATAGAACGCTTTTTTTTATTTTCTAAAAAAAGATTGATGATGAAATACAAAAACATTTCCATTCCTGATGCAAAAAAACTGATTCAAGAAGCCGAACCGATGATTTTAGATTGCCGCGCTACGCCTGATTACAAAGTAGGACATCTGGAAAACGCCTTGCATCTGCATGAAGGTTTAAAAGAAAGCTTGGTAAAACGCGGCGACAAACAACGGCATTTATTGATTTATTGTTATCACGGTCATGCCAGCGAACATTTGGCGGAGTTTTTTAGTGATTTTGGTTTTACGAATGTCTATAGCTTAGAAGGCGGCTATACCGCTTGGCAAAAAGAGTAATTATTTTTTGTGCACCGTAAGTCGTTGCATTGCAACGCCTCTACACTGTTTTTAAGGAGAGTAAGAATGGCTGAATTAACTCGTGATATTGCGTTGCGGATTGCGTTGGCAGCTAGAGTATTGCCCGATATGTCTATTGCTAGATTGCTGGATATTTTGCAGGAATTAGCAGGTTCTTCGTTGACTGATGAAAAACTCAAAGCCATTACGGTGACAAATTTAAAAACCGGCATCGGCAGTTTAGACGGTGAAGAAGACGGCGAAGACATTGGCATTGGTTTAGATAAAATCAAACTCGCTGTGCGTTATTTGTGGGGCGAAGAAGAAGACGATGACGGTTTGCCGGCGATTGAACCTTACAGCGAAGGCGATATGCCGAATTCGATTCGCGTGGCGATTGCCTCTAATGATGGTTCTTTATTAAATGGGCATTTTGGTTCGTGTGTGCGCTTTTTAGTGTATCAACTCACCGCAGAGGAATGCCGCTTGATTGATATTCGCTCAACCGCAGATGCCGATACCGCTGAAGATAAAAATTTATTCCGTGCGCAATTGATTGGTGATTGTCACATTATGTTTGTGCAATCTATCGGCGGGCCTGCTGCGGCAAAAGTGATCAGAGCCGATATTTATCCGATTAAAGTGCCGGATGTGGTGGATGCAATGGTGAAATTGCAAGAATTGCAGGGCATTTTTAATGCGCCGCCGCCTTGGTTGGCAAAAGCGTTAGGGCGCACCGCAGAAGAGCGGGTTCGTTTTGATTATCAAGAAGAAACGGCTTAAAGCTCGATTTTCACGACTGCCAGTCTTCAATCCTCAAAGGACTGGTAGTTGTAATCCTCTAAAAAAACTGTGTTGAGATTTCAATTTCAGCACGGTTTTTTTATTTAAGCCGCTGTAAAAACTGTCGCAACTTGTGACACTTTATGATAAATCGTAGGCTGGGTTAGCTTATTGAGCGTAGCGAGATAACGTAACCCAGCATTCAGCGGTAAAATAAACGCACTTTGCTGGGTTACGCTTTTTTGCTTACGCAAAAAATGCTAACCCAGCCTACAATCCTCAATCCTCAAAGGACTGGCTGTCGTAATCCCCTAAAAAAACCGTGTTGAGATTTCAGTTTCAGCACGGTTTTTTTATTTAAACATCTGTAAAACTGTCGCAACTTGTGACACTTTTTCTTAAAGTTCAACCAGACAGTTTTCTTTTTTAAATGTCTGTTTCGCAACAAAAATCCTAAAACTTTCTAAAAATCATTTAAAAACAGCTAGTTATTTTATGGTACAGGCTTTGCATAATATTGATTTTCAATCGTTGAACAAGGCTTACACGCATGAAACTTCAAATTGAACGCAGTTATGCAGAGGCGATGGTTGCTGAATTTCCTGATCTGCATTTGTTAGCAGAACAACTTAAATTCGGCAATAAAGCTGAAATTTCTTTCGATCTTTTGTCCGGTGCGCAACTGGATTTTCTCCACCAACTCTATCAACAAGCAGGCAGCGCGATGCAGGGCAAAGCCGCGCAGCTTTCTACTCTCAAAAACGCGCTGTTGGTCGGTGGCAAACGTTTTGCGGAAGGCGAATTAGAACAACTGCTGCCAGCGATTGCTGAATTTTTAATCACCGATGCGATTCGCGGCTGGCTGTTTCGGGTGAATGCGGCAGGCAGACCGCTGGCGTATTTAGTGGCGCGATTGGATTTTACGCCACCCGGTGAAGAAGAAGCGGGGCGGATTTTGTTGGAGTTGAAAGCCAATTCAATGGGCAAAATTGCCGCTGTGACCATGATGATTCGCGAGCGCGATATTCTGAATAAAACCATTGCAGAAATTTTCGCCACTAACGGTTTTTTAAAAGAAACTCCCGAACTTATCACCACTTATGATCGTTCCGCCGCGCGTTATTTTGAACATCGTGCCGATTACAGTCGGCAATTTTCCGGTAGCGGCACGGGCATTCTGGCTGACGACCCCACCGCAACGCATCGCAATACCGATTGGTCACGCAAAAACATCGTGGTGTTATCGTCGGGTGGCGGCTGGGCGCGGTTAGTGAATGATGAAGAAGTTTTGAAAGACCGTGAATTGGCGTTGGATGCCAGCGGCGATATTTTAAGCAAATATTTACGCAAAGCCGGTCGTAGTAACAATTACAACAGCAAAGTCGAAAACGCAACGGAGGCGATTCAAGCCGACATCCCGAAAGGTTTATTCACCGAATTGCCGATTCATGGCTACATTTTGATGTTCCACATGGAGCTGCATCATCATTTGTGGGTGCATGTGGATGATATGAAACCTTATCACTATCAACCGGAATTGAAAGATAAATTGATTTTGCCGCCGGAACAAACCGATTTAATTGATATTCTCACCGCAGAAATGGATTTGCTGATGGATGATATTGTCGAAGGCAAATCAGGCGGCACAACGGTGTTATGTGTCGGGCCCGCTGGCGTTGGGAAAACGTTAACTGCTGAGGTTTATTCAGAAATTATCAAGCGTCCGCTGTATCGCGTGCATTCTGGGCAATTAGGTTTGAATGTCACGGAGATGGAATTGGCGTTGAAAAATACCCTGACTCGTGCGCAACGCTGGGGCGCGGTGATGTTGATTGATGAAGCCGATGTCTATATCAAACGCCGTGATGACAATATTGCCGCGAATGCGGTGGTCGGGGTGTTTTTGCGGGTGTTGGAATATTTCAATGGGCTACTATTTTTAACTACCAATCGAGTGGGCGACATTGACGAAGCAATTATTTCGCGCTGCATTGCCATCATTCGTTACCATCAACCGACTTTCGATGATCGCTGCAAAATTTGGACGGTGATGGTGGAGCAATTTGGGCTGAATGTGGATGCCGAATTGATTAATACTTTGTCGAAAACGTTTCCCAAAGCCAGCGGGCGCGATATTAAAGGTTTGGCGAAATTAGCCGCGAAATATTGTCATCACAAATCCGTGCCGCCGAGTTTGGAAGTGTTCAAACGTTGCAGTATTTTTCGAGATATGGAACATGAAGACGACTGAGCAGATTGCGCAATGGGTTAAAGAACATCCGCTTGCGCCGATTCATGTGGATTGCGCTATCACGGTGATGCTGAAAATTTTGGATGGAAAATGCAAAATGAATGCTGAGGAAAAAATGGTGATGACGGCGTTGTATCAACAGGTTAAAAATTTTCCAAGCCAATTATTCGGTGAACAGTATCATCAACTGATTACCAATGCTAACAACGGACTGGATGAGGCAATGAAAATGCAGATTTATGAACAGCGGCTCTTGGCGGAAACGATGCTGTCGCGTCCGGTGATGAAAGAATTTAAAGCCATGATTCGAGAACAAGGTTTATTTAAATGATAATTTTGGAGTCAAAAGTCGCGACTTTTGCCTCCCGTTTTAACCTATTTCCATTTAAGGAATTCGTATGAATATGAAATTTTATATGACTCCCGGCTCTTGCACGACTGGGATTCACATTTTGTTGGAAGAAATCGGGCTGGTTTTTGAAGCGTATTTGGTCAATTTAATGGCGGGCGATCAGCAAAAAGCCGAGTATTTGGCAATCAATCCGAAAGGCACGATTCCCACTTTAGTGCGGGAAGACGGCTCGGCGTTGACTGAATTCCAATCCATTGCGTGGTGGCTGGCGAAAACCTATCCGAAGCGCAAATTATTACCCGAAACACTGGAAGATGAAGTGCGGGTGTTAGAAATGATGAATTACGCGGTGAATACGATTCACGGGCAAGGTTTTACGCGGATTTTTACCACTGAAAAATACACGCCAAATCCTGCTAATTATGAAGCGGTGAAAGCGCAAGGGCTGGAAATTGTGAATAAAGCGTTTTTGATTGTGAATGAGTTATTGGCGGGGCGCGATTTTGTAGTGAATCATTTTACGATTGCGGATGCCGCGCTGTTTTATGTGGAATTTTGGGCAAATCGGATTGAAATTCCTTTGCCGGAACATTGCCAAACGCATTATCAACGCTTGTTAAAACGTCCGGCTGTGAAACAGGTTTTGATGGAAGAGGGTTATGGTTCTGTGTTTCGTTAAAGCAAAATTTTTAAAAACGAGCGGTCGTCTTAAAAAATTTTCGTTGAAAAATAAGCACAAAAAAACCGCCGTTAAGTTTCCAAAAGGGCGGTTTTTTTTGTGCGAAACGGATTATAAACTCCACCCTGTCAATGTTATTGTGTTATTCAATAAAATGAAATCTAGGCAAACCGCCTGACAATACCGACACTTTTCCTGTGTTCCGCTACCCACTCCACACAAGCTACAAAATACCGACCACATTAAAAACTCAAACAAAAACGGCGCGAGTTGCATAAAATAGCAGCAATGTTTATCACTCTTTAGGAAGAAAGCCGTTGAAACCCTCTTTTTATGATTTAAGTTATGCTGATTTGGAAACGATTATTAAGCAAAATAATTTAAATCAATCTGTCGCCGCCCTTTTATTTAAGTGGCATTATAAAAATAAGCAGATTACGCCCTGTACTGAAAATATCTCCGCGCAAGCTTATGCCTTTTTTCAGGAAAACTTCGACTTTTCGTTACCTGAAATAGAAGTTGTGCAAGAATCAGAACAAGATCAAACGGTAAAGTTTCTGTTTAAACTGCACGATAATCATAAAGTTGAAACGGTTTTAATTCCCTTTAATCAAAAATATTCGATTTGCCTGTCATCGCAGGTCGGTTGTGCGATGGGGTGTTCATTTTGTTTTACGGGTGAACAAGGGTTAAAACGGCATTTAACAACCCATGAAGTGATCGGGCAATTTATTCAGGCGTGGCGTTGGCTGGCGAAAAACCGACCGGGTGAAGAGCGCATCTTGAATATTGTTTTTATGGGACAAGGCGAGCCGCTGCATAATTTTGATGCGGTTAAAAAAGCCTGTGAAATCTTCTTATGTCATTATGGGACATCGGTAGGCATTCAAAAAATCACTATTTCAACCGCAGGTTATATTCCTGGACTGAAACGCTGGCTGGAAGAAATTCCAAAAGTCAATTTGGCGTTATCGTTGCATTCACCGTTTGAAGCCAAGCGCAATCAATTGATTCCTATCAATAAGAAATACCCGCTTGATGAAGTGTTGACCTATATTAACCAAATCCCGCTCCAGAAGAAGCAGTTTATTACTTATGAATATCTTCTTCTCAAGGATTTTAACGATTCGATTGAGGATGCCAAAAAATTGGGCGAGATGCTGGTTGATAAACGCGCGTATATTAATTTAATCCCGTTTAATCCTTATCCGGGGGCTTCTTACCAAAAACCGAGTTTAGCGAAAGTTGAAGAATTTAAAGCGGTTTTAGATGGTTTTAAAATCCCGACGTTAATCAGGGGAAAAAAAGGGGATGATGTTTTGGCGGCTTGTGGGCAGCTTAATTCTGATTATTAGAAAAACGACCCAATTTCAAAAACTGTAACCCGTCACTCCGATTAAAGGCTAGAAAGGCAAATGAATAAAGCACAATTAAAATGTTTGGCGGTATTTTCGCTGTTTGCGATTATCGGTTTTGGCCCTATTTCACCCGGCTGCTTGATAGGCATGTTTATCGTACTCATGCGTCCGGTCTGGTTTTGGGACTTAACGCAGGATTTATATCAACCGCGCATACCCGCGCTTAAAGAAGTCAGTACAGCCGTTAGAGTTAAGGCTTTTGCCTATTTGCTAACGCTGTTTTTAATTGATATTGCGCCCGTACCCGTTACCCCTGTGATTGCCTTTGCGATTATCCTGATAAGACCCGCCTGGTTTTATCGCGTAGTGGTCGGG
>ERZ1034363.1806-NODE-1806-length-11337-cov-5.024067_pt1 | contig 11337 bp, 9 predicted proteins | sample MGYA00520616_ERZ1034363 | MGnify/ENA primary metagenome ERZ1034363 (study PRJEB33736, sample SAMEA104284506) | Azolla filiculoides | biome: Urban; feature: Water surface; material: Ditch water | place: Netherlands | collected 2015-10-28 | depth 0-0.1 m ...
ATCGCGGATGCCCAGCAAGCCGATGCACTCGGCGATGCCTTGATGGAGGCCGGCGCCCTGTCGGTCACCGTCGAGGATGCCGATGCCGGCACGCCGGAAGAAACCCCCCAGTACGGCGAACCCGGTATGGAGACCCAGCTGGTCTGGGCGCGCTCCGTACTTTCCGCGCTATTTGAAGCCGATGCGCCGGTGCACGACATCGTTGCCCAATGCGCTGCAGACCTCGGTCTGCAAGCCGAGCTGACGATTGAAGAGGTGCCCGAAACGGATTGGGTACGCGCCACGCAAGCGCAATTCGAACCGATCCCTATTGCTGGCCCGCTCTGGATTGTGCCTACCTGGCATACGCCACCGCACGCCGACGCCATTAACCTGGTGCTGGACCCTGGTCTGGCCTTCGGTACGGGCAGCCACCCGACAACACGCATGTGTCTGCAATGGCTGGTACGCGAACGCCCGACCGGCACTGTGCTGGATTATGGGTGTGGCTCAGGCATTCTGGCCATTGCCGCTTCAAAACTCGGCGCGTGCGAAGTGGTTGGTGTCGATATTGATCCACAAGCCGTTCGCTCTGCGCATGACAACGCCGAAGTGAATAACGTACAGGCTGCCTTCTTTGATGCCAGCCAGGCGCTGGCTACGCCCTACGACACCCAGAAATACGACGTGGTACTGGCCAACATTCTGGCCAACCCACTGCGCGTACTGGCACCAGCACTGACGGCACGCTTGAAGCCTGGTGCCTCTCTGGTGCTGGCTGGTCTGCTTGCCGAACAGGCTGAAGAGCTGATCGGCATTTACAGCCCGTGGTTAGAAATGCGCGTTGCCGACACCCAGGAAGGCTGGAGCCTTCTGGTCGGCACCCTGCCTCAATAAACACCGAACAACTTTTACTGAAGATCGACATGAGCAAGAAAACCCTGATCTGTGGCTCGCTCGCCTACGACAACATCATGGTGTTCAACGGACGTTTCCGTGAGCAGATTCTGCCCGAGCAGATTCACATTCTGAACGTGGCCTTCCTAGTGCCAGAAATGCGCCGTGAGTTTGGCGGCTGCGCTGGCAACATCGCGTATGCCCTGCACAGCCTGGGCGGCCATGCAGAAATCATGGCCACAGTGGGTGACGATGGCGTGCCTTATCTGCAGCGCCTGGATACCCAATGTCTATCGCGCAAACACGTGCGCCAGGTGCCGGGCACCTTCACCGCCCAAGCCTTTATCACCACCGACATGGATGACAACCAGATCACTGCGTTCCATCCGGGTGCCATGGGTCAGGCGCATCTGAACGAAGTGGGTCATGCAGACAATATCGGTCTGGGTATCGTCGCCCCGGATGGCCGCAACGCCATGATCGAACATGCACGCCAATTTGCAGATGCCAACATTCCATTCATCTTCGATCCGGGCCAAGGCCTGCCGATGTTTGATGGCAACGACCTCAAGCAATTCCTCTCGCTGGCCACCTACGCCTGCGTGAATGACTACGAAGCCCAAATGCTGTGCGATCGCACTGGCCAAACATTGGAACAACTGGCCGAAAACGTTGCCGCACTGATTGTGACGCGTGGCGGCGAAGGCGCCTGGATCTTTACGGGCGGCATGCGCATCGATATCGAAACCGTACAACCCGAAGCCATTATCGACCCTACCGGTTGCGGCGATGCTTTCCGTGGCGGCCTGCTTTATGGCATGGCCAACGGATTCGACTGGCAAAAGTCAGGGCGCCTGGCGTCACTGATGGGTTCGATCAAAATCGCCCATGCCGGCCCACAGAACTACCACGTGAACTTCGAACAAGTAGCCCAGCGTTTCCAGGCTGCCTTCGGCGAAGCGCTCTAAACAACTCGCGGCATGACAAGCACACCGAACCCGAAGCCACTTCGCTTCGTGCGCGGTGTGCGCGTTGTCTTTCACCTGCTCTGCGGCCTTTACTGGGTAGGTATCGCCTTCCCTTTCTTCTCCGTGCAGCGCCGTCGTCAGGTGCGTTACCGCTGGTCGCGCAAACTACTGGCCTTGTTTGCGTTTGAACTCAGAATCTCGGGCACACTCCCTGCGCAGGCCGGGTTGATTGCAGCCAACCACGTGAGCTGGGTCGACATCTTTGCCGTGAACGCGCTCACACCCGTGGCTTTTGTTTCCAAAGATGATGTCATTGACTGGCCGATCATTGGCACGCTGGCGCGCCACAACGAAACCATCTTCCTGCAGCGCGGTAGCCGCGGCCATGCACACACCATCGGCCGGGAAATGGCCGAACGACTACAGTCCGGCAACTGGCTGGCGGTGTTTCCCGAAGGGACCACCACCGATGGCACGCATCTCCATCCGTTTCATGGTGCACTCTTGCAGCCTGCCATTGATGCCGGCGTACCCGTTACGCCCGTAGCGCTGAGCTATCAGGACACGCAGGGGCAACGCTCGTTGCTGCCGGCCTACTCTGGCGACACCAGCCTTTGGGAATGCTTCTGCGCCATGCTGTCAGCACGCCAACTGGTGGTTCACCTTGAAATTGGCACGCCCGTGTTTATTGAACCGGATTCAGGCAACCGTGGCCGTAAACAGCTGGCGCACACCTTGCACGACCAGATCGAATCGATGCTTTATTCCTGATCGTTCAAACCGGCCTGGCGGCGTAACTCGCGCAGTTTGACGTATTTCATGAAGCTGTTCTGGCAGCCAATGGCAATGTGCACAAAGCCGGGCAAGCCATCCTGCCAACCACCCCGCACCAACCAGAATTTCAGAAAGCGCGTTACTGGCGAAAGCAGCATCCGCATGAGCGGTGCACCTTCACCCCGCGCCATAGCGCGTTCGGCCGCCAGGCTGGTGTAACGGTTCTGCTTGTCCAGGTAGACCTTTAGATCATCCGCGCTGTAATGCAGCAGATCACCCTCAAGGGTGCGCGGTGCTAAATCACTCAGCACATGTTCATGCACGATGTCATCCGACCAGCGGGCGGCATCTTTACGGAACAGGCGCGTGTTGTAGTCCGGGTAACCTTCGCCATGTTTGAGTGGGCGCCCCATGAATACGTTGCAGCGGGCAAAGCGGTACACCGGGTAATCCGGCGACCCTTTTCTGAAGGCAGCATGAATACTATCGGCCAACTTTGGCGAAAGCGCTTCATCGGCATCCAGGCAGAGCACCCATTCGTTGCTCGCCATGCTGACTGCGTGCGCCTTCTGGGGGCCGAAACCCGCCCACGGGTGATGCACTACCTGAGCGCCGAATTCGGCTGCAATCGCCGCCGTATCGTCTGTGCTGCCCGAATCCACCAGAATGATTTCAGACGCAAAAGGCACGGACGCCAGCACATCTCGCAAACGCGCGGCGGCGTTACACGTAATAAGCACTAAAGAGAGGGGTAATTTCTCGGACATAGGGAGCAATACACACAGCTATAATGAGACCATGTCGCGAGATTATCACTAATGCAGCCCAAGCTTTCGAACCCGCCCCGTTTTCTGTTGATGAAAACCTCATCGCTGGGCGATGTGTTGCACAATCTCGCCGTTGTGAGCGACCTGCAACGGGTCTTCCCCGGTGCCATTGTCGACTGGTGCGTAGAAGCGCCGTTCGCAGAAATCCCGGCCTGGCACCACGGGGTTCGCCACATCATTCCGGTATCGATCCGGCGCTGGCGCAAGCAACTCTTCAAAGTAGACACCTGGTCAGAAATGAGTCTGGCCTTGTGTGCCCTGCGCTCCGAACATTACGATGCCATTATCGATACACAAGGCCTAGTGCGTAGCGTGCTGCTCGGCCGCCTGGCACATGGCCCCGTCTACGGCCAGAACTGGCGTGAGGCGCGTGAATCGCTGTCCGGCTTGCTGGTCAATCATCCGCTACCCGTACCTTATGCGCTCCATGCCGTTGAGCGGTACCGCACCATTGCCGCTACCGCACTCGGCTACGCAGATCGTCTGCCCGAACTACCTCTCGATTTCGGTCTCAACACACGCTACCCGCTACAGCCCGGCAATGAAGTCTTTCTGTTCACCAACACGAGCCGTGACAAAAAGCTCTGGCCAGAAGATCACTGGATCACCGTAGGTCGCGCTCTGCGCGATGCAGGCATGGTGCCGGTATTTACCGCTGGCAACGAGGTGGAAGCTGCCCGCTCACAACGTATTGCAGCAGGTATTGCCGAGGGCGGCCCCATCGGTGAGGTGCTGTTCCGCCCTTCGCTGACCCAGCTCACGGAACGCATCTCCAAAGCCCGCTTGTGCCTGGGCGTGGATACCGGTTTTACGCACATTGCCTGCGCACTCACCGTGCCAACCATCGCTATCTTTACCGATACTGACCCGGAACTGGCGGGCGGATTCGGCCTGGGGTTACGCCAAACCTTTGGCCACCTGGATAGCTGCCCACCGGTGAGCGACATCATGGGCCAGCTTAAAACCTGGGGCTTTCTGCCGGCATGAGCATGCCCTCGGCTGCGCCCTGGTTCTACCGGGCGCTACTCACGCTGATTGTGCCTCTGGCCTTGCTGCGCCTCTGGTGGCGCGGCCGCAAGCAACCGGGCTACCGTCAGCACATTGCTGAGCGCTTTGGCTATATCAACCTACCCGCTGGCGGCCCGATTATCTGGTTGCACGCGGTGTCTGTTGGCGAAACCCGTGCAGCGGAACCACTGGTGCATGCGCTGCTGGAACAATATCCGGGGCATCGCGTGCTACTTACCCACATGACGCCCACGGGCCGAACAACCAGCACCGCGCTGTATAAAGATCCACGCATCCTCATTGCCTATGTGCCCTACGATCTCACCAATGCGGTTGATCGTTTTCTGGCACGCGTGCAGCCCCAGTTGGGTTTGCTCATGGAAACCGAAATCTGGCCGAATCTGATTTTGCGTAGTCGTGCGCATCAGGTGCCCATGCTGCTGATTAACGCCCGTATGTCAGCCAGGTCAGGTCGCCGCTACGCCCGCTTTGACAAATTGATTCGTCCGGTACTCAGCGCTCTCTCTGCTGTTGGTGCGCAAACGCAAGATGATGCCGATCGCTTGACGCAACTGGGCGCTCAAAATGTTAGCGTTACTGGGAACCTCAAATTCGATGTGCGCATCGACCCCGCATTGCAGCTGCTGGGCCAACAGTGGCGGCGTGAGATCCAGACGCAGCAAACACGACCGATCTGGTTGGCCGCCAGCACCCGCGAAGGGGAAGAGGCTGTCATCCTTGCAGCGCATCGAGCGCTTTGCGCCTTGCTCCCGGATCAACACCCTTTGCTCGTTCTGGTGCCGCGTCATCCACAACGCTTTAATGACATTGCCCAACTCATCGCGCGTGAGGGATTCACGCTGGCTCGCCGTAGCGCCGCACTGCCTACCGCAGCAACCGATGCCTGGCTCGGCGACTCCATGGGTGAAATGGTGGCCTATTACAGCCTGGCAGATGTGGCCGCGATCGGTGGCACGCTCCTGCCCTTTGGTGGCCAAAACCTGATCGAAGCCGCTGCCTGTGGCACCCCGCTGATTATCGGGCCACACACTTACAACTTCAGCGCTGCCGCCACTGCCGCGGCCCAGACGGGTGCCGCAATACGCATTGATACGGTGACACCTGAAACACTCGCGAATGCATTACACGCACTCATCGACAACCCAACGCAACATGAGGCCGCCACCAAAGCGACTGCACGCTTTGTCAGTTCAGCCACCGGCGCCACCGACAAACTACTCGCGCTCATTGCGCGTTATAGCCGCCCATAAAAAAGACCCGCCGCAGCGGGTCTTTTAGCCTCTGGCGCTAGTGCATCAGAATTCGAAGTGGCTGCTACGCGTCGCGTTTTCCAGCGGCGGCAACCAGGTTTCAAACAGCGTTTCACGGGCATAGCTACCTGGGCCGGTGCAGTGGACGCGCACCATTTCCATGACTGGGCCTGCACCCACTACGGCCATCAAACGGCCACCCAGGGCCAGCTGATGCAGCAGCACATCAGGAATGGCTGGCACCGAACCGGTGAGCACAATAGCGTCATAGGGTTCGCCGCTTTCATGGCCTTTCAAGCCATCACCTAGCAGCAGGGTCGCATTCTCGATACCAGCTTCGTCTAGGTTAGCTTGTGCTTGCTCTTTGAGGGCAGGGTCAATTTCCAGGCTGGTTACCTGGGCACCTTGCGAAGCAAGCAGTGCAGTCATGTAACCGGAGCCCGTGCCTACTTCCAGAATGCGCGCATCTGAAGTCAGTTCCAGCTCTTGCAACATACGGGCTTCCATGCGCGGCGGCATCATCACGGCCTTGGGCGTCAGCGGAATCTCGATATCGGCAAACGCCAACGAGCGGTAGTTCTGCGGCACGAATTCTTCGCGGCGAACTTCAAACAACAGATCCAGAACGTTGGGATCCAGAACGTTCCACGGACGAATCTGCTGCTCGACCATGTTAAAGCGTGCTTTTTCAATGTTCATGTACAAGGTTCCGGCTTAAGTGTTTAAGGACATAACCACAATGTTGCAATTATACCTGCCCCCGGCGCCCCCCGGAAAACTTGGGGATAAATGCCTATTGGACACCCGTTTCAGGGGGCTGATGATCATTCGCCGCCTCTGGCTCAGGCGATTCCGGCTCGGCCAAGGGGCGCCCGCAGCCCTGACAGAGGCCAGAGGACGGATCCGCCATACAAACCCCAATACAGGTGTATTGCTCATCAATTTCCTGATCTGACATCTCTGAAACCGGTTTATGAATTAAGAGCCGTCAGTTTAATATCCGCCGCCTCGTTCCACAAACCTTCTTACCCCTTGTGCGATTGGGTCTTTACAGGCAATCTATGGCTGACGCACCGCGTGCATGTTGGGGGCAGCGAACGATGCCCCAGCTCGCACATTTTTTTGGCATTCGTTTTGACGGAGATTTCCATGTCGCAGTCCCCTAACCCCGCCGAGGGCGCAGAAGGCAAAAACCCGGCCGAACTGGTTCATGTGTATGCAGAAGTAGCTCAACGCGCCTCGCGTGTACTGAGCGGCTTTATGGAGCGACAAGCTCAAAAGGGTGCCACCCCATCTGGTGAAGAAGTTGGTATTGCCAAAGCCTTTATGGATCTCTCTGCACGTCTGATGCAAAACCCGTATCAGCTGGCTCAGACCCAGATGAATATGGTGCATAACTATTTTTCGCTCTGGCAGAACTCGATGATGCGCATGATGGGCATGCAGGCAGAGGCCACCGTTGCGCCAGAGCGTTCTGACAAGCGTTTTAAAGATGAGGGCTGGCAACAGGACTTCGTTTTTGACTTTATCAAACAGTCTTACCTGATCGCCTCGAAGCACATCCTGGACACCGTTGGCACAGTCGAAGGTATGGATGACAAACAACGCGACAAGGTGAACTTCTACACCCGTCAGTACATTGATGCGCTGTCACCGTCTAATTTTGCACTGACCAACCCGGAAGTATTCCGTGAGACGGTTCGCTCGCAAGGCCAGAATCTGGTCAAGGGTCTGAACAACCTGCTGCATGACGTAGAAGCAGGCGATGGCAAACTTCGTATCCGCATGACAGATACCTCGGCATTCGAGCTGGGTAAGAACGTTGCCACGACCAAGGGCAAAGTGGTGTACCAGAACGAAATGTTCCAGCTGATTCACTACGAGCCAACCACCAAACAGCAGTTTGATGTACCCCTGCTGATCGTGCCGCCTTGGATTAACAAGTTCTACATCCTCGACCTTCGCGAAAAGAACTCCTTCGTTAAGTGGACGACTGATCAGGGTCATTCGACCTTCATCATCAGCTGGCTCAACCCGGACGAGAAGCACGCCAACCTGAACTTCGAAGATTACATGCTCGAAGGTTCGCTGGCCGCCATCAATGCCGTTGAACAAGCCACGGGTTCGAAGAAGATCAACACAGCCGGTTACTGTCTGGGCGGTACGCTGCTTATGTCGACCCTGGCTTATATGGCCGCCAAGAAAGATACACGCGTTAATTCGGCAACCTTCTTCACGACCATGCTGGACTTCAGCGACCCGGGCGAACTGGGCGTGTTCATTGACGAAGCAAGCATCTCGACCATCGAGAAGAAGATGGAAAAGACCGGTTACCTCGACGGCTCTGAAATGGCTGGCACATTCAGTATGCTGCGCGCTAACGATCTGGTCTGGTCTTTCGTGATCAATAACTACCTGATGGGTAAAGATCCGTTCCCGTTCGATCTGCTCTACTGGAACTCGGATTCGACCCGCATGCCACGCGCAATGCACAGCTTCTACCTGCGCAACATGTATCTGAAGAACATCCTGAAAGAACCGGGTGGTCTGACACTGGGCGGCGTGCCAATCGATATCCGTAAGGTTAAGACACCTTGTTACTTCGTGTCGGCCATTGAAGACCACATCGCACCATGGATCAGCACCTATATGGGTGTCCACCTGCCATCGGGTCCGGTTAACTTCGTACTGGGTGGTTCAGGCCACATCGCCGGTATTGTTAACCCACCAGCTGGTAACAAGTACTGCTACTGGACCAACTCCAAACTGCCAGCCACGGCTCAGGAATGGTTTGATAGCGCCAAGCAGCATGAGGGTTCGTGGTGGCCAAACTGGAACGAATGGGTTGAAGCCATCAACGACAAGAAGGTTGCTGCCCGTGTACCGGGTACTGGCCCCCTCAAGGCCATCGAAGATGCACCAGGCTCCTTCGTGAAGATGCGTGCAGATGCTAAAAAGCCCGCGGCCAAAGCAAAGGCAGCTAAAGCCTAAGCAAGCCCGCAAGTCTGCGACCAATACAACGCCCGGTGCCATGCATCGGGCGTTGTTCTTTTAGAGCACTCATGCAATTAAGCTTTGCTGCTTCCTACCGCATCCCCAAATGACAAAGGGGTGGCAATGCCACCCCTTTGTCATTACTTGCTTAGCGCAGTTAGCGTGGCAGCAGCGATGACCCCATCAGGAACTCATCCACCGAACGCGCGCACTGGCGACCTTCGCGGATCGCCCAAACGACCAGCGATTGACCACGACGCACGTCACCGGCAGCAAATACCTTAGCGACGTTAGTCTTGTAGCAGCCTTCACCATCCGTTGTTGCCTTGGCATTCTGGCGGGCATCTTTATCAACACCAAACGCCTCTAGCAGACCGCCCACGGGATTGGTAAAGCCCATCGCCAGGAAGGCTGCATCGCATGGCAGTTCGAATTCCGAACCCGCCACCTCGATCATCTTGCCGCCTTGCCAATCCAGACGGACAGCCTTCAGCGCCTTGACGTTACCCTTACCATCGGTAACAAACTCTTTCGTCGCAACAGCAAAGTCACGGCTACAGCCTTCGTCATGCGAGGTCGAGGTACGCAGCTTGATCGGCCAGTACGGCCAGACCAGCGGCTTATGCTCTTGCTCCGGTGGCATCGGCATCAGTTCAAACTGAGTAACCGAAGCGGCGCCGTGACGATTAGAGGTACCCACACAGTCTGAACCGGTATCACCACCGCCGATGACGATAACGTGCTTGCCCTTGACGTTGATCGGGTTAGCTTTACCCTGCTGGACTTCTTTGTTCTGAGGAATCAGGAATTCCAGTGCAGCATACACACCCGTGAGTTCACGGCCCGGCACCGGCAGATCGCGCGGCACTTCCGAACCGGCGGCCAGAATGACTGCGTCAAAATCCTTTTGCAGCTGTTCGGCAGACACAAAGCTTTCAGCATCATTGTTGATACCGGCGGGCAGGTCTTTGGAACCCACCAGCACTTTGGTCTTGAAGGTTACGCCTTCGGCTTCCAGCTGGGTCACGCGACGATCAATCATCGCCTTTTCCATCTTGAAGTCGGGAATACCATAACCGAGCAGGCCACCGATGCGATCGCTCTTTTCAAAAACCGTGACATCATGACCAGCACGTGCCAGCTGCTGCGCAGCAGCCAAACCAGCCGGGCCAGAGCCAATAATGGCAACCCGCTTGCCGGTTTTAGACGATGCCGGCTGCGGCACAACCCAACCCGAAGCCCAGGCCTTATCGATAATGGCACGTTCGATAGACTTGATGCCTACCGGCAACACATTGATACCCAGCGTACAGGCCGCTTCACACGGTGCCGGACAAATACGACCCGTGAATTCCGGGAAGTTATTAGTCGAATGCAGCACATCAATCGCTTCGCGCCATTTGCCGTGATAAACAAGATCATTCCAATCGGGAATGATGTTGTTGACCGGGCAGCCGTTGTTACAGAACGGAATACCGCAATCCATACAGCGTGCGCCCTGCTGCTTTGCCGATGCATCATCTAGCGCAGCAACAAACTCACGGTAGTGTTTTTTGCGGGCGTCCGGCTTTTCGTAGGTCTCGCTCAGTCGCTCGAATTCGAGGAATCCAGTCGGCTTTCCCATTACACAGCCTCCTTCACCTTAGCGTTTTTCTTGATGTCATCGAGGGCGCGACGGTATTCGTGCGGCATCACCTTGATGAACTTGGCGCGATGCTTGTCCCACTGGTCAAGCATGCTCTTGGCGTGTTGCGAACCGGTCCACTCCACGTGCTTGGCAATCAACTCCTTGAGCAGATCTTCATCGCGCATGGTGAGGTGACGCAGATCGACGGCACCGTATTCGGTATCTTCACCGAACTCAGATGCATCGGCCGCGGCCTTCTCTGCTGGCAGCGGTTCCAACGCGACTTGTGCCATGTTGCAACGGCTAGCGAATTTGCCATCCACATCGTAGACGTAAGCAAAACCACCCGACATGCCCGCACCGAAGTTACGACCTGTCTCGCCCAGCACCACTACCGTACCACCGGTCATGTATTCACAACCGTGGTCACCAACGCCCTCGACAACCGCCGTTGCGCCGGAGTTACGAACAGCAAAGCGCTCGCCACCCACACCGCTGAAATAGGCTTCGCCATCGGTCGCACCGTACAGCACGGTATTACCAACGATGATGTTGTCTTGAGTTTCGCCGCGGAAAGCTGCTGGCGGACGAACCACAATACGGCCACCCGACAGACCCTTACCGACATAGTCGTTGCCTTCACCCTCGAGGACGAAGTTCACGCCCTTGGCCAGGAAGGCACCGAAGCTCTGACCGGCGGTGCCGTGCAGACGAATCGTCAACGTACCATCCGGCAGGCCCTCACCGCCATGACGCTTGGCGATTTCGCCAGACAGCATGGCGCCCGCACTGCGGTTCAGGTTGCGAATAGGGAAATCCAGCGTCTGCTTTTCTTTACGACCAATGGCTGGCTGCGCGGCGCGAATCAGTTCGTGATCCAGGGCACGCTCAAGGCCATGATCCTGCGTTTCTGCATGACGAATCGCCACTTCTTCCGGAACGGCAGGCATGTGGAAGATCTTGGAGAAATCCAGACCCTTGGCCTTCCAGTG
>ERZ1034363.1807-NODE-1807-length-11335-cov-3.706697_pt1 | contig 11335 bp, 8 predicted proteins | sample MGYA00520616_ERZ1034363 | MGnify/ENA primary metagenome ERZ1034363 (study PRJEB33736, sample SAMEA104284506) | Azolla filiculoides | biome: Urban; feature: Water surface; material: Ditch water | place: Netherlands | collected 2015-10-28 | depth 0-0.1 m ...
CGTGGTGGGCATTGGCTTGCGCTATGTCGACAACGGCATGAGCTATGCCGATTTGGGTTTAACCGCCTTGAACGCCGTGGGCGCCTTCACACCCGATGCCATTGTGTCAACCCTGTGGCGCAACGTGGTGGGCTTGGCGGCATCTGACAAAGACAAAGCCCCGTACCTGAAAATGCTGGCAGAGGGCACCCAGCCGGGGGATCTGGTGATCTTGGCCGGCGACTTTTCAATGAACGTCAGCAAAATCGGGTTGATGGGCTTGTCGCAAACGGGCATTGAGTTCAGTTAGAGCGACTCTGCGACCCTGCATCTACCTAAAATTCCTTAAAATTAATGTTACTCTGACCCCAATTAAGTTGAACAAGGACAAGCTGCATGTGTGCCAAATTCTTGGCGTTGATGGCCCTCTTGGCGTTGCAGGCGTGCTCGCACATACAGCCTGTGGCGGCTTGGCAAAAAGGAACGCTGGCACTGCCTGAGATGAGCTTTGACGATGACTTGCTAGAGCGCGGTTACAAAGAACACATCTACAGCAGCAAAGAAGCATCGGCCGGTGGATCGGGTGTGGGCGGAGGTGGCTGTGGCTGCAACTAAAACCCCTTCACACAGCACAGAACTGGGCGCTGCACTGCTGAGTGCCGCCATGGCCTTGCCGTGCATCATGGGGGCGGCCCACGCCGAAAGTGCGCCAGAAAAAGGCACCCTCAGTTTCAAATTCCTCAACTACCAAGAGCGACAACAGCTTGGCAAAGATACCGCTGTAGGCGGTGCCCCTCTCAGTGGCTACTCTGGCGCCTCTGCCTTTGATGAGCGCATTCGCGTCAAAGCCAGTGCCACCAACATCATGTTGCCATTGAACGCTGAGTGGTCCATGGCAGGCACTCTCATTACTGACAGCATCTCGGGTGCATCGCCTGCGTATCACACGCAAGCTTTGTCGGGCATGAAAGATTTTCGGCGTGCAGTAGACACCTCGCTCACACGCTACTTGCCGAACGGCACCCTCACAGTGGGCATGAGTCATTCTGGTGAGAACGATTACGTGTCGCGAGCGGTGTCTGTTTTGACCACACAAGTGTCTGAAGATAAAAACACCACTTGGACTGCGGGTCTGGGTTTAAACCGCGACGCCATTCAACCCGCCAATTTCATTGTGACCCATGAACAAAAGAAGGGCGCAGACCTGTTGCTGGGTGTCACACAAGTGTTCAGCATGAATGACATTGTGCAAGTCAACCTAGGGCATTACAGCGGCCACGGGTACTTTTCCGATCCGTACAAAATTTACGATGAGCGCCCTAGAGATCGGCAGCATCAAACGTTTCAGGCCCGATGGAACCACCATGTGGCTGCGTGGGGCGGTACATCGCGCTTGGCTTATCGCTACTACACCGATACGTGGGGCATTCGCTCGCATACCCTCGATGCTGAATGGGTGCAGCGCTTGGGAAGTGATTGGCGTGTGGCGCCTTTGCTGCGTTTGTATTCACAAAATGCGGCGCGCTTTTATGTGGAAGTCGATCCGCGCATTGCGCCTTTTCCACCCAGTCCATTGCCCAGTGCTGTCCATTTTTCCGAAGACCAGCGACTCAGTGCTTTTGGTGCCATCACCATGGGTCTTAAAGTCACGCGCCAGTTGAATGTGGACACCTCAGTGGATGTGAAGGTGGAACAATACGGACAAAAAGCGGTTTGGAAATTCACAGGCGTAGGCAGTCAAGGGCTTGCGCCGTTTTATGCGCGCAGCATTCAAGTGGGCATCACGCACGCATTTTGATCATGCACGCTAGTTCAAGCTTGGCCGTTCAGCGCTATCCCTTCAGGGCCATGGGCAGTGCGTGTGAAGTGGTGCTGGTGGCCAGCAGTGCGCAGGATGCCCAGCGCCTGGCGCAAAGTGCCATTGATGAAGTGCTGCGCATTGAACGCAAATACTCGCGCTACACGGCCGATTCGATCGTTGCCAAGATCAACCAAAAAGCAGGTTTGAACGCGGTTGTGTGTGACGATGAAACATGGGCCTTGTTGCAATATGCGTCTAAGTTGCATGAACAAAGTAATGGCCTGTTTGACATCACATCGGGCGTGCTGCGAGCAGCTTGGAATTTCAAAGTGCCCGCCATACCTTCAGCAGAAATGCTAGACGAGCTGCGTGCCAAAGTAGGCTGGCAAAAGGTGGTCCTGAAAAATCAAAGCATTGCTTTGCCTATTGCAGGAATGGAAATTGACTTAGGCGGCTTTGGCAAAGAGTACGCAGCCGACAGGGCTGCACAAGTGCTGCAAACTCAAGGCGTGGCCAGTGGCTATGTGAACTTGGCAGGCGACATGCGATTCTTGGGGCCAAAACTGACGGGTGAGCCTTGGATGATTGGCATTCAAGACCCTCGCCACCCAGACCAGGTTGTGGCCACTTTGCCCATGGTGCAGGGTGGCTTGGCCACCAGTGGTGACTATGAGCGCTATTTCGAATTGAATGGCGAGCGCTATTGTCATGTGCTCAACCCCTTCACAGGATGGCCGGTGAAGTATTGGCGCACTGTGAGTGTGACGGCGCCTGCGGCTGTGGTGGCAGGCTGCACCAGCACCATGGCGATGCTGATGGAACAAGAGGGGCTGTCATTTTTGCAAGCCACAGGCTTTGATTTTTTGGCAATTGACCATGCAGGCAATGTGCACATGCGTCAGCAAGCCGCTTGACCCCCTTTGCATTGCGTCTTTGCCTGGCCCCATTAAACTGTCGCCTATGAAACTCAAATGGATTGCAGCTTTGCTGTTGGGTCTGCTGTTGCAGACCGGTCGTGTTCTGGCCGTAGAGGCTGGCAAGCCATTGCCTGTTTTGGATTTGGCAGAAGTGCAATCTGTCCCAGGGCAGTTTGTCTACATTGACTATTGGGCGTCGTGGTGTGGGCCTTGTCGGCAGTCTTTTCCTTGGATGAATGTTTTGCAGGCCAAGTTGGGTCCCAAGGGGCTCAAGGTGGTGGCAGTGAATGTGGATGCCAAGCGTGCAGATGCCGACAAGTTTTTGGCGCACACGCCAGCGCAGTTCACCATTGCTTACGACCCGCAGGGTTTGTCTGCCAAGCGCTTGGCCATCAAGACCATGCCCACTTCGATGTTGGTGAGTCCGGAGGGGCTGGTGCTGTTGGTTCATTCCGGTTTTAGAACGGAAGAGGCAGGGCAGTTGGAGGCTAAGATCTTAGGCGCCATGGTGCGGTAAGGCTTTGCTGAGCATGCAGCCTTTCACGCCAGGTGTCACGTTATGATGCCAAGCAAATTCTGGAGCGCTTCAAGTATGCAACAACTTGTCAGGTTCATGGGTTTGTTGTTCGCCGCTGTGCTGGCTTTGAGTTTGTCGGGCTGTGCCAGCCAAACGCGCAACATGGCGGAGAGCATCAACCCCCATGGTTCGCAATACAAAGAGGTGGTTTGCCAACGATCGTTTGAGTTGGCACCTTTTCACGATGACATCAAACTCACGCGTTCTATAGCAACTCCCACTTTGTTGTTGCTAAGTGGCGGCAGTTATTTGTTGCCCCTGTTGGGGGTGAACATGGGTTTGGATGCGCTGGATCATTTGGATGCATCGCATGTGTCGCAAGCTTGCGGTGGATTTGCGACGCCTTCTGAGAATATTTTGGAGAAGGTGGTGCTCGGTGCGGGCTTCAGTTTGTTCAGTGGCAATGTGCGCTTGGGGCCGAATTGAGCGAAGGTGTCCGGGCCGATTCAGTATGATGGTGCTTTTGAAGGAGTTTCGTTCATGCAATTCAACCAAAGACGTCAATTGATTCAGGGTTTGATGGGGGCTCTCGGTGTCACGGCCCTTGCATTGGCATCGTTCGGTGCTTCTGCGCAAAGCACGTGGCCCAGTAAGCCTGTCAAGGTCATTGTGCCTGCGCCTGCTGGCAGCTCTTTGGATGTCATTGTGCGCGGCATGTCTGAAACGCTCAAAACCCGCTGGGGTCAGCCCTTGGTGGTAGAGAACAAGCCCGGCGCTGGCGGCACCATTGGCATGGACGCTGTGGCCAAGTCATCACCCGATGGCCATACCTTGGGCATTGGCTTCAACGGACCCATTGCCTTCGGCCCTTTCATGTTCAAAAAAATGGCCTATGACCCTGCCAAAGATTTGATACCTGTCGTCTTAACCACCTCGCAACCTAACGTCCTGGCCGTGCCAGCCGCCCACCCTGCACAAAATTTCAAAGAGTTTGTGGCGTGGGCTAAAGCCCAAGGTGACAAGGTCAGCTACGCATCAGTGGGTCAGGGAAGCTCTTCTCACTTGTCCATGGAGTTGTTGAAAACAACGGCTGGTTTTGAAGCCACACATGTGCCTTTTACGGGCTCACCACCCGCGGCTTTGTCTGTGGCTCAAAATGAAACACAGGCCTTGTTGGCCGTTGAGCCTGCACTCTTGTCCTTGGTACAAGGGGGCCGTTTGAAATTGTTGGCAGTCACCAGCCCCCAACGCTTGCCGTCGCGTCCCGACTTGCCCACAGTGGCCGAAGCAGGCTTTACCGGATTTGATGCCTTGGCTTGGAATGGCTTGTTTGCACCTGCGGGCACACCTGTGGACGTGGTTCAGCGCATCAATGCCGATGTCAATGCCGCCATGGCCGACCCCGCATTTCGTCAAAACATGGCGAAGCAAGGTTTGATCATTGGTGGTGGCAGCGCTGCCAACTTCAAGTCCTTCATCGACAGCGAGTCTCGCAAATGGGGTGCCATCATCACCAAAGCCGGCATCAAAATCGACTGAACACTTTGAAGTCAAGCGCCTGCAGGTTTGCGCGTCTTTGAATGGCGCGGCCAAACCCTGTTGAGCGCTTAACCCTGGCCACATCAGGGCTTGGTGTTAACCCCAGTGAAGGCCTCTTTAGAATGCTCACATTACTGAATTCTAGACTTGGACTTCTCATGGCTCGCATTGAATGTCAATTAACCTGCTTCAACCGTTCACTGCTGTCGGCAGCTTGTTGGAGTTTGTTGGCGTGGTCTTCAGTGCAGGCGCAATCGCCTACTGCACCCCCGGTTGCCCCCGCCAATGGTTCAGCCCCGGTTGCCGGCGCCGCCACAGCGGCTTCACCCGTAGCAGCCCCGGCAGCCCCCGGTGCCCTGCGTCCCATGAAGGACATTCTGAAAGACGCCAAGTCCACCCCTGGCTTTTTCACTTTGCATCAACGGGATGAGAAGGTTTGGTTGGAAATCTTGCCATCGCAATTGGGCAAACCATTTTTCTTTTCATACAACGTGCCTCGCTCGATCGGTGAGCGCGGTTTGTACGGTAGCCAAATGGGTGGCTCCAAATTGGTGGCGTTTCAAAAAGTGGGCAACCAGGTTCAGCTGATTGCCAAGAACACACAGTTTTTCGCAAAAGAGGGCACGCCCCAAGCGCAGTTTGTGTCTGAGTCTTTCTCTGACAGTTTGATGAGCAGCGCAGCTGTGGTGTCTGCACCGCATCCTGAAACCAAATCTATTTTGATTGAGGCCAACGCGCTGTTGTTCACGGACATTCCGGGTTATCAAACGCGCATCGAAGCAGCCTTTCGCATGCCCTTTGGGCTTGATGTCAGAAACACCTCGTTTAGCAGTCTCAAAAATACAAGCACCCTCACAGGCCTTGAGGTCAGAGCGCATTTTGCGGTGCCTAAGTTGCCTGCGCCGCCCATGATGCCTTCGCCCGTGCCAACACCGCCACCGCCCAGCGCCACGCCCGATCCGCGCAGCATGTTTGTGTCCTTCTATTACAGCTTCATGCCGTTGCCCGAACCTATGGCAACGCGCGTGGCCGATGAGCGTGTGGGCTTTTTTACAGTGCCTCGCACAGACTACACCACCGACCTCAACGTCAAATCCAAAACGCATTTGCTCAAACGTTGGCGCCTGGAAAAGAAGGACGCGAGTGCCGCTGTGTCCGAGCCCAAAGAACCCATCGTGTATTGGCTGGACAAGAACATTCCAGAAAAATACCGTGAGTCTGTGATGCTGGGCATTTTGGAATGGAACAAAGCCTTTGAACGTGCTGGTTTCAAGAACGCCATTGTTGCCAAGCAGCAGCAAGCGTCTGATGATTTCAACAACATGGACGCGCGCCATGCCTCGGTGCGTTGGTTCACAGGTGCCGATGTGGGCTTTGCCATTGGCCCGTCACAAGCCGATCCACGTACGGGTGAAATCTTGGACGCCGACATCGGCATGGCCGATGTGTTCACGCGCGGTGCACGCCGTTTGGTCATCGAAGATTTGGCGCGTGTGCGCGGAGCCGATGGCGAGTTGTGTGAGCATGCAGCAGATGCAGCACAAGAGTTGCATTACGCGCTCGATTTGCTGGAAGCCCGTGGTGTGGAATTGGACAGCCCACAAGCAGAAGCCTTGGCCAAAGCATATTTGAAAGACGTCATCATGCACGAGGTGGGTCACACCTTGGGCTTGCGCCACAATTTCCGTGCGTCAACGGTATATGACTTGAAGCAAATTCAAGATCCCAATTTCACCAAAGTCAATGGTGTCACGGCATCGGTCATGGATTACACGCCCTACAACATCGCAGTCAAGGGCGAGAAACAAGGTGAGTACGTCATGTCCACCCTAGGCCCTTACGATTACTGGGCCATTGAGTTTGGCTACAAACAGTTTGACGCCGGCCAAGAAGCGCAAGGCTTGGCGCAAATTTTGGCCAAGGCCGGTCAACGTGAGCTGCAATTTGACACCGATGAAGACGCAGGCTACGGCAGCACGGGCGGCATCGACCCCTTGGTGAACCGCTTTGATTTGGGTGCCGATCCGCTGGCGTACTACAAACAGCGCATGAAGCTGTCACGCGAGTTGTGGGACCGTTTGCAAAATATGAACTTGGCCACAGGCGAGAGTTACGAACGCCTCACACGCAGCTTCCGCAGTGGTTTCAGTCAATTGGCGCGTGTGGCGCCTTTGGCCGCCAAGTACATTGGCGGCGTGCACACACGCCGCGAGCGTGCGGGTAGCAACAAGCCTTTGTTTGAGCCCGTGAGTGCCGCTCAGCAACGAGAGGCTTTGAGCTTGGTGACCAAAGATTTCTTTGGGACTGACAGCTTCAAGTTCAAGCCAGAACTGATTGCCCGTTTGGCTACCGACCGTTTGGACAGGGGTGCCACAGACAGTGGCTTGCAAACTTCTGTCGCCTCTTTGGTGGCCGGTGTGCAAAGAGGCATCCTTGACCATATTTACTCTCCCTCTGTCGCTGCTCGATTGGCTGAAGTCAGCATGAAGGTCAACGATCCCAAAGACAGTTTGGGCTTGGCCGATGTTTACGATGCAGTGCAAGACGCCATATGGTCGGAAGCCAAATCGGGTCAAGAAACCAACTTGATGCGACGCAATTTGCAGCGCGAACAGTTGCGCCGCATGACCGATGTATTGGTGAAGCCTGCCGGGCCATGGCCTGCAGATGCGCGCAGCATCTTGCGTGAAAATGCACGCCAGTTGGCCAATGCCTTAGAGAAGGCTTTGGCCAAACCAGGTTTGTCTAAAACCACGCGCGCCCATTACGCCGACGCACTCGATGCCCTCAATGCCACCCTGAAAGCCTCGGTACAACGCGCAGCGCCTTGAGCTTGCTTCAAAGAATGCTGCTACGTTGAATGTCTGTTTGCACCAACAACATGGCAGGTGCACCACTGGTGGCGGTGTAAACGCTGTAATAGATGCCGGCACTGTCCATCACCTCACCGGTGGTGTTCAAGGTCCAGCCGTTGGTGCTCACCTTGTCATTGCCGCTGCCGGTCACGGCCACTTGGTGGTAGTTCATCAGCGTTGAGTTGATGCCCGTTGTACTGAATGTTGTTTTATTCCAGCCGCCTGCGCCCTGGCTGTTCAGGGCGCTTAAGTTGGCCCAGTTGCTGCCCGCCATGTCGAGTACATCGGCCACACGGATGGTCAATTCGTTGGCGCCAGTGTTGGTGAGCAAATCAATGCGTTCAATGCTGTTGATTCGGCTGCTGCCTTCAATGTTGCCAACGGATGAATTGCCGATCAACGACAGATTCAAATTAAGGGTGCCCGTGCCGCCCAAGCGCAAGGTGTCAATGGCCCCACCCCCATCGATCTTGGCCAATTGGGTGGTGTTGCCGCCTGCGCCAAACTTACTTTGAAGCGCCGTGATGGTGCTTTGGTTCAAAACGAAGGTGTCTTTGCCCATGCCACCCAACAGCACGTCTGCACCGTTGGAGGTGAAGGTGTCATTGCCCGTTCCTGCTGAATTGCTGCCGCCCGCCAATGTTTGAGCGCCGGTAGAGGTGAGGGTGTCGTTGGCGCTGGTGCCTGTGTTGTCCACCGCAGTGCCGGCGGCAAACGCGCCTGTTTTGCTGCCAAAGATGATGTAGGAGCGACCTGTTAGAACACTGCTGTGAGCTGCGTCATACCCATGTGCACCCACAATCAAATCGGCCAAGCCATCGCCGTTCACATCACCTGCAGCACCGACTGAATAGCCGCTCAAATCTTGTGCGCCTTGTCCAATGATGGCAAAGCCGCCCGTGTTGTTGAGAACATCACTCAGGTTGACATTGGTGGTGGTCGATTTGCCATAGACCACGAAGCTTCGGCCCGCGCTAGCGCCGCCATCAACTGAACCAAAAGGTGCGCCCAAAATAATGTCAGCCAAACCATCACCGTTGATATCACCGGCGCTGCTCACGCTGTGACCACTTTGCTCGACGGCCGTTGTGGACAGAATGGCAAAGCCACCAGTGCCTGCAGCAATTTGCCCTAAATCGATGGTGGCATTGGCGGTGTTTCGACCGAAGATGACATAGGTCTTGCCGCTCTCTGGGTTGGCATTGCCGGTGCCAGCAATGACGGCACCAATCAGAATGTCGCCCAAGCCATCGCCATTGATGTCGCCGCCGCTGCTCACCGACACACCGCTCATGTCTTGGCCGTTTTCTCCCAAAATCACAAAGCCGCCTGAGTTGTTTTTGATGTTGGTCAAATCAACGGCGGTGTTGCCTGTTTTGCCCAAGATGACGTATGTGGCACCGGCTTGAGTGCCTGCGGTGTCGTTGAAATAGGCACTCACCAGCAAGTCGGCTTTGCCGTCGCCATTGAAGTCACCCGCACTGCTGACCGAGGTCCCGCTTTCTTCGCCGGCTTGCCAACCCGAAATGACAAAGCCCGGCACAGTGCCGCCCACATTCCCTAAAGAGATGGTTTGCAAAGCGGATAAAGCCGCGCTGCCATACACAACATAGGTGTTGCCAGTGTTACCCGACAGTCCGCTGACTGTTTGAAAATGCGCACTGATGATCATGTCGATCCAGCCGTCACCGTTCACGTCACCTGCGCTACTCACTGAAAAACCTGCCGTATCAAAGGTGCTGGTGATGCTGAGCGCATCAGGCGTCGTGGCCAAAGCAGAGATGTCTTTTTGGTATTCAGCCAAGCTGCCTGTCGTAGAGTTGGCCTTGCCATAGACCAAGAAGGCACCGCCTGGATTGGAACTGGCGGCATCTTGTGGCATGCCAATTAACAGATCGGCCAGACCATCGTTGTTCATGTCGCCTACACCCGCTACAGAAAAGCCCAGCCAACCCTTGTTGACGCTGTAGGTGTAATAGTGACCATTGACCTGGCCTGTGCCGCTGTAACCCTTGGGCACCAGGCTGGTGTTCAGTCCACCTTCATACAGCACGACACCACCACCTTGTGTGCGCAAGGCGGTGTCGGTAAAGGTGTTGAGCGGTGCGCCCATCACCACGTCGCCATAACCATCGCCGTTGAAGTCGCCGGCCAAGCTGACCGCAAAACCAAAGTACGAACCCGTGTTGGGTGCCTCAATGGCATAGCCGCCAATGTTGTTGGCAATGTCGTCCAAGTAGATGGCGTTTTTGAAGGTGTTGACGTTGAGGGTGGGGGAGGTGCCGGCAACGCCTGCATTGTTTTTGGCATCTGTGTAGCTGCCAGCTGGCACGGTAATGCTGGCAGCAACCAAAGGTGTGTCTGCAAAGGGTGTGTAAACAGCTGTGCGCGTCAGACCCGTTCCAGAAATAGCACTGAGCGTGCCCTGTGTCACCACCACATCGCCGGTGGTACCATTCCATGCAAAACTGCTGCCAGGGTCTTCACTGAAGGTGAAGGTGATGTTGGCGGTTTGACCCATGCCTAAGGTCGACACGTTTGAGGTGATGGTCACAGTCGGCACAACAGTGTCGTAGTTGATTGAGATGACCCCGCTGGCCGACCCCAGATTGGCCGCTGCATCTTGGTAGCTGTTGTTTTTGACCGAGACTGTGCTTGTGCCATAAGTAACATTGGCTGGCGGCGTGAAAATAAAGCCCCTCGAAACGCCCACTTGTTGGCTGGGGTGAGGGACCAAAGTGCCCGCGCCAGTAAAAGTTAAGTCGCCAATGCTGCCATCCCAAGTGAAGCTGGTTCCTGGGTCTTCACTGAAGGTGAAATAGACCGTTGTGGTTTGGTTTGCAATCAGATTGTTACTGTTTGCATAACCTGAAACGGTGGGTGCACGCGTGTCAATGCTGAGGCTGGGCGTGGTACCCGCCGTACCCAAATTGCCTGCTGTGTCTTGATAGCTAAGTGCCGTAACAGTGATACTGGCATTGCCACTTGCCAAATTGGCAGTGGGTGTAAACACTGCGGTACGTGTGAGCCCTGTGCCGCTGATGGCACCCAGTGTGCCGCCCGTCACGGCCACATCGCCCGTTGTGCCATTCCATGCAAAACTGCTGCCAGGGTCTTCACTGAAGGTGAAGGTGATATTGGCAGTGCCGCCAGCTTTGACGGCAGAGACATTGGACGTGATGGCCACAGACGGGGCAGCCGTGTCAATGAGAATGGCAGGCGCTGAACTGGCAACCAAGCTGACATTGTAGGAATAGTCCTGAATAGCGCCTGCATTCAAAACGATGGACGAATTGACCAGTTGTTGGTTGGCCGTCGGCGTGAAGGTGGCCGTTCTGACCAATAGACTTGAAACCGTTGACCAATTGCTGAATGTACCGCCCGAATAGACAATGCCGCTGCTTGGACCAAAGTTGTTGAAGTCTTGAATGTATTCGCTTGCAGTAAAAGTCAGCGTCGCTGTTTCACCCGATTTGAGTGCGGTTTTGTTGCTAGTAATGATGAGTGTGGGGGCCGTGGTGTCCACGATGTTGCCGCCATTGAGATTTTATAAATGAGAAAGTGAAGCATTGTTGCCTGATGCATCTTTGATGGTGCCACCGTTAAGATGCAAGGAGTTGGCGCCATAGCTCAAGCCGTTCGGATCGTTATCACCTGCAAAGATCGGGTGCGGAAACGTCTGCAGAAACCACTGTTCCCGGAAGCGTGTGGCGTAGTATGCTTTGAC
>ERZ1034363.1808-NODE-1808-length-11331-cov-10.447752_pt1 | contig 11331 bp, 7 predicted proteins | sample MGYA00520616_ERZ1034363 | MGnify/ENA primary metagenome ERZ1034363 (study PRJEB33736, sample SAMEA104284506) | Azolla filiculoides | biome: Urban; feature: Water surface; material: Ditch water | place: Netherlands | collected 2015-10-28 | depth 0-0.1 m ...
GACTTCATTACCCTTTTCATCAACCAAGTTGATCATTGGGCGAACGCCTTTGCTTGCTGCTGAACGACGCTTACCGTCAATAACCACCAAAGTGGAAAGACCGGTAACTTCGTCAACCTGCTTAGCAACAGTTACGCCTTCTTCGACGTTGTCGAAGCGAGCGATACCAGCGTACTCAGAAATAATCGGACGTGTTAATGGATCCCAAGTCGCTAAGCTTGCGCCAGCCTTAACCGCTGCATCTTCTTTCAACAAGAGAGTTGCGCCGTAAGGAACTTTATGACGCTCGCGCTCGCGACCATTCTCATCAACGATCAAGGCTTCGCCAGAACGTGAAATCACGATCTGCTCACCCTTCGCGTTCTTCACAACACGCATCGTGCCGGAGAACTTCAAAGCACCATTTGATTTAGCTTCAATATTGCTTGCAACTAATGCTCGTGACGCTGCACCACCGATGTGGAAGGTACGCATAGTCAACTGTGTGCCTGGCTCACCGATGGACTGAGCAGCGATAACACCAACTGCCTCACCAACGTTCACCAAACCACCGCGACCTAAATCACGTCCGTAGCACTTCGCGCACAAGCCAAAACGAGTTAAGCATGACAACACTGTGCGTACTTTAACTTCGTCAATACCCAAGGCAACGATTTGATCAACGTGATCTTCATCGAGCAAGGTGTCGTTAGGCACAATAACTTCTTGTGTGTCAGGATGAACGATATCACCGATACATACGCGACCCAAAATACGGTCACGCAATGCTTCGATAATTTCGCCACCTTCAACAAGCGCTTTCATCGTTACGCCAGAAGTTGCACCGCAATCTTCTTCAATCACCACGAGGTCTTGAGTTACGTCACACAAACGACGTGTCAAGTAACCGGAGTTCGCTGTCTTCAACGCCGTATCAGCCAGACCTTTACGAGCACCGTGGGTTGAGATGAAGTACTGCAACACATTCAAACCTTCACGGAAGTTCGCAGTAATTGGAGTTTCAATAATGGAGCCATCAGGCTTTGCCATCAAACCACGCATACCAGCTAACTGACGAATCTGCGCTGCAGATCCACGCGCACCAGAATCCGCCATCATGTAGATGGAGTTGAAAGATTCTTGACGCACAGTTTTACCGTTACGGTCGAGTACGTCAACGTGTGACAACTCATCCATCATCGCTTTACCAACTTGGTCACCAGCGGCACCCCAAATATCAACCACGTTGTTGTAACGCTCTTGATTGGTTACGAGGCCTGACATGAACTGCTTGTCATACTCTTTAACCTTATTTGAAGCTTCAGTGATGATGCGCTCTTTAGAGGTCGGAATCAGCATATCGTCGATTGCAACCGAGATACCAGCATTTGTTGCCAAGCGGAAACCAGACTGCAAGAGTCGGTCAGCAAAAATAACTGTTTCACGGAGACCGCACTTACGGAATGAAGTGTTGATCAAACGTGAGATTTCTTTTTTCTTCAGAGGCTTATTGATTTCCTCGAAAGACATGCCTTTAGGCAAAATTTCTGACAAGATTGCACGGCCAACTGAAGTTTGATAGATCTTGGTCTTTTCAGCAAAACGGGCTTCGCCCTCTGCCTTCTTGTCCACAATCTCAAACTCAGTAATACGTACAGCAACGCGGGAAGCCAATTCAACCTGGCCAGCCTCGTATGCACGAATTACTTCAGTGATATTTGCGAAGACCATGCCTTCGCCTTTACCGTTAATCTTGTCACGAGTAGCGTAGTACAGACCCAACACCACGTCCTGTGAAGGAACGATAGATGGTTCGCCGTTAGCTGGGAACAATACGTTGTTCGAAGCCAACATCAATGTACGTGCTTCCATTTGCGCTTCGAGCGACAAAGGAACGTGAACCGCCATTTGGTCACCGTCAAAGTCGGCGTTAAATGCCGCGCAGACTAATGGGTGCAATTGGATTGCTTTACCTTCAATCAGCATTGGCTCGAAAGCCTGAATACCGAGACGGTGCAATGTAGGCGCACGGTTCAACATGATTGGATGTTCACGAATCACTTCTTCGAGAATGTCCCAAACGATTGGAGTCTGACTTTCAACTTCTTTCTTCGCAGCCTTAATAGTGGTTGCAATTCCCAAAGTCTCGAGCTTGTTGAAAATAAATGGCTTGAACAATTCCAAAGCCATCAATTTTGGTAAGCCGCACTGATGCAATTTCAATGTTGGACCAACCACGATGACTGAACGACCAGAGTAGTCAACACGTTTACCCAACAAGTTTTGACGGAAACGACCGCTCTTACCTTTAATCATCTCAGCCAAGGACTTGAGAGGACGCTTGTTAGCGCCAGTCATAGCCTTACCGCGACGACCGTTGTCGAGCAATGAGTCAACCGCTTCTTGCAACATACGTTTTTCGTTGCGAACGATGATCTCTGGTGCGCGCAACTCTAACAAACGCTTGAGACGGTTGTTACGGTTAATCACGCGACGATAGAGGTCGTTCAAATCGGAGGTAGCAAAGCGACCGCCATCCAATGGCACCAATGGGCGCAATTCAGGTGGCAATACTGGCAATACTTCCATGATCATCCAGTCAGGCTTAATACCTGAAGTCTGGAACGCCTCGAGCACTTTTAAGCGCTTAGCGTATTTCTTGATCTTGGCATCGCTACCAGTAGCTTTCAAGTCAGCACGAATGGTCTCAACTTCACGATCGATATCAATCGAACGCAAGAGATCACGAATACCTTCAGCGCCCATGATGGCAGTAAATGCACCGTCACCATACTCTTCAGTCTTGGCAATGTACTCGTCCTCAGACATGATCTGACCGCGCTTCATTGCGCCTTCAGGAGTCATGCCAGGATCAACAACTACATATGCTTCAAAGTAAAGAACGCGCTCGATATCACGCAATGTCATATCGAGAACCATACCCAAACGGGATGGCAATGACTTCAAGAACCAGATGTGCGCTACAGGGGCTGCCAACTCAATGTGGCCCATGCGCTCACGACGTACCTTAGCAAGCGTAACTTCAACGCCGCACTTCTCACAGATAACGCCACGGAACTTTAAACGCTTGTACTTACCGCATAAGCACTCGTAGTCTTTGGTTGGTCCAAAAATCTTGGCGCAGAACAAACCATCACGCTCGGGCTTAAAAGTCCGGTAGTTGATGGTTTCTGGTTTGCGTACTTCACCAAAAGACCATGAGCGAATTTTCTCAGGGGATGCAAGACCAATCTTGATGACATCAAACTGCTCATCACCCTGCGTTTGCTTAAATAAATCGAGCAATGCTTTCATATCAGTTGCGCTCCATGTCAATGTCAATACCCAACGAGCGGATTTCTTTTACCAACACGTTGAAGGATTCGGGCATGCCAGCATCAATTGTGTGCTCGCCCTTGACGATGTTTTCGTAAACCTTGGTACGGCCTGCGACGTCATCGGACTTCACTGTCAGCATTTCCTGCAAGACATATGAAGCACCGTATGCTTCGAGGGCCCAAACTTCCATCTCACCAAAGCGCTGACCACCAAACTGAGCTTTACCGCCCAGTGGCTGTTGCGTTACTAACGAGTAAGGTCCGGTTGAACGTGCGTGCATCTTGTCATCGACCAAATGGTGGAGTTTCAAGACGTGCATTACACCAACAGTTACAGGACGCTCAAACTGATCGCCAGTACGGCCGTCACACAAAATCATTTGCTGACGTGAAGGCGTCATCTTCAAAGAAGTAGCTACTTCTTCTGGATATGCCAACTCGAGCATGCGTCCGATTTCAGCTTCAGTTGCACCGTCAAACACTGGAGTAGCGAATGGCAAGCCTTGGCGTAAATTCTCAGCCAAAACTGTGATCTGCTCATCAGTGAAGTTATCGATATCTTCGATACGACCGGTTTCGTTGTAAAGCTGCTTCATGAACTTACGGAGTTCAGCTTGTTTAGCTTGTTGACGAACCATCTCATCAATACGCTTACCAATACCTTGAGCTGCCCAACCTAAGTGGGTTTCCAAGATCTGACCTACGTTCATACGGGAAGGAACACCCAATGGGTTCAAGACGATGTCAACAGGGCGTCCGTCAGCCATAAATGGCATGTCTTCTGCTGGGGCGATTTTAGAAACCACACCTTTGTTACCGTGACGACCGGCCATCTTGTCACCAGGCTGTAAGCGACGCTTAACTGCCAAGTACACCTTAACCATCTTTGTAACGCCAGGCTGCAAATCATCGCCTTGGGTAAGCTTGGTGCGCTTCTCTTCAAAAGCCTCATCAAATTGCTTACGCTTTGCTTCGATAGAAGATTTGATTGCTTCAACTTGTGTAGCAACTTCATCATCTGCTGGACGAACATCGAACCAATGGTATTTATCTAAGCTGGCAAGGTATTCCTTGTCGATCTTAGTGCCTTTAGCTAATTTCTGAGGACCACCATTGGCAACTTTGCCAATCAACAGTTTTTCTAAACGCATGAAGGCATCGCCTTCAACAATACGCAACTGGTCGTTTAAGTCCAAACGATAGCGTTGTAATTCTTCTTGAATAATTGCTTGTGCACGGGCATCGCGCTCAATACCTTCACGGGTGAAGACTTGAACATCAATAACAGTACCGATCATTCCAGATGGAACGCGCAAAGAAGTATCTTTAACGTCAGATGCTTTTTCACCGAAGATCGCACGGAGGAGCTTCTCTTCAGGAGTGAGAGTTGTCTCGCCCTTTGGAGTTACCTTACCAACCAATACGTCACCAGCTTCAACTTCAGCACCGATGTAAACAATACCGCTCTCATCCAAACGGGAGAGTTGTGACTCAGCCAAGTTGGAGATATCGCGTGTAATTTCTTCTGAACCAAGCTTGGTATCACGAGCAACAACCGACAACTCTTCAATATGAATAGAGGTGTAACGGTCATCAGCAACAACTTTCTCAGAGATCAAGATTGAATCTTCGAAGTTGTAACCATTCCATGGCATAAATGCCACAGTCATGTTTTGGCCCAAAGCCAACTCACCTAAGTCGGTAGATGCACCGTCAGCAACTACGTCGCCACGGGCTACACGATCACCAGCCTGAACGATTGGACGTTGGTTGATGTTGGTATTTTGGTTTGAACGGGTGTACTTGATGAGGTTATAAATATCCACACCAACTTCACCAGCCGCTGTCTCGTCATCGTTTACACGAATAACTACACGGTTTGCGTCAACATAGTCAACGATACCGCCGCGGGAAGCCAAAATAACTGTACCTGAGTCAACCGCAACAATGCGCTCTAAACCGGTACCAACCAATGGCTTATCTGGACGCAAGCAAGGAACCGCTTGACGTTGCATATTCGCACCCATCAACGCACGGTTCGCATCATCATGCTCCAAGAATGGAACCAATGAAGCAGCAGCAGAAACGATCTGGCTCGGAGCAACGTCGATGAAATCGATGCGCTCTGGGCTAACCATCATGGTCTCACCAGCTTGACGCGCTGAAACCAATTCATCGGCCAACTTACCGCTCTTGTCGATCGTTGCATTTGCCTGAGCAATCACGTATTTCGCTTCTTCAATCGCAGAGAGGTAAACAACTTCGTCGCTTACCTTGCTATTGGAAACTTTACGGTATGGAGTCTCTAAGAAACCATGCTCATTCAAACGCGCAAACAACGCGAGTGAGTTGATCAGACCAATGTTTGGTCCTTCTGGAGTTTCAATTGGGCAAACACGTCCGTAGTGGGTTGGATGCACGTCGCGCACTTCGAAACCTGCGCGCTCGCGTGTCAAACCACCAGGTCCCAATGCAGAAATACGACGCTTGTGCGTGATCTCTGACAATGGGTTTGTTTGGTCCATAAACTGGGACAACTGTGAAGAACCGAAGAACTCACGAATTGCTGATGAAATTGGCTTGCTGTTAATCAAGTCATGCGGCATCAAGTTTTCTGTTTCTGCTTGGCCTAAACGCTCTTTCACTGCACGCTCAACGCGTGACAAACCTGCGCGGAACTGATTCTCTGCTAATTCACCAACACAACGAACACGACGATTGCCTAAGTGGTCGATATCGTCCACTTCGCCTTTGCCGTTTCTTAAATCAACCAATAATTTGATTGTGTCTAGGATGTCTTCGTTTGAAAGAACCATCAAACCATCCATTGTTGGACGATTTAAACGACTGTTCACTTTCATACGACCTACGCGTGAAAGATCATAAGTATCTTCACTGTAGAACAAGCGCTGGAACAAGGCTTCAACAGCATCTTCTGTTGGAGGCTCACCAGGACGCATCATGCGATAGATGGCAATACGAGCAGCCATTTGGTCGGCAGTTTCATCAGTACGCAATGTCTGTGAAATGAACGCACCAGAATCTAAATCATTGGTGTAAATGGTTTCCAATTGCTTGATGCCTGCATCGCGCAATGTAGCCAACAACTCTTCGGTGATTTCATCATTAGCGTAAGCCAATATTTCACCGGAGTCTGGATCAATGATGTTGCGTGCAACTACGCGACCAACTAAGTAGTCATCTGGAACAACGATGTTTTTTGTCTTAGCAGCTTCGAGTTCACGAATATGTTTTGCATTGATACGCTTGTCTTTTTGAATGACAACAACGCCATTCTTGTCGAGCATATCAAAGTTGGCCATTTGGCCACGCAAACGCTCTGGAACAAATTCCATTGATGCGCCGTTTGCGCTCAATGAGAAATGATCAAAGTTAAAGAAGTTTGCAAGAATCTGTTCGTTGTTTAAACCAATTGCTTTGAGCAAAATGGTGACGGGCATCTTGCGACGACGGTCAACGCGGAAATACAGAATGTCTTTTGGATCAAACTCGAAATCGAGCCATGAACCACGGTAAGGAATGATGCGCGCTGAGAACAGCAACTTACCTGAGCTATGTGTCTTGCCCTTATCGTGTTCAAAGAACACGCCTGGGGAACGGTGCAACTGAGAAACGATAACGCGCTCAGTACCGTTGATCACAAAAGAGCCGTTATCAGTCATGAGTGGAATTTCACCCATGTAGACTTCGCTCTCTTTTACCTCTTTAACCTTAGTAGGTGCTTCGCGATCATAAATAATCAAGCGAACTTTTGCACGTAAGGCTGAGTGGTATGTGTAACCACGTTGTTGACATTCTTTAACGTCGAACGGTGGCTGTGACAACTGGTATGACACGTATTCCATACGTGCGTAGCCATTGTTGGACACAATTGGGAATGCTGATGTAAAGGCAGCTTGAAGTCCCTCTGTAAGACGAGACATTGCTGGCTTTTCAGCCTGTAAAAATTTAGCGTAGGATTCCAGCTGCGTTGCGATCAGGTATGGAACCTGATGATTATTTACTCGCTTAGCAAAGCTTTTACGGACTCGCTTGCGTTCGGTGAAGCTGTAGTTCATTTCATCTCCGAATTCAGCGACTGTACAAAGATTTGGCGATTGGCCACTACCAATCACTGGCGGACAACACTAAATCGAAAGATCCAGTGTCCGACCAAACTTGCATTCTGCAGTCGTATCAGAAGGCAAACCCGATTTCAATCAGAAATGAAATCGGGTTTGACCACTAATGGTCAAACCCAACAGGGCTAGCACCCCTTTTTGAGGGGCACTAACTGAGTTTGTATTACTTGAGTTCTGCTTTAGCGCCAGCTTCTTCAAGCTTCTTCTTAGCTTCTTCAGCTGTCTTCTTATCAACAGCTTCTTTGATTGGCTTTGGTGCGCCATCAACTAAGTCTTTAGCTTCTTTCAAGCCAAGGCCAGTGATTTCGCGAACAGCCTTAATTACTGAAACTTTGTTTGCACCAGCTTCGAGCAAGTTAACAGTGAATTCTGTTTGCTCTTCAGCAGCAGCACCGCCAGCAGCGCCAGCAGGACCAGCAACAGCCATCGCTGCAGCTGAAACGCCAAACTTCTCTTCGAACGCCTTAACCAAGTCGTTCAAATCCATTACGGACATGCTACCTACTGCATCAATGATTTCTTCTTTGGTAATCGCCATTTTTAGCTCCTAATACTTAATAGTTAATCTGCGCTTATTCAGCGGCAGGGGTTTCAGGTGTTTCTGTTCCAGCTTCTGGGGCTGCAGGCTCAGCAGCTGCTTCTGGAGCGGCCGCTTCAGCAACTACTTCTGCTGGTGCTGCTGCTTCAACTACAGGTGCTGCAACTGGAGCAGGTGCTCCGGCTGATTTTTGCGCTGCTACTGCGCCCAATACGCGAGCCATCGCAGATACTGGTGCCAACATCACACCTAACAACTGAGATAACAACTCGTCGCGGCTTGGAATTGTTGCAAGAGCTTTAACGCCCGCAACATCTAACAACTTGCCGTTATATAAGCCAGCAGTAATGACTAGCTTGTCTTGAGTCTTAGCAAAGTTCTGCAATACTTTTGCCGAAGCAATCGGATCAGCAGAGATGCCGTAGATCAAGGGGCCAACCATCGAATCAGCAAGAGGCTCAAACTGTGTGCCTTGTGCAGCACGGCGTGCCAATGTGTTCTTCAAAACGCGAAGATATACACCTTGGTCACGTGCGCTAGCACGTAGCTTTGTCAACTGCTCTACTGGAATACCACGGTATTCAGCGAGCACGACTGTTTGAGCTCCAGCCAATTGAGCGCCGACATCAGCAACAATCGCTTTTTTGTCTTGTACATTCAAAGGCACGGTTTAACTCCTAAAAAACCAACTGTTTCCAGTTGGGGTTACACACCAGCGTCTGATCATTTGTCACAAGAGAATCTTGTGAAATCTTTTCAGGGTCGCCATCTGCGCTGGCTATTACTTTCGTAACGATTAAGAATTAGTTCTGAGCAAGCAAATAATTCACCAACGGTCTTTGATGTTCGACTCTCACTCTAAGAGTAGGAGTCGACCCAAAGTTCTTTTTGCTACAAGCTAATTACTGAGCAGCTTGTATCGATGCCTGGTCAACACGTACGCCTGCACCCATGGTGCTGCTTACGGCAACCTTCTTTAAATAAACGCCCTTAGATGCAGGTGGCTTAGCTTTGTTCAAAGCCTCAAGCAATGCGAGCAAGTTTGATTTCAATGCAGCTGGCTCGAATGAACGACGGCCAATGCTTGCGTGCACGATACCGGCTTTGTCCACACGGAATTGCACTTGACCTGCTTTTGCATTCTTAACTGCAGTAGCAACGTCAGGAGTAACAGTTCCCACTTTTGGATTCGGCATCAAACCACGTGGGCCCAATACTTGACCTAAAGTACCAACGATCTTCATTGTGTCTGGGGATGCGATCAAAATATCGAAATCGATTTTGCCGCCTTTAATTTGATCAGCAAGGTCTTCCATGCCAACGATTTCAGCACCAGCAGCTTTAGCTTGTTCAGCTTTTTCGCCTTGTGCAAATACCGCTACACGAACATGCTTACCTGTACCAGCTGGGAGCACAACTGCGCCACGCACAACTTGGTCAGATTTCTTAGCATCAATACCCAACTGAACTGCAACGTCGATAGACTCATCAAACTTAGCAGTTGCACACTCTTTAACGAGGTTCAATGCATCTTCTAATGCATAAAACTTATTGCGATCTACTTTAGATTCGATTGCTTTTAAACGCTTAGATAACTTAGTCATGATTAGAGACCTTCCACTGTGATGCCCATTGAACGGGCGCTACCAGCGATTGTTCTTACAGCAGCATCCATATCAGCAGCTGTCAAATCTGGCATTTTTGCTTTAGCAATTTCTTCTGCTTGAGCACGTGTAATTTTTCCTACCTTATCGGTATGCGGACGTGGTGATCCTTTTTCGATCTTTGCAGCCTTCTTAATCATGATGGTTGCTGGAGGAGTCTTCATGATGAAAGTGAAGCTCTTATCAGCAAACGCTGTAATCACGACTGGAATTGGAAGGCCAGGTTCCATGCTCTGAGTTTGAGCATTAAACGCCTTACAGAATTCCATAATATTGAGGCCGCGTTGACCCAATGCTGGACCTACGGGAGGTGATGGATTTGCTTTACCTGCAGGGATCTGCAGCTTGATAAAGCCAATGATCTTCTTTGCCATTGATTGCTCCTAAAAGCGCGCCTAACCTCATTAGGAAAGACCGCTGTTGAGTAAACGCTTCACTAGTTTTTGGCTTTCTAGATCCGCTCCTCGGTTATTGCTAACCACTTAAAACCACTACTTTTTGCTACAAAACCCCCTTAAATTGGGTGTTTTTTACATCTTTTCTACTTGCCCGAACTCCAGCTCAACTGGGGTACCGCGGCCAAAAATTGTAACAGAAACGCGCAGTCTTGACTTCTCATAATTGACTTCTTCGATATTTCCGTTGAAATCGACAAATGGACCCTCTTTAACGCGCACAATCTCACCGACCTCGAATAGGGTCTTAGGCTTAGGCTTATCAACCCCAGCCTGCATTTGATCCATGATTTTGGATACTTCTGCTGTTGAAATCGGGCTTGGACGGTTGCGAACACCACCAACGAATCCAGTCACTTTTGGTGTATTTTTCACCAAATGCCAGCTCTCGTCGGTCATTTCCATCTCAATCAGGACATATCCTGGGAAGAAACGACGCTCAGATACAGATTTAGTGCCAGACTTGATTTCTACAACCTCTTCGGAGGGAACCAAGATGCGGCCAAATTTTTCCGGCATTCCAGAACGCGCAATACGCTCCTCTAAACCTCTTTTAACGCTTTTTTCCATGCCTGAATACGCATGAATAACGTACCAGCGCATATTGCCAGTAGCTTGTGGATTTGAGGCCAATTCAGAATCAATCATTTTTTACTCACTTCCAGCCTAGGAAGACTGAAAAAACTAGCCATTCAATTAATTTGTCTGCAATCCACAAAAAGAGGGACATGATCAGAACAAAGCCAAATACGACTAGAGTCATTTGCGTCGTCTCTTTACGAGTCGGCCAAACAACCTTTTTTACTTCATACCAAGAATCTTTTGCGTAAGCGATGAAGCGACGTCCATCTGCTGACATCGCCACAATCAAAACTGCAGCAGCAATACCGCCAAACAAAACAGCTAAACGAATCAATAGAGATTGATCCGCCAGCGTGTAGTAAAGAACTAACGCTGCAACGACGATTAAAGCAGCGAGTCCGGAGACCCAGCTGCTCTTTTCTTCAGAGTGACCTGCTGTATGTTGAGACATATTACTTTCAGTTCAAATCGTGGCAGGGGCGGAGGGCATCGAACCCCCAACCTTTGGTTTTGGAGACCAACGCTCTGCCAATTGAGCTACACCCCTTTATTAAAACTATTAAGCCAAAATCTTTGCAACCACGCCGGCGCCAACAGTACGGCCACCTTCACGGATCGCAAAACGTAAACCTT
>ERZ1034363.1810-NODE-1810-length-11290-cov-4.016231_pt1 | contig 11290 bp, 14 predicted proteins | sample MGYA00520616_ERZ1034363 | MGnify/ENA primary metagenome ERZ1034363 (study PRJEB33736, sample SAMEA104284506) | Azolla filiculoides | biome: Urban; feature: Water surface; material: Ditch water | place: Netherlands | collected 2015-10-28 | depth 0-0.1 m ...
CAAAACTTAAACATTTTAATTTCTAAAGAAAGAATTAAATAAATAGACAAAATCAAAATAAGATTTGAAATACAACCAAATAAGTAAACAAGAACAAAGAATTACAACAAGGCGAGTTATGCAAACTTACCTGCCTTGACCTTTGTACTTTTTTTGGTAGTTTTTAGAGCTTTTAAGTGAAGATGTTTTAGACTTTGAATGAATGTTAGGACGTGATATTTTAACGTCTAATTTAGCAGAAGTTTCAGTTTGTTTTTTAGCCATTACAAAAATATTTTTTCTTTTAGTTTTCTATAGATATACATTCCAACTGGAATAAGTAGAAGCCATAGATAAACAAAATAGTTAGCTTTTTTATCTATAGTCTTTTCTTTAATGTTTTTGGTTTCTTGTTTAGATTTAGAAACTTGTTTTAAAACGTTTTTAGATACTATTTTAGATGATGTATCTACAATTACCTTATTCTGTTTTTTGTACTTTAAAATAACGTTAAAATAGCTTGTACCATCTATTACGATAGGTAAACTATCATTTAATGGTTTAATTTCTAATTCTGATATGTTTTCAGTAAAATAAACATTTTTGTTTATAATTGAAGTACTATCTGTTTTTGTGATAGCTACTGAATCTGTTTTGGTTTTAGTTTCTTGTTTGACTACATCAACTTTTCTTGAAGCACAACTAAATAAAAGTGCACCACATATGATATATACTATTACTCTCATTTTGTAAAGTATAAAGCTGATTCAGCAATACGTCTGTTTGTTAAACCCTTTAGTTCTTTTCCTGCTGCTTTATTCCATTTCAAGAATTCTTTAGCAATCATAGCATCGTTAGGATTTACATTTACCAGTTTTAACAATGTAGATTTTTGAAAGTTACCCATACCTACATTATAAGCAAATGCAGTTAAAGCATTTAATTGGTTAACACTTATTTTAGATTTAACAAGTTTCAACACATCAGCAGCAAATTCGTCAGCAGTGTGTGCTAATATTTCATTAGCGTATTCTCTTGTAATTTGTTTGTCTGTAATTTTAACTTTAGTTCCGTTTGGGTAGTATGTGTTACCATACCCAATTGTAGAAATACCAGCAGGGCATTTATAAGGTCTATCTGAATATCCTTCAAACTTTTTAATTAAATCGTAACCTTTATCGCTTAATTTCATTTATATCAGCTTTTATTTCTTTTGCTCTATTAAATGCAACTTTTAACAAGTTCCAAATGTCAACTTTAAATGTTTCTTCTATGTTTTCTTTAATAGATACTAATTCAACAAAGATTAATAATATAGCACATATCTTGGTAAACATAAAATCAAAACCAAAAGCTGATTTGATAAATTCATTTAAAACAAAGTTGTCTATTAAAAAAAGAAATATAATACATATTTCGTATAATGCCATTTTAGAAATAACATTTGATAGTTTCCTGCTTCTTATACTTGACCAACCGTTTAACTTTATGCTTTTAAATATACCTGTTAAAGTATCTAATATTATCGCACTACCTACGGCTATTAATAAGCCATAGATAGGTACGAATAATAAAATTAAAGATGCAAAAAAATAATTAATGTATTTCATTCCAAATGTTATTCTTCTATTACTTCTTCTTTAGGTGCTAAAGCATTAATAGCTTGTGCTACTGCTACTGCATCTGCTAATTGTAATAATCCACCTTTTTGAGCCAAGTGTGCTACTTGTACTAAAATTTCAATTGCTTGATTTGTTTCCATTTTTGTTTTATTTAGATTGTTTATTAATTAAATGTAAATATACAAATTTTGTTTTAATTATTCGGCAATGATAGTTGAACCATCACAGGGTTGTTAATTAAATAAATTGCATCTTCAATTTGCTTTTCCATAGCTGGTACATCCAAAACTGATTCTAACCAACCTACAACTATTTCTTCAGTTAGTTGTTCAAAAGGAATATATCCTTCAGCTTCAGGTGTTGGAAAACTTTGCGCACCATAAACATCGCTACTAACTTCATTTTCATCTTTTCCTGTTAATCTCCAGTGTACAGTTTGAACAACGTTTGTTAAACCATCTTCATCAATTACGCAATCCATTGGATTTACGTTCCATTTAAAATTTATCATTTTTTATTTGTTTTTTAAAATTTCTATTTCTGCTTTTAGTTCTTGGATACCTTTAACTAATAAAGCAATCATATGCGTATATGCTAATGCATCAGGCGTTCCATCTTCAGCATATTGAACAAATTCTGTTAAACCTAAATCGTGTATTTCTTCAGCAATTAAACCCGCAAATTGTTTATCTCCATCTGATTCTGATTTTCCTTTATAGTAAACAGGTCTTATTTGTAATAATGTTTCAAGTCCTTTATCGTAATCTCTTACTTCTTTTTTATATTTTAATGAAGATGTTGACCTTTCAAAAGTACCACCTGAAGAAACAACTAAATTAGCAGCAGTTGCAGTTGTATTATTATATACAGGAATACTACGAATCAATCCATTAACTTCTAAAGAAACTCCCGGACTTGTTGTTCCTATTCCTACGTTGCCTGAACTTCTATTGACACTAAAGTTTATAGACGCAGTATTATAGTTATATAAATTAAAGTTTCTTGAACTTTCGCCTGAATTTTCACCAAAGACCCAATCATTAGTTCCGTTATATTGATACCTTATATAACTTCCTGCGGATTGATTTAATAATATAGAGCCTTGTACATCTAACTTTTCAGCAGGACTTGTTGTTCCTATTCCTACGTTTGTATCAAAAGTATGTTTTGAAGCAGTATAATAAAGCGGTGTTGCTACTGTTAAATTTCTCGCTTGTATATAAGTAGTTCCATTTGTTGTTCCGTCAGTTGATACATAAAGCCTACCATTTCCTGCAGTTCCTCCCATAGTTGCAATACCAGCTACATCAAATTTCCAACCGCTTTCAGGCGAAGTGGTATTAATTCCTACGTTGCCGCCTGAAGTGATACGCATACGTTCTGTGTTGTTATTTTTAAATAACATATTATGAGCTGCAACAGTTTCAAAAGACGTGTTTCCCGTATTAGAGTCATAACTCAATTTTAAACCTTCTGTTGTTGCGTCTGGTCTACCAATTAAAATATGTGGAATACTTCCGTTTGGTGCTGAAAATCTTGCAACTTCTCCAGAATCTTCTCTTGCAGTATGCAATTTTACTTGAGGACTTGTTGTTCCAATACCTACGTTACCTGTTGCAGTCTTAATAGATAATCTTTCAGTCCAAGTTGCTGAATTATGTCTTGTAGCAATTCCACATTGGTCAGTTTCGCTATTTGTGTATATTTTCATACCATAACCAGCATTTGCATCGGCTTGCATAATCTCTATACCAACAACACTTTGTGGTCCTGTTGTAGTATTTCCAGATTTTAATATCAATTGCCCGTTATGAGTAGCGAAATTAGTTATTTGAGAACCAATACCAATTTTTGTAACATTTGAATATATTATACTATTTGTCAATGTGTTTGTTCCATTCCATAAAGGAATATAATTTGCATTACCAGTTCCGGTAATTGTTCCACCAGTACTAACAGAACCGTCAGCCATTAAATATTGAGTATTAGTCCCTCCAGCTTTTACAAATGCGTCTGCAATTATATATGAAGCGAAAGTTTTAATACCAGATGTAATTGTTTGGTCTCCTGTTAATTTAACAACAGCATTGTCATTTGCTTTTAAATTTAAAGCATTTTGTAAATCTGTTTGAGAACTTAATGTGCCAGTAATACTTCCCCAAGCTCCTCCTAAAACTCCAGTACTAACAGAACCGTCTGCCATTAAAAATTGTGAACTTGTACCGTCTTTTTTAATAAATGATTTTCCAAATACTCTACCGTCAGATTCTACAATAAATAATTCGTTAAAAGTTGTATTATCAATCATTCTAAGCATTCCATTATCTTCCCCGCTTGATGATATATCTGAAATTCTTAAGCTTAAATTCATTCCTAAAACAGGTCGAACTACATTGAATTCTTTTACACCTTGAATAACTTGGTTTGATGATAAATCTACAACGTTACTGGCTAAAGCATAAGAACTGTTATCATAAGAAATAGTTGAGCCTGAAATTTTAACAAATCCAGTTCCACTTAAAGCAGATTGTTTTGCATTCCAAGTTGACGCACTTGCAATATAATCGTCTGCCAAATCAGTTGTTAAATGCAACTCTGAGATTGATGTTACTCCTCCGGCAAAACTTGCAACGTTTCCACTTCCACTGCTTTTTGTAACTGTCAAAGCTTCTCCGTTTCCTCCCTTGCTTATTGTTGCGGCAGTTCCAGATCCACTTGTATGGTTTACAACTAAATCCGATGCTGTTAATTTATGAGAACCTAAATCAACGTTTCCAGTTGCTCCAGTATAAGGAACTTTTAAACCCAATGCAGAGTTTAAATCTGTTTGACTACTTAAAGTTCCAGTAATTGAACCCCAAACTGCTGAGTTAGCAGCTATTTCAATATAAGCTGAGCCAGACCAACGATATACTTTGTTTGTGTCAATAGTTATATAAATCTTACCAGTCTGTCCAGTTGAAGGCAAAGCTGCGTAATTAGCAACCTCAACAACGTCATCAACATAACTTGGAAGTTGTGAGCTTGGAACTTTTCCGCCTACTAAGTCAGCTTTTAAATCTAAAGCGTTTTGCAAATCTGTTTGATCGCTTAACTCTCCAGCAATTGCTCCCCAAGTTCCACTAGCAGTGATTGGAATTTCAACTCCAATATACCAATAAGTTCCATTTGATACTAAAGCACTCAAAGGCTCTGTTGTAGTAATTGGCGAACCTCCTCCAACGTTTGGATAAGTCCCAGGTCCTACTAAAATAAATTCCTCACTAGTTGTAGCCGGCAAAGTTTGACCGTCTGTAATATGAACAGCTTTAAAAGCAACAGATCCTTCAGTTGAAATAATACCTCCAATAAAAGTTGCTAAGTCTTGTAATGTTCCCTTTTTTAAATAACCGCCAACCTCGTGAGGTACTAAGTCTGTTGTGTTAAAACCCGCACTAGCGAGTTCGCTAACCTTTACGGTCGTTGTTGTTTCTGGATTTATTGCCATTTTTTTATACTTGTATTAAGTTTGAATTTCCGTCTTGTACTATTACGCTTGGATTGCCATTGTTTAATAAAACTAAAGCGTATGATGCCATTAAAGGCTGTCCAAAGCCGTTAAGCGTTCCACTGAATGTAATTAGTTCATTTACTGGAGCCGCCTCTGAAATATCAGTAATGTAGGCTTTTCCATAATCAACAACTGGGAAATTTTCCCCTTGTATTTTCCATTCTAATAATTGACGATTCCTTTTAAGCTCTTTTAAGCGATCATAACTAGCAACCCCAAAGTCACCTCCAGCCATTGTGGAATTAACTTGTATTCCGTTAAATGATATGCTATAACTTTGAATTGTCGGTTTGCTAGTTATCCAACCGGCATTGTCTCTCGTTGTTGTGTCAATTGTTTCTGAGCTTTCACTAAATGAATTATCGCTCAAACAACCTATCGGAATATACTCTCCGGTAAGTTTTATATATAAGATTCTCTCTTCTCCTTTAAAATATTCCATACTACAAAATTAATAAAATTTATGACGTGATCGTGACCTTTGTTGTCTTTCCATAATCCAAAGTAAATTTATAATCAATATCGTTAAGTTCGTCTCCGAAAATTTGTAAAAGTTTTACGCTTGTGATATTTCTTAAACCATCAAAATTCCATTCTATTGGCATAAATTTACCATCTAAATTATTTATTGAAATAATAGATAAATAAGGCATATATCCATAAATATCTCCTGTAAATATTTTTTGAGGTTTCTGTTGTAATCTTAAAATATCCTCAACTGCAATTTGTAAAATAGGCTTGCTTTCTGTTTTGTTTTTTCTATACCAAAAAGAAGTTGAACTTGTATTATCATTTTTAAATATCGCTCCCTCATATAGTACGTTAGGACTATCTCCATTGTAAATTTCGTAAGTGTCTTTTGAAATTGAGCTTGGTCTATTTTGTCTTTGTACTGTATGAAACTCTCCAACGGCTCCAGTATTTGCTGCAACCTCTGATTTGTTTATAATGTCTACTAAGGTATGTTCTACAACAGCACTTCCAGTTGCTCCTGGGTTTGATTGGTAAATAGTTATTTTTAATAACCCTGTTGTTGGTAAAGGTAAAAGATCCAATGTTTGATCTAGACTTGCTGTATAAATAAAAAATATTTTGTCTTGAAATTCAGAAGTTGGAGCTGTATTTGACCATTGATATGTATTTGTATCAAAACTATAATTATAGTAATAATCCCCTATTTCTATTTTGTAAACATTATCTACAAAAAAAGTACTGTAACTATCTAAAATATTTGCAACAAATCTAACACTAACCAAATCTCCAGTATTTAAACTTACACCATTTGTTTGAATTATTGGATTTGTAAAATAAAAATTAGCTTGAGTAATTAATCCTTGACTTTTTAATGGGTCTAAAATAATCAATTCCTCATCAATAACTGTCCAACCTGGATAGTCATATCCGTCGTGAGTTAAATTTTTATTCTCTGCAATACCTGTAATGAAACCATATTTATAATTTATTCTAGCAGCTGAAACAGACCCTTTAATTTCTATTTGTTGATTTCCTCCAGCGTGATGTGGATAATAATTATCTATTTGACTGCCTAAATTAAAACCTAAGTTTTTAGTATTAACTCTAATATAAGAATTATCACTTTGACTATATTGTCTAAATTTTACAATATTGTTTTCAAATATTTCGTTTGGTCTAAAAATATACCATTCCGCGTCAACTTGACAAATAACCGCATTGAATAAATTTAAAATTGAAGTTAAAACCTCGTTGCAATCCATTATCGTATCGTTGTCATCTTTCACAAACCTATCCACGCTTACATAAACCTCGTGTAAAGGATCCAAAGTGTCGCTAGCTGTTAATCCTTGGTAATAAATATTAACGCTTGTATTGATGTTCATACTAAGTCCTGTTCTTTTTAAACAGTTATAAACAATATCAATTGCTCTTTGATTTTCAGTCCAATGCTCGCCATTGCTTTTAACAAAAGCCAAATCCTTTAATAATCCCAATCCGTCAACGCAACTTAAAGAAATAATCCACTGGTCCTGTACAAATGATTGATAAACTCCGTCTGGCTTTAAATATCCGTCAAATAAAAGATTATTATTTCTATACATTTTTACAGAGAACGAGTTCTCCTCTTCTGTGTATAAATCCTCAAGAGTTAAATCTAGAGAAGCGTTTAAATTTAAGTTTAAACCATTTCCACGAATTGGCTCTAAGTTATTTTGAACTGATCCATATTCTAAAACTGCGTAACCTGAAACCTCTGTTGATCCTCCAGTATATCCTCTTTGATATATTCTAACTGAATAAGGCACGTTTTCAGTGTCAGCCCAGTCTGTTATATATTTTAATTTATAATTTAAATTAGGTATATAAGGATCGTCTGAGATAATTATGTTTGCGTTTGCAGACTCTGGATAAGTTACAGTCGCATCTTCAAAATTTAATATAACCTCAATTGAATTATCTACTCTTTGATATGTTATAAATGTGCTATAATAATTTTGAACTAAAAAATTAACCGTTGCGTCAATAGTCTCAGACAACGTTGACTTCAACCCTATTGAGGTCAAACCAACGTTAGAGCCTGAGACGTAATCTAAATTTAAAGTATTTAATCCGTTTGAATATAAAAAAGGCGATCCACTAATACTTATATTGTAACTAAAGGCATTCCCTAAAATTGGATTCGCTGTAAATTCTATTAAAATTTTTGTTTTTGCCATTTTATCCTATTGCTAATGATCCGCCTAATCTTTGATTTGCTCCTAATGTATTACTCAATACTCCAACTAATTTTTGTCCTGATATTTCAAAAACAACTGTTCCTCCTGAGCTGTTATAACTTCCACCTCCTGAAACTGAACTTGTTGGGGTTGAAACGCTTGCTCCTGTGTCATAATTACCTCCTGTTGAACTTGTTGTTCCAGATGCAACTCCTCCTTTTGCTTTTGATGCAATAGCTCCCCCAATGGCTTTTAAAGCAATACCAACTCCAATTGCTGCAATACCGGCTCCAATAGCTATCGGTCCACCAGCTGCAATTGCAACGTCAAGTTTACCTTTTACAACTGCCATTGTTCCATACTGAATAAGCAAACCTCCCATTTCTGATAAAAATTTTCCTAAACCTTGCAAAATTGTTGTTCCTATTGCACTTAAAACGTTTCCTCCTGTCGCAAGTGCTTCTCCAATTGCGGTTCCAAGTTGACCAAAAGTATCTGTAATTGATGTATTAATTAAATAGCTTGCATCATTATTGAAGTTTTCCAATATCAATAATGTAGCCATCATTTCTTCTGAAATACCTTGTTTTTGAACCCCTAAAGTAGCTTTAACAAATTCTCCAGCTTTTGCATAACTTTGAATTAATTGTCCGTCACGTCCTATCCTATCTTTTGCAATTTTATATTGATTATCGTCTAATCCAACTACATCAGCAGCCTGCATTTGAGGCATAGCTCCAACATTTCTTTCGGACCATTGTTTTTGTGCTTTTTGTGGCTTAGCACTTGCACCTGGTTTTAATATAACTTTTGATGCCGATTGAGAAGCTGTTTTAATTAAATTCTCATACTTAGCAACCTCTTTATTTAAAGCGATAACCTCATTTCTAGTTTCCTGTAACCTTTGAGTCGCTCTTTGAGAAGCCGATGCGTAAAATTGCATTGAATTAGCTGCGGCTGGATTGCTAGCCGCTTTTTGATAAGCTGCCTCAGCTTTTGCAGCCTCTTCTCTTTGTTTTACTAATCTGGCATTTGCCTCCCACAACTTTAAAGTTGGCTCAGCTGCCTTTTCAGACATTTTTTCAGCAATTGCCTTATTAATTAATGCTTTTGTAACCTCGTTTACAACCGAAGTCAAATCACTGTACATTATTTCCTCTTTTGACAAATTGCCAAAATAATTAGGGTACATTTGTTGCAATTTATCTACTGCCTCCAAACGCATTTTTTTGCTTTGTGCCTCAGATTGTGCTATTGCAATTAATCCTTTTAAAGCTCCAGTCTCTTCAATTGCAGACTTTGTCGCTTCTGTTGAAGCTTCTTTCAAAGCATTTGCAAATCCGCTGAAATTTCCAGTTAACTTATTAAATACATCGCCAATTGTTAATCCCTGTTGAGCCATTACAGTCAATCCAGTAGTAACTAATGAAATTGCTAATAAAACCCCTCCAGGACCTAATAAAGATGCTCCAACAGCTTTTAATGCGTTTCCAGCACCTCCAGAACTTTTTGCTAAATATGTGAAACTTTCAGCTGTTGCAGTTAAGTTGTTTCCAATACCCATAATCCCAAAAGGAGCATCCTGAGCAATACGAGAAAACTGGGTTAAAGTACTTGCCCCGTTTGCGGTAGCCTTTGAATTATTTGCAAAAGCAGTTGTTGAACTATTTAATGAACTTTTTAATCCATTTAATTTTGTAGTTGTTTCACTTATTTGCTTATTAATTGAACTCGTGTCAAGTCCGAGTTTTATGTCTGTGTCTTTTTGACTCTGTAATTTTAAAAGCTCTTTTTCTACTTTTGCAATTTGAGAATTAAAGTCACTAATATTGGCACCTATCTGTACTTCTAAATTAGCCATTTTTCTTTTGGTTTAAATATTCTTTGTATGCTTTTAAAAAGTTTTCCTTTTGCTCAGTACTAACTCCTTTTTTTGTATTGTTTACTCCTAAACTCATAAACCTATCTATTGTTTTAGGTAACTTTTTAGGGTCTTGGTGTGGTGCTATAAATGCACTCCAAGCTATTTGACGAACCTTTTCCCATTCTCTCAACTCCATTCTTTTATACGCAAAAAGGCGAATTTGGAACTCCGCGAAAGTCATATCATAAACATCACTTAAACGCAAAATTCCAAGTTCGCCACAAGCAAAAGCGATTACATCCGCTTTAAAATCTATTTCTTTGGATTCACTTTTTTTTTGCTGTCATCTACTGGTACGTCCTTATTCATAGAGTCGTTAAAAGCTTTGTGAAAATCATTCCAAAAGCTTCCGCCAATACCTCCGTTGTCATCAATCCAATCATTAATATCAAACATTGTAAAATCAATTTCTTGAGCGTTTCTTTTATAAGAGTAGGATAATGAATAATACATCATTTTAGGAATTAAAACAGAGTCGGCTTGTGTGCCTAATTCGTCAAGTCTTAAACCTGTTCCGTCTAATAATTCATTTAAAAATCCTATTCCAAAATGGAACTCTTTATCTAATAATTTTACTTTATTCATATTTTGATTGATTGGTTAATGATTGTTTTAGTCTAAAGGATCGATTGTTGAAATTTCTCCGTCTCCATTTAATGTAAGAGAGAAAGTTGCCAAATCGTCTCCTGAACCCATATCTAAAGATAAGTCAGAGATTAAAGCACTACCGTAGTAAGTTGCTCCAGAAACTCCTGTAACTAATTTCCAAGTTACTAAAGCTTTTGTAAGTTGTAATTCAACTAAGAAATCGTGAGATACTTTTGTTGAGTCTCCACCTACTGAAGTTGTGTCAATGTACTCTCCTTCAGCGTCTAAAGTATAAGAGTAAATTCCACCTTGAATTTTAGTAACTCCAGGGTTACATTTTGTGTTTGATTCAATAACCGAAACGGCTGTTGATAAACTGTTTGAAGTCAAACAAGCTACTGGCTTGTAAGATGATCCGTCTGCTACGTAAAGTATTCCAACTTCTCCTTTAATTGGTGTTGCCATAATTTTTTTATTTTTAATTTAATGTTAATTCCAAAGTTAAAAAACTTCGGTAAATATTTTCTGTGTCTGTTATTGTTTCTAATTGTGTATTGTAACTTAAATCTTGAGTCACAACGTCAAAATTGTCTACTGATATTTGAGGCAATAATAAATCGCTCACCGCTTGTTCTATGTCGTTTAATAATACTCTACTGCCAGCATTCCCCTGAGAGCTTGTCTTGGTAAATATTTCTATTAATACGGAAGTGTTCCAACGATACTCGCATTTATTTGCTTTGTCAATTGTTTTAGTCTGAGCCGTTAATAAGATGTAATTCAAAAGTTTAGCGTTTCCAGTTATACGGCTGTCAAAGCATTTAATCGTCTTTCCCGATACCTCAATATCATTCAATAGGTCAAAAATTGCCTTTCTAATGTATTTATCTGGATTCGTTGTTATCATACGTCAAAATTACTAAATTTTTTTATT
>ERZ1034363.1812-NODE-1812-length-11274-cov-2.459052_pt1 | contig 11274 bp, 9 predicted proteins | sample MGYA00520616_ERZ1034363 | MGnify/ENA primary metagenome ERZ1034363 (study PRJEB33736, sample SAMEA104284506) | Azolla filiculoides | biome: Urban; feature: Water surface; material: Ditch water | place: Netherlands | collected 2015-10-28 | depth 0-0.1 m ...
CGACTACGAACAGGACCCTGGTCCCGCCTTCCACCAGAAGGTGGCGCAAATCACGCGCCAGCTGCCAGCCGGGGCGGTGCTGCAGGTGGGTGTGATCGGCGCCGACGGCTACCTCGAATACTCGAGCCTGGGGCTCAAGGACAAGGTCAACCTCGGTGACCGCGAGCATTTCAAGGTCCATCTCGATCCCCGGCAGGAACAGTTCTTCATCAGTCGGCCCATACTAGGTCGAGTGTCGGGACAGTGGAGCATCCAGTTCAGCCATCCGATCCGGCAGGACGGACAGCTCAAGGGCGTCATGGTGCTGTCGGTGGCACCCGACTACCTCAAGCAGGCGCTGACCAAGCTGACCCTGGCCTCGGACGACTCGATCTCGATTTACCGCCAGGACGGTGCACTGCTGGCGCGCAACAAACACCTGGAAGACCAGCTCGGCCAGCCCATGGATCCTGATCTGCCCTTCGTCGGCCAGGGCCTGCGGCGCACGGGCAGTTTCTCTGAGGTCTCACCGCTCGACGGGGTCGAGCGCCTGTTCCAGTGGCAGCGGCTGTCGGAATACCCGGTCACAGTCGTGCTGGGACTGAGCCAGCCGACCCTGCTCAAGCCGATCGAGCGCGCCATCGCCGAGGATCGCTGGCAGGCGCTGGTCGCCACCCTGATGCTGTGGAGCAGTGCCGCTTTCGCGATCCTGTTGTTGCGCCACCTGCAGGTCCATGTGCAGAAACGGCTGGTGATCGAGCATCTGGCGCTGCACGACCAGCTGACAGGATTGCACAACCGGCATGCCCTGCTCGAACATCTGGGCCAGCGGCTCGGCTCAAAGGGTCGCCAACGGGCCCGCTTCGGGCTGCTGTTCATGGACCTCGACGGCTTCAAGCCGATCAATGACCGCTACGGGCATGCCATGGGCGACGCGGTGCTGCAAGCGGTCGCGGGCCGGATCAACAGCTGCGTGCGGCAGGAGGACTTTGCCGCGCGCATCGGCGGTGACGAATTCGTGGTGGTGCTGCAGGACATCGAGCAGGCTGACGCCGTCACGGCAATGGCACAGCGGATAAGGAGCAGCCTGGCCCAGTCCCTGATGATCGATGGTCAACAGATCCGGGTCGGCGCCAGCATCGGCATGGCCAGCTACCCGGCGGATGGAACAACGGCCGACGCCCTGCTGGCCAGGGCGGACCAGATGATGTACGACATCAAGCGCGACAGCAAAACTGCATCGGCGGCTTGACGCTGGCCGCTGCAGACTGAAGTCCGGCCTGAAGTCCGAGTCACGCCACCCTGGCACGCAATCGGTGCAAGCCTGGTCAATGCCGGCTCCCGATTTGGTGCAGGACTGATGCAACCCAGACCCTGTTCCTGCAGACCCAGAGCCATCAAATCAGGCATGAATATTGCTTGAATACAACCGTGCACGCAGGCATTGACGCCTCAGAGCAGCACATGGTCTCCGCTAACGACGGCGGATACCAGCTGGACCTCGATCCTCGCGGATCGCGTCGGCTGGTCCAAGCCCAACTGGTTTTGCAATCCTGGTCGATTCGAGTCTTGCTCGTTGGCCTGGCTTGCGCTCGCCGCTGTCAGTCTCGGCTGGCACGGCCCGTCCCCACCGTCGCAGGAGTTGATATGAATATCGTCGTCATTGGCCATGGCATGGTTGGCCACAAGTTCCTCGAGAGCCTGGCCGAAGCCGGGCTGACAGAGGTCCGCGTCACCGTGCTGAGCGAGGAGATACGTCCGGCCTATGACCGCGTGCACCTGTCGGAGTTCTTCGCCGGCAAGTCGGCCGAGGACCTGTCGCTGGTCGAACCCGGCTTCTTCGAGCGCAGCGGCATTTCGCTGCGGCTGGCGGCCCAGGCGGCATCGATCGACCGCGCGGCCCGCCTCGTCACGACCCGCACCGGCGAGCAGCTGCCCTATGACAAGCTGGTGCTGGCCACCGGCTCGTCGCCGTTCGTTCCGCCGGTGCCGGGACGCGAGCGTGCCGACTGCTTCGTCTACCGGACGATCGAGGACCTGGAGGCAATGGCGGCCTGCGGCAGCCGCGCCAGGACCGGGGTCGTGATCGGCGGCGGCCTGCTCGGACTCGAATGCGCCAAGGCGCTGCGCGACCTGGGCCTGCAGACCCATGTGGTCGAGTTCGCGCCGCGGCTGATGGCGGTCCAGATCGACGAGGGCGGCGGCCGGGTGCTGCGGCACAAGATCGAGGCGCTCGGGGTGCAGGTGCATACCGAGAAGAACACGCTCGAGATCGTCGACGGCCGCACAGCGCGCCACCTGATGCGCTTTGCCGACGGCAGCGAGCTCGAGACCGACAAGATCGTGTTCTCGGCCGGCATCCGGCCGCGCGACGAGCTCGCGCGCGCCTGCGGACTGGAGATCGGTCCGCGCGGCGGCATCGCGATCGACAGCGAGTGCCGCAGCAGCGACCCCGACATCTACGCCATCGGCGAATGCGCGGCCTGGAACGGCCAGACCTTCGGCCTGGTGGCTCCGGGCTACGCCATGGCCCGGGTGGCCGCGCGCCATCTGAGCGGCCAGGACGACATCGCCTTCGTCGGCGCCGACATGAGCACCAAGCTCAAGCTGATGGGCGTCGATGTGGCCAGCATCGGCGACGCGCATGGCAACACGCCGGGCAGCCGGGCCTTCCAGTACACCGACGAGCGCCAGCAGGTCTACAAGAAGATCGTCGTCAGCGCGGATGGCAAGCGCCTGCTCGGCGCGGTGCTGGTGGGCGACGCTACCGAATACGGCACCCTGCTGCAGATGGCGCTCAACGGCATCGAGCTGCCGGCGGCGCCTGAATTCCTGATCCTGCCGGCCAGCGACGGCCAGGCCAGGCCGGCGCTGGGCGTCGACGCCCTGCCCGACAGCGCGCAGTTCTGCTCCTGCAACAACGTCAGCAAGGGCCAGATCTGCCAGGCGGTCGCGGAGGGCGCGACCACGATCGGCGAGCTCAAGGCCTGCACCAAGGCCGGCGCGACCTGCGGCGGCTGCGTGCCGATGGTCACGCAGCTGATGAAGGTCGTGATGAAGAAACAGGGCCTGGCGGTCAGCAACCACCTGTGCGAGCATTTCGCCTACTCGCGCCAGGAGCTCTATCACCTGGTCCGGGTCGGCCAGATCCGCAGCTTCGAGGAACTGCTGGCCAAGCACGGTCAGGGCCTGGGTTGCGACATCTGCAAGCCGACCGCCGCCAGCATCCTGGCCTCCTGCTGGAACGAGTTCGTGCTGAAGAAGGACCTGGCCAGCCTGCAAGACAGCAACGACTACTACCTGGGCAATATCCAGAAGGACGGCAGCTACTCGGTGGTGCCGCGCATGCCGGGTGGCGAGGTCACGCCCGACGGGCTGATCGCCGTCGGCCAGATCGCCAAGCAGTACGGCCTCTACACCAAGATCACCGGCGGCCAGCGGGTCGACCTGTTCGGTGCCCGGGTCGAACAGCTGCCCTTGATCTGGGAAGCCTTGATAGCGGCCGGTTTCGAGTCGGGTCACGCCTATGGCAAGTCGCTGCGCACGGTCAAGAGCTGCGTCGGCTCGACCTGGTGCCGCTACGGCGTCGGCGACAGCGCCGGGCTGGCGGTCGCGCTGGAAAACCGCTACAAGGGCCTGCGCGCACCGCACAAGATCAAGTTCGGCGTCTCGGGCTGCACGCGCGAATGCGCCGAGGCCCAGGGCAAGGACATCGGCGTGATCGCGACCGAGAAGGGCTGGAACCTCTATGTCTGCGGCAACGGCGGCATGAAGCCGCGCCATGCCGAGCTGCTGGCCTCGGACCTGAACCAGGACGAACTGGTGCGGATGATCGACCGCGTGCTGATGTTCTACGTCCGCACGGCCGACCGGCTGCAGCGCACCAGCACCTGGCGCGAGAACCTCGAGGGCGGGCTGGACTACCTGAAGGACGTCGTGCTGAAGGACAGCCTGGGCATCGCGGCCGAGCTCGAAAGCCAGATGCAGCAGGTGGTCGACCGCTATGCCTGCGAATGGAAGGCCGCCGTCAGCGACCCGGACACGCGCAAGCGCTTTCGCTCCTTCGTCAACAGCGACCGGCCCGACGAGCATATCGTGTTCATCGAGGAGCGCGGCCAGATCCGTCCGGCACGCCCCGAGGAACGCCCCGCCCTGACTGCCAGCGCCGCGGCGCTGGTCTGATCCCCTGCGAGAGGACTCCCCCATGACTTCCACCAGCCCCGCCAGCCAGCACTGGACCGCCGTCTGCGTGATCGATGACATCCTGCCCGACACTGGCGTCTGCGCCCGGGTCGAGCAGCGGCAGGTCGCGATCTTCCGCATCGGAGCCGACCGCTTCTTCGCGATCGACAACTTCGACCCCAAGTCGCAGGCCAGCGTGCTGTCGCGCGGCCTGGTCGGCAACCTCGGCCAGCGCCTGGTCGTGGCCTCGCCGCTCTACAAGCACCATTTCGACCTCAGCAGCGGCGAATGCCTGGAGGCGCCCGAGCACTCGGTGCGTGCCTACCGGGTGCGTGCCGACCGCCAGCAGCTGCTGGTCAGCCTGGGCTGAGGTTTTACGATGCGACTGTCCGCCTCCCACCTCGTGCTGCGTGCCAAGCAGCAGGAAATCGAGCTGATGCGGCATCTGGCCGGACGGGTCGAACTGGCCGATGTCACCGGCCAGCTGATCCACGCATTGCAGCGCGAGCGGGGGGCGTCGAGTCTCTACCTGGCCTCGGGCGGCCAACGCTTCGCGACCGAACGGCGCTCGGCCATGGAACAGGCCGGCGCCATCGAGCAATGCCTGCACGCACTGTTCGGTGAACAACAGGACCCGGCCCGTGGCGCCTCGACGCGCATGCTGTCGCTGATGGCCAGGGCACTGCTCGAGCTCGACGCGCTGGCGGCGTTTCGCGCCCGGATCGAGCGCGGACAGGCGAGCCCGGACGAGGCGGTCGCGACCTTCAGCCGGCTGATTGCCGGCCTGATGGAATTGATCTTCCAAGTCGCCGATGCCCCGCTGCAGGCGGATATCTCGCGCTTGCTGGTGGCCTTCTTTCATCTGGTGCAGGGCAAGGAGGCGGCAGGCCAGGAGCGGGCTGTCGGCGCGCAACTGTTCGCCTCGGGCGTCTGCAGCGAGGTCGGGCAGCAGCGCATCATCGACCTGATCGATGCCCAGGAACGCAGCCTGCAGGTGTTCGAGGCCTTTGCCGAGCCGGCCCTGCGCCAGCTCTGGCAGCAGCCACAGCTCGCGCCCCAGCTGGCTCGGCTCGAACGCCTGCGCCGCACGCTCTGCACGGCCAAGCCCGGCGCGACGCTCGACAGCCTGCTGAGCGACAGCTGGTTCGAGGTTTCCAGCGCCCGCATCTCGGAGCTCTGGGAGCTGCAGGTGCGGCTGGTCGAATGCCTGCGCCAGGCCTGCGAGCAGCAGATTCGCAGCGCCGAACAGGAGCTGCTGGATTCCGAGGGCTTGCTGCAGCAGTGGCTCGACAACCCACCGCCCCAGCCTCCGGCAGTGGAACGCCTGCTCCAGAGCGACGAACTCAACCCGCCAGCGGGGACAGCGGCGCCGCGCCCTTCACTGGCCGACTGGCTGCAGGCGCAGTCCGAACGACTGGCCAGCATGGAAGTCGAGCTCGAGGCCGCGCGCCGGGTCATGCAGGAGCGCAAGGTGATCGAACGGGCCAAGGGGGCGCTGATGTCCCGGCTCGGACTCAGCGAGGAAGCCGCCTACCGCGCGCTGCAGAAGGCCTCGATGGACCACAACCGACGGCTGGTCGACGTCGCGCAGGCCACGCTGAGCCTGCCCGATCTGGTCTTCGGTGCCAAGCCCGGACCGCACCAGAACTGAGCCTGCCATGCATCAGCTTGGTTCACTCGGGCCAGAGGCCGGTCAGCCAGGATTTCCATGGCGCGATGGTGCCGCACCGTTGTCGGAATTCGTGCAGGACCTGCGCCGGCCGGGTCCCCAGTACCAGCGCCAGGGGGCGAGCCCGCTGATCGAGCGCCAGCCGCTGCGGTTCTGGCAAGGCCTGACACTGTTGCTGGCGCTGGCCGTGCTGGTGCTGCTGTGGCTGCGGGTGACGGGCGCTTGAGGGGAATGTGGTGGGAGTGGTGGGTCCTGACGGGCTCGAACCGCCGACATCTTCCGTGTAAAGGAAGCGCTCTACCAACTGAGCTAAGGACCCGGATGCGGGATGAAGTCGCCATCCTGCTGTTCACGCGGGGTGAACAGCAGCAGATTCTAGCCGCTGTTGACCGCCCGACCGGCGCGCCTGGCAAAAAAAGTGGCAGGTACGGGAATGCTCAACGCGCCTTGGCCCGGATCTCGGGCAAGGCCTTCTTGAGGTAGTAGACCATGGACCAGATCGTCAGCACGGCAGAAGCCCAGATCAGCACCCGGCCCCAGGCCTGGGTGTCGATGCCGAACAGCGGCGCCTGATAGAGCAGGAAGGGAATCGCGACCATCTGCACGCTGGTCTTGAGCTTGCCGACCATGTGCACCGCCACGCTCTTGTTGGCGCCGATGGTCGCCATCCACTCGCGCAGCGCCGAGATCGCGATCTCGCGTCCAATGATGATCAGCGCGACGAAAACATCGGCCCGTCCCAGGTGCACCAGTACCAGCACGCAGGCGCAGACCAGGAACTTGTCGGCCACCGGGTCGAGGAAGGCGCCGAAGGACGAGGTCTGGTTGAGCTTGCGCGCCAGGTAGCCGTCGGCCCAGTCGGTGGCGGCAAAGACCACGAACAGCACCGTCGCGATCAGGTTCTGCCGCTGGCCATCGAGGCCGGGCCAGTAGAACACCGCGACGATCAGCGGGATGGCCGCGATCCGGGCCCAGGTCAGCAGTGTCGGCAGGTTGAAGAACATGCCGCAGATTATGCAGGCTGTCGGTGACGGTTTCGCTGTCGGGCGCTCAATGCAGCGCGCGATAGATCGCTTCGGCCAGTTCGCCCGAGATGCCCTCGACGCTGGCCAGGTCCTCGACGCTGGCGTCGGCCACTCCCTTGAGGCCGCCAAAGCGCTGCAGCAGGCGGGCCCGCTTCTTCGGTCCGACGCCTGGGATGTCCTCGAGCTTGCTGCCACCGGTGCGCGTCTTGGCGCGCTGGGCCCGCATGCCGGTGATCGCGAAACGGTGCGCCTCGTCGCGGATCTGCGCCACCAGCATCAGTGCGGCCGAATCGGCGCCCAGATAGACCTTGTCACGCCCGTCGGCGAAGACCAGCTCCTCCAGACCGACCTTGCGCCCCTCGCCCTTCTCGACCCCGACCAGGCGACCGAGGTCGAGCCCGAGCGCCTCGAACACCTCGCGCGCGACGCCGACCTGGCCCTTGCCGCCGTCGATCAGCACGATGTCGGGCAGGCGCGCGCCGGCCTTGCTGGCTGCCTCGCTGCCGCCGGCCTCGCGCAGCGCCTCGGCCAGCTTGCCGTAGCGGCGCTCGAGCACCTGGCGCATGGCGGCATAGTCGTCGCCCGGCGTGATGCCGTCGATGTTGTAGCGCCGGTACTGGCTGCTCTGCATCTTGTGGCCCTCGAACACGACGCAGGAGGCGACGGTGGCCTCGCCGGCGGTATGCGAGATGTCGAAGCATTCGATGCGCAAGGCATCGAGCGCGTCATCGGCCAGGTCGAGCGCCTGGACCAGCGCGCGCGTGCGCGCCTGCTGCGAGCCCTCCTCGGCCAGCAGGCGCGCGAGCTGCAGCTCGGCATTCTTCTGCGCCATCTCGAGCCAGGCGCGGCGATGCTCGCGCGGGTTGAATACCGGGTGCAGCTTGATGCCGCTCTGCTCGGTCAGCAGCTCGAGCAGGCCGGCATCGACCGCGGCGCCGAGCACCAGCACCGGCGGCGGCGCGGCCTGGGTGTAATGCTGGGCGATGAAGGCCTCGAGCACGCGCTGCTCGACCGGGGCGCTGGCAGGCCGGGGCTGGGCGGCAGCGGCGCTGCCATCCGTGCCATCCGTGGTGATGCCGTCGGCCTCGTCCTCGGCCGCCAGCGCGGCCAGCAACGCGCCGTCCTCGACATGGGCCGGAAAATAAGGCCGGTCGCCCAGATGGCGCCCGCCGCGCACCATCGCCAGGTTGACGCAGGCACGTCCGCCCTGGACCTTGACCGCCAGGATGTCGACATCCTGGTCCGAGACATTCTCCATCGACTGCTGGTGCAGCACGCGGGACAGCGCGCTCATCTGGTTGCGCGCCTCGGCCGCCTGCTCGAACTCGAGCCGTTCGGCATGGGTCAGCATCCGGGCCTCGATCTCGGCCAGCACGGTCTGGGTCTCGCCGCGCAGGAAGGCGCCGGCCGCGCGCACGTCCTGCGCGTAGTCGGCGCCGTCGATCAGGCCGACACAGGGCCCCGAGCAGCGCTTGATCTGGGCCAGCAGGCAGGGCCGGCTGCGGTGCTTGAACACCGTGTCCTCGCAGGTGCGCAGGCGGAACACCTTCTGCAGCAGCTCGAGCGTCTCCTTGACCGCCCAGGCGCTCGGGTAGGGGCCGAAATACTGGTGCTTCTTCTCGACCGCGCCGCGGTAATAGGACATGCGCGGGTAATGCTCGGGCCGGGCTTCGCCGCCCTGCCCGGCCGGCGAACGCTCGAAGGCCGGGGTCCAGCTGCTGGCGCTCAGGCGCAGATAGGGGTAGCTCTTGTCGTCGCGGAACAGGATGTTGTAGCGCGGCTGCTGGGTCTTGATCAGGTTGTTCTCGAGCAGCAGCGCCTCGGCCTCGGAGCGCACCACCGTGGTCTCGAGCCGCGCGATCTTCGACACCATGTGGCCGATCCGGGTACCGTCGTGGGTCTTCTGGAAATAGCTCGAGACGCGGCGCTTGAGGTCCTTGGCCTTGCCGACGTAGAGCAGCAGGCCGTCGGCGTCGAAATAGCGGTAGACGCCCGGCAGGGCCGGCAGGGCGGCGACGGCCTGCAGCAGGGATTCGGGATGGGTGGCGGTCATGGACGGCGGCAAGCGGTTCGCTGACAAGGAAAGGCGCCACTGTAAGACAATCGCGCGGTGAATTGCCAACATCACCCTGCCCTGAACTGGGACATCTTCTGCCATGTGATCGACAACTGGGGCGACCTCGGGGTCTGCTGGCGACTGGCCAGCAACCTGGCCGCGCGCGGCCAGCGCGTGCGGCTGTGGACCGACCAGCCCGAGCCGCTGGACTGGATGGCGCCTGGAGCGCGTTCCGGCGCCTATTCCGGCATCGAGGTCCGGCACTGGCCACGCAGCGACCCAGCCGCGCCACCCCCGGCCCTGCCGGCCAGCGATGTGCTGATCGCGGCCGTTGGCTGCGAGCTGGCCCCGGCCTGGGTTGCCGCGCTGCAGCCCGAGGCGACAACGGACGCACCCAGGCGGCTCTGGCTCAACCTCGAATACCTGAGCGCCGAAGCCTATGTCGAGCGCTGCCACCGGCTGGCCTCGCCGGTCATGAGCGGGCCGCTGGCTGGCCGGACCGAATGGTTCTTCTACCCCGGCTTCACAGCCGCGACCGGTGGCCTGCTGCGCGAGCCCGGGCTGATGGCGCAGCGCGCGGCCTTCGAGCGCGGCGCCTGGCTGCGCGGCCAGGGATTGCCAGCAGAGGGTGACGCGCCGCGCGTGACCCTGTTCTGCTACGAACCGGCGCGACTGCCCGAGCTGCTGCGCGACCCCGCGCTGCGCGCCGCGCACTGGCTGGTCGCGCCGGGCCGGCCCGCCGCCGCGCTGGAGCTGGCCTGGCCGGCTGCGGCCGGCCTGGAGGCGCAGCGTCACGCGCTGCCTCATGTCGCGCAACCCGAGTTCGACCGCCTGCTCTGGGCCAGCGACCTGAACCTGGTGCGCGGCGAGGACTCGCTGGTGCGCGCGCTCTGGGCCGGTCAGGCCTTCATCTGGCATATCTATCCGCAGCATGACGACGCGCATCACTTGAAGCTCGAGGCCTTCCTCGACTGGCTCGAGGCCCCGGCCTCGCTGCGCGCCTTCCATCGAGTCTGGAACGGCGTGATCGACGCCCCGCTGCCACCGATCGACCTGGCCGGCTGGCAGGCCTGCGCGCTCGCGGCCCGGGATCGGCTGCTGCGCCAGGATGATCTGGCCAGCCAGCTCTTGGGCTTTGTCGCTGAAAAACGGTAAAATCAAAGGTTTGACGCGTATCGCGGGCCCGTTGGGGGCCCTGGCGCGTACAGATCAACGGGCAAACTGCCCACTCGCCGCACGAACGGACCCCCAGGGGCCAGGGCGGCAAATTCCACAGGAAGCACCATGAAAATCGCTCAAGAAATCCGCGCCGGCAACGTGATCATGCACGGCAAGGATCCGATGATCGTCCTGAAGACCGAATACGCCCGTGGCGGCCGTGGCGCTGCCACCGTGCGCATGAAGCTCAAGGGCCTGCTGGGCAATATGGGCACCGAAGTCGTGTTCCGCGCCGATGACAAGATCGACAACGTGATCCTCGACAAGAAGGAGTGCACCTACTCCTACTTCGCCGATCCGATGTATGTCTGCATGGACGCCGAGTACAACCAGTACGAAGTCGAAGCCGAAAACATGGGCGACGCCCTGAACTACCTCGAAGACGGCATGGCCGTGGAAGTGGTGTTCTATGACGGCAAGGCCATCTCGGTGGAACTGCCGACTAGCGTCGAGCGCGAAATCACCTGGACCGAGCCCGCTGTCAAGGGCGACACGTCCGGCAAGGTGCTCAAGCCCGCCAAGATCGCCACCGGTTTCGAGATCGGCGTGCCGCTGTTCGTTTCCCAGGGCGACAAGGTCGAAATCGACACCCGCACCGGCGAATACCGCAAGCGCGTCTAAAGCTAGAAGGCCCCCGGCCCTCTGTGCTTCCTGCCAAAGGCTCCTTCGGGAGCCTTTTTCTTTGCCCGATCGGCTGCCTGTGTGTTGGGCTTTTTGGGTGTAGGCTATCGCCATGACCCGCGAAACATCCGCAAGCGCTGCAACAGCCCCCAATGGCAGCGCCAGCCCCGCCCGCCTGGCCCTGCGCCGCGTGCTGATCGACACCTACCACGAGAACGTGGCCTATATGCACCGGGAGTGCGACATCTACCGTGCCGAAGGATTCAAGGCCCTGTCCAAGGTCGAAGTCCGCACCAATGGCCGCAGCATTCTGGCAACCCTGAACGTGGTGGATGACCAGGCTATCGTGGCCTGTGGCGAACTGGGTCTGTCCAAATCGGCATTTGCCCAGATGGGCGTGGAAGACGGCCACACCGTCACCGTCTCGCAAGCCGAGCCACCGGAGTCCATTGGTGCACTGCACCGCAAGTTGGGTGGCGAGCGGCTGCATCTGGAAGACTTCAAGGCCATCGTGCACGACATTG
>ERZ1034363.1814-NODE-1814-length-11271-cov-3.284706_pt1 | contig 11271 bp, 12 predicted proteins | sample MGYA00520616_ERZ1034363 | MGnify/ENA primary metagenome ERZ1034363 (study PRJEB33736, sample SAMEA104284506) | Azolla filiculoides | biome: Urban; feature: Water surface; material: Ditch water | place: Netherlands | collected 2015-10-28 | depth 0-0.1 m ...
CCTGTTTTTCCTAAAGCACCAACTGCACCAAAAGGTGATCCAATAAACGGTGATAAGAAAGCATGGAAAGAATTTGAAGCCAAAATGGAAGCTTTTGACGCTAAAATGAAAAAACTCGAACCTCAAATGGAAGCTTTCGATAAACAAATGGAAGAATTTGATAAACAGATGGAACCGTTTAATAAAGAAATGGAAATTTTTGAAAAGAAAATGAAAGTTTATGAGCAACAAATGCAAGAATATCAATCTAAATTGAATAAGAAAAAATAATTGCTATTTTTTACCAAAAAGACGGTCTCCATCAAGACCGTCTTTTTTTATATCTTTGAAAAAAAGTAGTTATGTATAAAATTCTTGCTCAAATTAACAAAATTATTTTGCCCAGTTTTACCAAACAACGATTAGATTTGGCCAAAGCCAAAAAATGGCAAATGGCAATTATAGGTTACCGGTATTATGTTACTTGTCGTGCTATTGATTAATAGGTTATTGCAGCAAATATTTCATTGCCTTTAATTTTTTTTCTACCGTTAAGAAAAGTCAGCTCCATCAGGAAATTACATTGTACAATTTCTCCACCCAATCGTTCTACCAGTTCACAAACCGCTTTTGCAGTTCCTCCTGTAGCCAAAACATCATCGTGAATTAATATTTTATCCCCTTTTTGAATGGCATCAATATGAATTTCTAAAGTATCAGTTCCGTATTCTAAATCATACGTTGCTGAAATCGTTTTGTAAGGCAATTTATTGGGTTTTCTAACAGGAATAAAACCTACATTTAATTCTTGGGCAATCAGCATTCCGAAGAAAAAGCCACGACTCTCCACTCCTATTACTTTGTCTATTTTTTTATCTTTTAAAGTAGAAACTAATAGTTCCAAGCATTTATTTCTTGCTTCGGGGTTAATTAATAAAGGAGTTATATCTTTAAATAAAATTCCTTCTTTTGGAAAACCTTGAATATCACGTATATAATTCTTTAAGGCCATATTTTTTAATTTTTATATAAAATTTCACTTGCAAGTTACACAATTATCCCTATATTTGCACCCGCTAAGACGCTCAACAAGCAATATGTCTTAACAAAAATGGCCTTGTGGCGCAACTGAATAGCGCACTTGATTACGGCTCAAGAGGTTACTGGTTTGAATCCAGTCAAGGTCACAAAATAAAAACGCAATTATCTAATTATTTGATAATTGCGTTTTTTTATTTTAAAATAAATGCATCAAATATGCCCGAATATTTTCTAGACATCAAATATGAAAACAAAACTTACACTGTTGAAGAAGTAAATTTTAAGGAATTTGAGTGTTGTACTTTTATAAACTGTAATTTTTCTGATTGTAATTTTATTGATGTCACTTTTATCGATTGCGTCTTTAATGATTGTATTTTTAGCGGTGCCAAAATAAATCATGTGGCTTTGAGAACTGTATTTTTTAATCGCTGCGAAATCAAAGATGTGAATTTTGCTATGTGTAACAAACTTATTTTTGAGGTTCATTTCAAAGATTGCATTTTAGATTTTTCTAAATTTTATACATTAAAAATAAAGGGAACCTCATTTACCAACTGTAGTTTGGTAGCAATTGACTTTATGAGTACCGATTTGACAGAAGTGATTTTTGAAAATTGTGATTTATATCGTTCTGAATTTGCCAAAGCAATTGCTAATAAAGCGAATTTTAAAACAAGCTACAATTATACGATTGATCCGGCAAAAACTAAAATTAAGAAAGCTGTATTTGCTCTTGAAGGCATAAAAGGATTGCTTTTCAAGCATGATATTCTGGTAAAATAATTAGAGTTTTTTCTCCATTTTGTAATCTTCCATCAAATAACCGTAATCTAATTCTAAGTCTTCTTCACCTGTGATTTCAAAACCCATTTTTTGATAAAAGGAACACGCTTTGTTAAACCGATTTACATTTAAAGAAACGATTTTTGAATGATTTTCTTTGGCAGAACTTACTACTGCATCAATCAGTAACTTACCTGCTCCTTTGCCTTGAGCTTCCGGAAGTAAATATATTTTATGTAGTCGAGTGGTGTTTTGATTTAAATAATTATGCTGAAAGGAGGCAAAACCAAGACAAGAATTAGCTTCATGAATCAATATAAATGAATGTCTTTTATTTGTCATCAAATCAATTAAAGCTTCGGGCGCATAGAATTTCTTCAACATATAGTCTAATTGTTCTTTGCTGAGAATAGTACCATAAGTACTTGGCCAGGAATTATAAGCAATTTCCTGAATGGTTTTGATGTCTTTTGTAGTGGCTTGAGATAGAAGTAACATGGTGTTATTTATTTAAAGTAAATCTCCTTTTGGAATAAAAATATAGAATTTAGCGCCTATATCTGGCTTCCCAATTACTTTTATAAATCCTTTATGATTATCAACAACTCTATGACAAATAGCCAGTCCAAGACCTGTTCCTGAGTATTTTGGATCGGTGTTTAAACGCTTGAAGAGCAAGAATATTTTTTCGGAATATTCTTGTTTAAAACCAATTCCGTTATCAGTAATTACAATTTTATAATAATCTTCTTTATTGGCAATTTTATAATCCCGTTGCTCTTTTTCGGTGATTTTTCCGGAAGTGATTTTGATTTCAGGAATACTATCTTCTTTACTGTATTTTAGTGAATTTGAAATCAGATTTATAAAAAGCTGCTTAATTTGAAAAGGAATTGCTTTGATTGTTGGCAAATTCCCTACTTGAATTTCTGCTTTTTTCTCCTCGATATTAGTAGATAAATCTTGGAGTGTTTCTTCTAAGATCTTGTTTAAATCTGTTTCAACAAAAACTTTATCGCCTTTTATTGTTCTGGAGTAATCAACCAAATCAATCAATAAAGTCTGCATTTTATTAGCCGAAGCACGAATTTTTAAAAAATATTCTTTTCCTTGTCCAGAAAGTAAATCCAATTCTTTTTCTTCTAATCTGGAAATAAACATTTGAATCTTTCGAAGCGGTTCTTGCAAATCGTGACTTACAATATTGTTGAATGCCTCAAGTTCCGTATTGATATACTTCAGTTCTTTGTTGTTATTTTCGAGTTCAAGTGTTTTTTGATATTGATTTGTGATGTCATAATTCACGCCAATTTTTATTAAATCACCATTACTGTTGGTTGTAAAACTTCCAACGCCCATAATGTATTTCACATCGCCATTTGGTGTTAAAAACCTAAATATCATAGATGTAGGTTGATGATTCAATAATGAATCTAGATGTACTTTTGTGACGTAATCTAAATCATCCGGATGAATGTATTTGATTGTATTTTCGATATTTGGTTCAAATACATTGGGTTCAACGCCCATTAGACGGTATAAATTATCCGAAAAAGTATATTGATTCGTTTCGGTATTCACCATCCAATGTCCAAAACCTGCTGTCTTTTCGGCAGAATTATAAGACTCGTTCAGTAGTTTTAATTTGTCGTTAGCTTTTTGGAGTTCATCAATATCAACGTTCATTTTTTGGAACGAAAGCAACAAAATTAAAAGCGAAAGAATAACTAATAAAAAAGCAGTTATTATTGAATCCTGCAATTCAAACTGATGATTATTGTTTTGAGATTTGGCTTTAATACTTTCTGAAAAGATAATTTTATTGACAAATGACTTCATCTTATCTGTAACTTCACTGCTTTCTAATAGCTTAGCATTGAGTTCTAATCGATTCAGATTTTCACTTTTACTCTTACTTTTGGCAATGATTAATGTTTGCCGAAATAATTTAAATCTATAATCAATCAGATTTTTAAGGCTGTCTATATCTTTGTTTCTGATGCTATTATTTGTCGTTAATGTTTTTAACTTTTTGATAGCTTCTTCAATTTTACCTCTGCTCAAAAAACGGTTTTCTATATAGGTTTCATCTTTTGTAATAATATAACTTCGCAAACTCGTTTCGTAAATACTGATAACTGATAAGAGTTTTTCTAATTCAAGCTGCGTTTCATTTGAATTTGCAATTAATTCAACGGTTGAATCCAGTTTTTTCATCTGAGAATAAAATTCTGTAGCTAAATAACAAACAACAAGAATTGCAACAGCCAACGCTATTTTGAACACTTGAGAATTTTTAAATAGTCTTAAAATTTTCATTTATTCTCTGTTATATACTAAAGAAAAAAGTTTCTATATTTAAACCTGAAGTATGAAATTGCCAATTCATATTAACGACTTCTTTGATTATTTCTTTTAGTTTAGAAAAATCATTGGGTTTTTTAATATAAATATTTGCTCCTTCAATAAAAGTATCTTCAATATCTTTTTCTGATGAAGATGTAGAATATATGGCAATTGAAACCTCTTTAAAACGAACATTTGCCCTGATTTCTTTGAGACAATCTATACCGGTTTTTCCGGGCATATTCAAATCAAGAAATAAAACATGAGGCAACTTAATATCGGGCTGCTCTAAATAATCCATCAGCTCTTTACCGTCTTTAAACAGAGTCAATTTGTTATTCATTTTGAGCTCTTGAAGCGCTTCATTAAAAAAGGTACGATCATCTTCGTCATCGTCAGCTAAAAGAATATGCATTGAATCTTGGTGTGTAATCATAAAATTTGGGGGTGTAATTTTATTTAATCATTATTTGACAATTCCCTTCTTCGGCCTATAATCCTTTTAAACATCGAAGGTGTCAAGCCTGTAACTTTTTTAAATTGAGTTGATAAATGGGCTACACTACTGTAATTTAATTCATGGGAGATTTCGGTTAATGTGAGTTCTTCCTGAATTATTAATTTTTTAGCTCTTTCAATCTTTTGAATAATAATAAAATTCTCAATAGAAGTATGCGTATATTCCGAAAATACATTAGTGATATACCCATATCTAAAATTCAGTTTATCAGCAAGATATTGTGAAATATTTACGTTAGGGAATTTGTCTTTCTCATATACAATTTCAATTATTGCATCTTTAATTTTTTGAATTAATTTCCCTTTTGGGTTATTCACAATTTGGATGCCATATTTATCTAAATTATTTTGAAGTTCCGCTAAACGCTCTTCCGAAACATCATCAACAATTTCTATTTGTCCTAAATCTAAAAGTAGATATTTAATATCTAATCTTTCAAATTGCTCTTGTAATATGGTTCTACAAGCAATATTACCATCGTAATTAAAATTGAGCTTCATACCAATAAACAATTGTTAAATTTAAAAATATAAAAGTAAATCAAAAATTATAAATCTGAAGCAAAATTATTTAGATTAAATAAAGAATTATAGTTTTAGTTGACTGAAAAAACTTAAATAACTAGTTGACAGCATTATTTAAAACCTGATATTTATCCGTGTATGGTTTCACTTTTTCCATAATTAGCAATAACGGATTCTTCGAACTCCAGCCATTCTCTCCACCGTTTTTCGACATCGATTCCTGTTCCGTATTTTCGGGCATAGGTAATAAAAGTAGTGTAATGACCTGCTTCACTTTCCATTAAATCTCTGTAAAAAACAGATAATTCTTCATCTTGAATATTTTCCGAAAGTACTTTAAAACGCTCACAACTTCGGGCTTCAATCATCGCCGAAAACAATAAACGTTCTACTAATCCGGAAACTCTGCTCCCGTCTCCGCTTTTTTTCATGTACAAATACAATTCATTTACATAATCGTCTTTGCGCTCGCGTCCCAGTTTCAAACCACGTTTTATAATGATATTATGCACTTGCTCAAAATGATCAATTTCTTCTTTGGCCAAAGCCAATAAATCCTGAACTAAATCCTGATGTTCTGAATTATTGGTAATAATGGTTATAGCATTTGTTGCTGCTTTTTGTTCGCACCACGCATGATCCGTCAAGATTTCTTCTATATTTTTTTCTACAATATTTACCCAGCGGGGATCGGTTGGTAATTTTAATCTTAGTACAGACATAATTTTAGAATTAGAAAGTCATAATATCAAAAGTCGAAAGCCAAAAGTAAGACAGAATATTAAATTCTATTCCAAGACTTTCGACTTTCGACTTTAAAAATTTAAGACGTATTTATTAATATACGAAAATAGCTCTTTCGCTCATCATTTCGTTAACTTCATTAGCTACTTCTTCAATAACATCTTCGTTAGTGTGGTTCATCAAAACTTTATCGATTAATGCCACAATAGTTTCCATGTCTTCTTCAAGTAAACCACGAGTTGTAATAGCTGCAGTTCCCACACGAATTCCTGAAGTTACAAACGGTGATTTATCATCAAAAGGAACCATGTTTTTATTTACGGTAATTTCTGCTTTTACTAATGCATTTTCGGCATCTTTTCCAGAAATATTTTTGTTTCTTAAATCAATCAACATCATGTGGTTATCTGTTCCACCAGAGATGATTTCATAGCCTCTTTTTACAAAAGCATCAGCCATAGCATTTGCATTTTTCTGTAATTGTAAAGCATATGTAAAGAATTCATCTTTTAATGCTTCTCCAAAAGCTACAGCTTTAGCAGCAATGATGTGCATCAAAGGTCCACCTTGATTTCCTGGGAAAACAGCTAAATCTAATAAAGAAGACATCATTCTGATTTCACCTTTTGGAGTAGTTAAACCAAATGGATTTTCGAAATCTTTACCCATCATAATCAAACCACCACGAGGACCACGTAAGGTTTTGTGAGTTGTGGTTGTTACAATATGACAATGAGGTAATGGGTCATTCATCAATCCTTTAGCAATAAGACCTGCAGGATGAGAAATATCTGCTAATAAAATAGCACCAACGCTGTCAGCAATTACTCTGAAACGTGCAAAATCCATATCACGAGAATAAGCCGAAGCTCCTGCAATGATTAATTTTGGCTGTTCTTTAGTAGCAATTTCTTGAATTTTATCATAATCTAATCTTCCGGTTTCCTTATCTACACCGTAGAAAGAAGGTGTATATAAACGACCTGAAAAGTTTACCGGAGAACCGTGAGTTAAGTGACCACCATGAGATAAGTCAAAACCTAAAATTTTATCTCCAGGTTTAATACAAGCATGATAAACAGCTGTATTAGCTTGTGAACCAGAGTGTGGTTGCACATTTGCATAAGCAGCACCGAATAATTCTTTGGCTCTGTCAATAGCAATTTGCTCAATAACATCAACTACTTCGCAACCGCCGTAGTATCTTTTGCCTGGATAACCTTCGGCATATTTATTGGTTAAAACAGATCCTGCAGCTTCTAATACTTCGTCACTTACGAAGTTTTCTGAAGCGATAAGTTCTAATCCATGTATTTGTCTTTCTTGTTCTTCAAGAATAAGGTCAAAAATTTGTTCGTCGCGTTGCATTTCTTTGAATTTGGTTAATTTGTTGCAAAAATACAAAAAAACGTTTGGTAAATAGTTAGATTATAATATATTTGATGAGTAATTTTCAACAAATTAATTAACAAAACATGCCAATATCCGCTAACAATACCAATAGAAAATCATGGTTAGAGGTTCCTGCCAACAGCGATTTTCCCATTCAAAACATTCCTTTTGGTGTTTTTTTAACCAAAGAAAATGTGGTGACTGTAGGGACACGTATTGGTGATTTCGCTATAGATTTAGGTGCTTTACAACAACTTAACTACTTCGAAGGAATTGAGTTGACAGATGATATGTTCATGCAAGACACGCTGAACGATTTTATTTCGGACGGAAAAAAAACCTGGCGATTGGTTCGAAATCGCATTGCCGATATTTTCGATGAAAAAAATCCAATATTACGCGACAATTCAAATCATCGTGATATCGTTATTTTTAAAATGGAAGATGTAGAAATGCAATTACCAGTACTTATTGGTGATTATACTGATTTTTATTCCAGTAGAGAACATGCAACTAATGTAGGGAAAATGTTTCGTGATCCGGAAAATGCATTATTACCAAATTGGCTTCACATTCCAGTTGGGTATCACGGCAGAAGTTCAACTATAATTCCGTCTGGCATACCAGTTCACAGACCTATGGGACAAACATTGCCACACGGAGAAAGCACACCTGTTTTTGGGCCTTCCCGTTCAGTAGATTTTGAACTAGAAACAGCTTTCATAACTACTGATGCTAATATTATGGGAGAAAACATTCCTGTATATGAAGCAGAGGATTACATTTTTGGAATGGTTTTATTGAATGATTGGAGTGCACGAGATATTCAAAAATGGGAATACGTTCCGCTTGGACCGTTCTTGTCTAAAAACTTTGCCACTTCTATTTCTCCTTGGATTGTGACTATGGATGCGCTGGAACCTTTTAGAACTAAAGGTCCAAAACAAAATCCGGCACCACTTCCCTATTTACAACTCAAAGGTAAAAATTCATTTGATATTAATCTTGAAGTAGCCATCACTCCTGAAAACGGAACCCCAAATGTTATTTCGAATTCAAACTTTAAATATATGTATTGGAATATGAGCCAGCAATTAGCGCATCACACTTCCAATGGTTGCAGAGTAAACTCGGGAGATATGATGGGTTCGGGAACTATTTCTGGACCAACTCCAGACAGCTTTGGCTCTATGTTAGAATTAACTTGGGGAGGAAAAAATCCAATACAATTAAATGATGGAACTGAACGTAAATTTATAAATGATGGCGATACAGTTACCATGAAAGGTTTTTGTAAAAACAATGAAGTTCGATTAGGATTTGGAGAAGTTTCAAGCCAATTACTTCCTCCTTTTGTTCGAAAATAAAAAAGAATCACTATAATATAGTCCGACATTTTGTAAAATATGTCGGATTTTTTTTGGCATTATTATTGGCTTTCAAAAATATAAAAGTCTTAAAAAAGTCAAAAAAATAAACAGTAAATTTGTAAAAATTTTATACCATGAAAAAAATTACTCTTGTATTAGCATTGTTAATCGTTCTTTCATCATGTGGAGTAAAACAAACTCAAAACTTATTGAGTTCGGGCAATTATGACGAAGCAATCAATAATGCCGTTTCAAACTTACGCACCAATAAAGATAAAAAGAGCAAACAAGATTATGTCTATTTACTTGAAGAAGCTTTTGCTAAAGCCAAAGAAAGAGATTTAAATACTATAAATCTTCTTGTAAAAGAATCAAATCCTGCGCAAATCGAAAAACTGTATAATTTATACATTCAGTTAAATGATCGTCAGGAAAAAATAAAACCAATTCTTCCGTTGCAATTAATTAAAGAAGGAAGAACTGCTATTTTTCCATTTGAAAATTACAATGAGGAAATTGTTTCCAGCAAAAATGCTCTTTCACGTTATTTATATGACAATGCAAAAGCATTAATTCGTACCAAAATAAAAATGAACCAACGCAAAGCTTTTGATGATTTGACTTATTTGAATCAACTTAATCCTAATTATAAGGATATTCAAAAACTAATGGAAGAAGCCCAGTTCAAAGGAACTGATTTTGTTTTAGTAAGTACCAAAAACGAAACAAATATGATTATTCCGGTTCGTTTACAAAATGATTTATTAGATTTTAATACCTATGGACTGAATGATAAATGGACCGTTTATCATAGTAATACACAAAAAGGGATTGATTACGATTATAGTATGTTAATCCGTTTTAGAGGAATTTACATTTCGCCAGAACAAATAAAAGAAAAAGAATTTGTAAAAGAACGCCAAATAAAAGACGGTCAAAAAAAATTAATTGATGCCAACGGAAAAGTAGTTTTGGATGAAAAAGGAAAAGAAATTTATGTTGATAATTATAAAAACGCTACCGTACGTATATTTGAATCCAGACAATTAAAATCCTGTCAAGTAACTGCTAAAGTGGAATATATCAATTTTAAAAACAACGAATTGATGCAATCGTTTCCTTTAACCAGTGAATTTATATTCGAAAATATATATGCTACTTATAAAGGTGACAAACGCGCATCCGACGATAATTACTATTCGTATTTTGATAAAAAGGCAGTTCCTTTTCCAAGTAATGAACAAATGGTTTATGATACAGGAGAAGATTTAAAAGCTAAAATCAAGAATATTTTGAATACAAATAGATTTAAATAGTCTTAGAAAAGAAGTTCAAATTCATAATTTGACAAACAAACTATAAAAAAAGTGATTTTGACTTTACAAAACACTTTTTTTATAGTGAAAAATAAATTATTCGTAAAAATTTAGTTTTAAACTAAAAATTGATTTTTTATTACAAAATTAATTGTAATTTTGCGCCAATGAATACGACAAGTTTACATATAACTTCAATGTCACGGACAAACCTACCTACTACTTCTCCCGAAGTACGGATGCTATTAGTATAGTCTCCAAATTAGCGTTTCGTTTTATTTTTTATTCATTTTTCATTTTACCATTTTGAAATCACAAGCTTTTTTTATTGGATTTTCATATCCAAAAAATAACAAAACTATTTTATTAATCAATTATAATTCAATTTGTTGTATAACAAACTGTAATTATTTTAATTCCTAGTTAATCGTGATTGCTTTTAAAAAAAAGAGACCAACTCAAGTTTTAACATCTAATTCGACTATTGAAATGAATATTTCTATCGTAGTAGCACAAGAAGAACACTATAAATATTCGCAAGAAATATGCGAAACCATAGAATTATCGGCCTTATTGAGAGGAACGGGAATTGCCAAAAGAACACCGGAATACATCCAAAAAAAGATGGAAACCAGAGATGCCATGATTGCATTAATTGACGGTAAATTTGCAGGTTTTTGTTATATTGAAAGCTGGCAACACGGAAAATTTGTAGCGCATTCCGGATTAATTGTGCATCCTGATTTCAGGAATTTAGGTTTGGCAAAAAAAATCAAATCTAAAGTATTTGATTATTCTTTAGAAAAATATCCAGACGCTAAAGTTTTTGGAATCACAACAGGATTGGCCGTTATGAAAATTAATTCTGATTTAGGATACAAACCAGTACCTTTTTCAGAATTGACTACAGATCCAAGTTTTTGGAACGGATGTCAAACGTGTACCAATTTTGAAATTTTAAAAAGCAAAGAAAATAAAATGTGCCTATGTACAGGAATGCTTTATGACCCAAAAGAAAAAGTAAAAGATCCGCCAAAACATCCATTTAACGTAAAAGTTCTTAACCGATTAAATAAAATTAAAGAAGCATTGTTCTTAAAAAAATAATATCATGAAAAAAGTAGTATTAGCATACAGCGGAGGTCTTGACACCTCATATTGTCTTAAATATTTAAAAAATGAAAAAGGATACGAAGTTCACACAGTATTAATCATTACAGGTGGATTTGATGAAGCAGAATTAACAGCAATCG
>ERZ1034363.1817-NODE-1817-length-11256-cov-3.725199_pt1 | contig 11256 bp, 10 predicted proteins | sample MGYA00520616_ERZ1034363 | MGnify/ENA primary metagenome ERZ1034363 (study PRJEB33736, sample SAMEA104284506) | Azolla filiculoides | biome: Urban; feature: Water surface; material: Ditch water | place: Netherlands | collected 2015-10-28 | depth 0-0.1 m ...
TGTTGCAATACCATCCTGAAGGCTTGCTGAACGGCTCATTCACGGGCGGTTCGTCACCCAGCAAACCCTGCCCCAGGCTGGAGGGCTGGGAAAACGCGGACATCAGGCCACCGGCCAGGGCTGCGCAGAGTGGACTGGGCTTTCACGTCTGCAGCGCCAGCGCGTCCACCATGCCCGCGCGCTCGCCAATGCGCAGAATGCCCAGCCACAGCGCCATCACGCCGACCAGCCCGATGGAGATGTCAAAACCGGTGCGCGCCGAATCGAACATCGCCGCCAGCAGCTTCGGGAAGACCTCCATGTCGCCCATCGCCAGCCGAACCAGCGCCACCGCGAAGGCGCTGACGAAGAAGGTCAGCCAGAGGAGGTTCAGGAGCATGGGCGGGGTGGTGGGGCCGGCGGCCAGGGGGTACCTGGCATTTTGTGCAAATGGCGGATTTGCACCCTGCAAGAGATCGAGCAGGAGCGCAGCGATGGCCGCCTCCAGACCATGAACCGCGTTTTCGGCATGCCGGGGCGCAAGCTGGGTGTGGCGCGCATGGCCCGCTGCCGGCGCCACGCCGTCGGCCGGGGCCGTGCGATCACCGGCCCCATCAGAAAGTCAGAAAGCCGGTGTTGTCGGCCGGGTGCAAACTGGCCGTTTCAATTGGCTGGGCCTGCAAGGTTTGGCCAGTCTGCAGACTGGCCAAACCGGCCCAGCCCCACCTCCGTCAACCCTCCCGCACGGCGCAACAGAAACAGCACATCCATCCTCATGCGTTGGGCCATGGCCAGACCTTCGTCGGGGCCTGCCACCAGCAAGGCCGTGGCCCAGGCGTCGGCATGCATGCAGGTACGCGCCAGCACGGTGACCGAGGCTACGGCGTTGTTCACGGGCGCGCAGCGGCGCGCGTCCATGGTGTGCGCGAGGCACGCATCGCCCACTTCCAGATAGCGTCGGTAGTCGCCCGAGGTGGCCACGGCCAGTTCCTCCAGTTCGATGACCCCGTGCACCCCGCGGCGCCCGGCCTCGGGGCGTTCGAGCGCCACAGCCCAGGGCACGCCGCTGGCCTGCGTCCCCACAGCGCGCAGCTCGCCATCCAGCGCGGCCAGCGCATGCCGCACGCCATGCTGCTGCAGCACATGGGCCATGCGGTCCACCGCGTAGCCCTTCGCAATGCCGCACAGGTCGAGTTGCAAGGGCGCATGCTTGCGCGCGCGGCTTGCGGGCCGATCCAGCTCCAGACCTCCGTGCGCAGCAAGCGGCGTGGACTGGCGTGCGGCGCGGATCGCTTGCGCGTCGGGTACATCGCGCACCGCACCAAACCCCCAGGCGTCCACCAGCGCGCCGACGCACGGATCGAAGGCTCCGGCGCTCAGGCGCTGGACATCGAGCGCACAGTCCAGTACCTCTAGTATTTCAGCGGGCAGGTCCACCCAGTCGCCCACGGGCGCGCGGTTCAGGCGCACGAGGTCGCTGTCCGGTTTCCAGGGGGACATCTGCGCGTCGACCTGCTCCACCACCGCGGCGAGGTCCTGGCGCAAGGCCGCCAGGTCCACGGTGGGGTCGGCGTCGACACTGGCAGACCAGCGTGTGCCCATGGTCGGTCCGTGCAGGGTGGTGCGCTTGCAGGGCGCAGCGGGCTCAGAAGACATCTTCGGCATAACGCTCCCTGGCTTTCAACGCTGCTACGCGCAACTGCAGTGGCGCCAGCACCTCGTCCAGCGTCTCGGCCACGCCCTGCGCCATGGCACGGCTGCCGCAAACGCGCACGATGGCGCCCTGTGCCACCAGGCCGCGGACACGATCGGCATCGCGGCGCAGGGCGTCCTGCACATAGCCGCCGCCTTCGGGCACGCGCGAGAAAACCGTCTGCAAGCTTGTCAGGCGCCCCTCGCCAAGCCAGCGCTGCATTTCGGGGCCAAAGTAAAAATCCCGCGCCGGGTCGCGCCCTCCAAAGTAAAGATGCATGGGGCGCTGTCTGTCGTTGCGGCGGATGAAGCCCGCCAGCGGCGCGACGCCGGTACCTGCCCCGATCAGCAGCACCGGCCGCCGCGTTCGAGGCAGGGCAAAGCCGGGGTTGGGCCGGATGAAGGCGGCCACGCTGTCCCCCTTCTGCAGGCCCAGCAAGTGCGTCGAGCACAGGCCGCCGGGCATCTGACGCACGCAGATTTCCAGAAACCCGTCTTCCCAGCCCGACGCCAGCGAGTAGTAGCGCGGCACGGCCGAACCCGGCGGCACGATGCCTACCAGATCGCCGGCGGCAAACCGCGCCAGACCCTGCCCGCGCAGGCGTGCGCCCGGACCCTGCGCCGGCCACGCAAAGCGCAGGATCGCCGTGGCCGGCCCGTCAGCACCGGGATAGTCCTGGCGCGCCACGAGCGTCAGCGCCACCGTGGGGGGCACGCGCGGTACATGCTCCAGCACCAGGGGTTTGCCCAGCGCCTGTGCCAGGGCCACGCCCCAGCGCGCGAACTGCTGGCCCGATTGCTGGTGGATGCACTCCAGCGGCAGCAGCGCGGGCCAGCCCTGTGCGCGCAGCGTCTGGTCCAGCGCCACGGCAAAGGCGCAGAAGGTCGGGTACTGCCGGTCGCCAAAGCCCAGCACTGTTACCGGCACAGCGCTGGCGCCGAGCTTGGCGATGTGCTCCAGGGCGTGGCTGGCGTGGGCCGGGGCCTGGCCTTCGCCATAGGTTGCGGCAAGCACAAACACCTGCCGCGTGGCGGCCGTGGTTCGAAAGTTCTCCAGCGCGCTGGTGTGAACGCGGTGTCCGCCCTGGCTCAGCGCGTCTTGCAGCGTCTGGGCAAAACCCCAGGTGCTGCCACCTTCGCTGGCCACGAAGATGAGCACGTCGGCCTGTGCCAGCGGGGTGTTGCCCGTGATGTGTGGCGCCTGGCGGCGTGCTTGCCACCAGATGACAACGCCCGACCCCCAGAACAGCAGCACGCTGGCGCCCACGAGCCCGAGCACCACGGCCCAAGGCCAGGCCGCTTCACCCGTGTGCAGCACCACGGCCAGGTCGTAAATGCGCTGCGCCAGGGTGGCGTCCTGCCAGGCCAGCATCTGGCCCGAGGTCCGGTCGATCCAGCCTTGACCCTGGGCGGTCGCGACCTTCCAGGTGTCCTCCGGGTCGGTGGTGCCGGGAAAAGTCAGCTTGCGCAAATCCTGCACGGCAAGGCGTTGCAGCGTGGCAAGCTGTGCACCAGGCAAGTCAGGCTGGCCGCTGACCAGCGAGACTACTTCCGGCTCGGTCCGGGTGTCCAGCGCCACGAGGCCCAGGGTCGAGGCGCTCATGGTCAGCGCCGTGAGCGATGTCAGGCAAAGGATGGCCAGCACCACACGGCCCGCGACCACGTGGATGCGCTGCGCCAGCGTGCCGCGTACCCGTGCTGCCAGCCGCCGCCAGCCGCCCATGCGCCGCAGCAAAAGCACCAACGCAGAAACGCACAACACGCCCATGGTCAGCGCAATGCCCGCTGCGCCCCAGCGCCCAGCGTCACCCAGAAGCAGCGAGCGGTGCAGGTTCTTCACCCAGCGCGGCAGCGCCGAGGCTTGCCACGCACCCAGCACCTGGCCATTGGCCGGGTCCACGTAAGACGCCTGCGGCTGGTCGCCAGCAAAGCTGAACACCACGATGGCACCCGAGGGCAGGCGGCGAATTTCCTCCGCACCCGGGACGGTGCGCGCCACGCGCTCCACCAGCGTGGCCACGGGCAAACCGTCCGGTGCGGCGGGGGCCTGCCACGCCTGCTGCACCGGGTCGATCGCCAGGATGGCGCCGGTGAGGCCCAGTACCACGGCCAGGGTGCCAATGGTCAGGCCCAGCCAGCGGTGGATGGCTTTCCAGCTCATGCGCGCCCTTTACTGGAGTTGGAAGGTCGCTGACTGGATGTACTGCTTGCCAGCCTGCGGCTTGCCGGCGTTGGCTGTGGACAGCGGGATGCGGACCTCCGACGGGCTGTCCCGCATGTCTTCTGCTGCGGCGTCGATGCGGATTTCATAGCCCGCGTCCAGCAGTGCATCGGCCAGATCGGCGGTGACCTTGAGTGTGCGCCCTGCGCCCACGCTGGCGCCGGTGACGCCATTCAGGCGTTTGGCGTCCCCCGCCGAGAGGCGGCTCCAGTCAGACAAGTGCTTGTGGTACTTGGCCTTGCCGCCGGCCACCCACAGCGTGCGCACATAGGCGCCTTTGGCATCGGTCAGGTACGCCGCCAGGTAGGCGCCGTCCCCGCCGTAGTTCTTGAGCTGGGCGGTCAGCGTAAGCGGGCGGCTGTGTGCCAGGGCGGGAAGGGCCAGCGCGCAGGCGGTGGCCAGAAGGGTCAAGAGAGGTTTGGACATGGTGATGCTCCTGTGGAAATGGTGGTTACTTGTTCTGGCCGCGCGGCGCGGTGCCATCCGGTTGAGGAGGTCCGGTGTGCCGTGCAGCGCCCTCGTTATCTCGGTCGCGCTCCCGGGCACGTTGTTGGTCCTCTTGCTTCATCTTCAACACCTTCAGGGTTTCCGGGTCGATCTTGGCTTTGAAGGTGCGACCCTGGGCATCCGTGCCGCGAATTTCATAGCAACCGTCGTCGATCTTCAGCCGCTGGACCTGCCAGCCCTGTGCGGAGGCCCACTGCCGCAAAGCTTCGCGCGTTTGCCAGCGATTCACCGGCGCATCGCAGTTGTCACTGGCCCACGTGGGCAGGGCGGCCAGGCCTAGCGACAGAACCAGCAAGCCATGGCGCAAAGAGGGGGGGTATTTCATGAACGGCTCCTATAAAAAAGACTGGCACATGGCGGTTCGCACGGCAGGCCCTGTCGGTCTGTACGAGCGTCCGACCCAACACGCCAGGGCTTTCAGGGTGTGAGCAAACCACCCCGGATCGGGCGGCGTGACAGCCCCTCATGTCCCGGCTGGTGCCCACCGGCCCAATTCCAGTTGCAACATGCATACGCAGGCGGTTTCTGTTCTCTTGATGTATGGCATTGTTGCAATACCATCCTGAAGGCTTGCTGAACGGCTCATTCACGGGCGGTTCGTCACCCAGCAAACCCTGCCCCAGGATAGCCCAGGCCAGCACCAGCGCGACGCCAAAGGTGGTGGCGGCCTGCCCGACATCGTGCCCGAAGTGACACTGCATGCAAGCGTCACCCATGCCACCTGGCACCGCGCGGATGCATTGGCCCGGGCGTTCCTGGAACGGCTGCGTTCGACCGCCTGTTTCAGTGCCCGATTCGGGCCCTGCATCTCGGCGCTGGCGCACCACATTGCGACGGCGCGTTTGAAGATTGAACCGCCGGGGTGCGCTGAATGGGGTGGCCCATCCACCTGCCGTTTGTCCTCACCGCCGACTTTTTTTTTTTAATTTTACGGCGACCACGACGATCAACGCCCCCACCACCTGCACCGGCGCAATCGCCTGCCCCAGGATGGCCCAGGCCAGCACCAGCGCGAACACCGGTTCCACGTTCATGATGGCCGAGTTGCCGACCACGCCGAGCCTGGGCAGCACGGTGAACATGATGGTGAAGGCGGTGCCGTAGAGGAAGGTCAGCGCCGCCAGCCCCCACCAGCCGGGCAGCGCGGTGGGCAAGTGGAAGCCGCCCTGCAAGGCGACGCCCCCCAGCGCCAGCACGCCGACCAGCGCCATGGTCGAGAAGGTGCGCACGCGGCCGTCGAGGTCGCCGGCTTCGTGCTGCGTCAGCACTAGCGCCACGCCGAAGGTGGCGGCGGCCGTCAGCGCAAAGGCCACGCCCGCGCCGATGCGGCCCCATTGCCCGGCGGCGCCCAGGCCGGAGGCGGCGCCGAACACGTCCAGCGCCAGCGCCAGGCCGACCAGCATCACCGGCATGGCCATCAGCACGGCGCGCTCGGGGCGGTGGCCGTAGAACAGGCGCGCCCACAGTGCCGTCCACAGCGGGTAGGTATTGAAGGCCAGCAGGGCCAGCGCCACCGGCAGGCGCGCCACGGCTGAATACAGGCACAGGCTCTGAATGGCGACCAGCACGCCGATGGCCGGCAGGGCGCGCCGGTGGCGGCCCGTGAGATTCAGCGGCACGCGCTGCCACAGCAGCAGCGCACCGACCACCAGCGCGGTGATGGCGCTGCGGAAGGTCACGGCCGTGGCGACGTCCACGCCGTTGTTGAAGGCCAGCCGCGCCGCCACGTGGTTGGCGCCCATCATCAGGGCGATGAGCAGCAGGGTGGCAAAGGCGGCGCCGGAGAGTTTGCGGACAGTGGTCATGGCCTATTGGGCGTGCGTGGGGCAGGCCAGGTCAAGCGCCTGCAGGACAGCCATGACAGGCGCCGCGGCGTTCAGTACAAGCCATGCACCTGCGCGTGCACCCGGGCCAGGCCCAGCAGCGCATCGGTGTACGGGGTGGCCACGCCGGTGCGCTGGCCGAGTTCGCGCACCACGGTGACCAGCGCGTCCAGCTCCACGGCCTTGCCGGCTTCCACGTCTTGCAGCATCGAGGTCTTGAACGCGCCCAGCTTGCGCGTGACGGCGTGGCGGTCTTCGGGCTGCTGGTCGATCGGGATGCCGATGCGTGCGCCGATGTCCTTGGCTTCGAGCATCACCGCGCTGATGAAGCTGCGCACCAGGTCGTCGTTCATGATCAGGTCGGTGGTGGCGCCGGTGATGGCGCTGATCGGGTTGACCGTCATGTTGCCCCAGAGCTTGAACCAGATGTCTTTCTGGATCTGCGGCGACACGGTGGCGGCAAAGCCGGCGCGCTGCAGCAATGCCGCCAGCGCCTGCACGCGCGCGCTGGCGGCGCCCGAGGGCTCGCCCCCGAACAGCCCGTTGCCAAAATGGTGGTGGATTACGCCCGGCGCATCGACCGAGCAGCTGGCATGCACCACGCAGCCGATGACGTGGCGCGCCGGCATCGCGCGGGCGATCTCGCCGGTGGCGTCCACCGCCTGCAGCGCCGTGCCGGCCAGCGCGCCGCCAAAGCCTTCAAAAAACCACCACGGCACGCCGTTCATCGCGGTCAGCACGATCGTGTCCGGCCCGATCAGCGGGGCGATGTGCCGCGCCACGTCCAGCAACGCCGGCGCCTTGACGGCGACGATGACCAGGTCCTGCACGCCGAGTGCGGCCGGGTCCTGGCTGGCGCGCACCGTGTGGGCGGTGGTCCCGGTGGCTTCGACCAGTTGCAGCCCGTCCCGCTGCAGCGCCGCCAGCGTGGCCCCGCGCGCTACCACGCTGATATCGGCGCCCACGCCCGCCAGCTTCGCCCCCAGCCAGCCGCCAATGGCGCCGGCACCGTAAATTGCTGTTTTTTGAATCATTTAGCCTGTTTCCCAGCGTCAAATGGTCATTGTCACTTCAATTTTGATAGCTGGTGTCGATCCGGTCCACCTGGCGCACCAGGGCGTTGAACACGTCCTTGCCGGCGCCGTGGCGGGGGTCGAACTGCAGCGCGTCGCGGGTGCATTTCTGCGCGATGGCTTCCGGCACGGGGATGGCCGCGCCCATGCTCAGCGTGGCCATCTGGATCTCGCAGGCGCGCTGCAGCGTCCACAAAATCGCGAAGGTCTGCTCCAGCGTCTGGCCCCAGGCCAGCAGGCCGTGGTTGCGCAGGATCACGGCCGGTTTGGTGCCTATGCTGGCCAGCACGCGCGGGCCTTCCTCGGCGTGGATGGTGATGCCCTCAAAAGCGTGGTACGCCACCATGTCGTGCAGCTGGGCCGAGTAGAAGTTGCTCTGGCTCAAGCCGCCCTGCAGCGACGCCACGGCCACGCCGGCGGTGGTGTGGGTGTGCATCACGCAGTGTGCGCCGTCGATGCCGCCGTGGATGGTGCTGTGCAGCGTGTAGCCGGCCGGGTTGACCGGGTGGGTGGAGCCGTCCAGCACGTCGCCGGCCAGGTTGATCTTCACCAGGTTGCTGGCGGTGACTTCGGTGTAGTGCAGGCCGAAGGGGTTGATCAGGAACTGCTTCTCGCCGCCCGTCACGCTGTCGGGCAGGCGCAGCGTGATGTGGTTGTAGATCATCTCGGTCCAGCCCAGCATCGCGAAGATGCGGTAGCAGGCGGCCAGGCGCTGGCGCGCGGTGCGTTCGTCGGGATGCATCAGGGTGGCGGCTGGCGTGGCGAGTCGGGTGTTCATGGGGTGTTCCTGTGGAGAAAAAGGCTGCCCGCCCGCGGGACGGGCAGCCGGGGGGGCGGGTCAGGCGTCCGCGGTGAAGCCGATCGCCTTGACGATCGGGGCCCACTTGGCCGTGTCCTTGCGGATCAGTTCGGACAGCTCGGCGGGCGACGACGACATGGCTTCCAGGCCGAAGGTGGCCAGGCCGTCCACCACGTCTTTCGACGCCAGCGCGGCCTTCAGCGCGGTGTTCAGGCGCGTCACCACTTCGGGCGCGGCCTTGCCCGGCAGGAAGAACGCGAACCATTCGCTGTGGACCATGTCTTTCAGGCCCTGCTCGGCGAAGGTCGGCACATCGGGGGCGAAGCGGTTGCGTTTGGCGCCCGAAGTGGCCAGGATGCGGACCTTGCCGGTGGACAGGTGCTGCGTGATGTCGCCGATCGGGCCGGAGACGGCCGCGATGTTGCCGCCCAGCAGGTCCAGCATGGCCGGCTGCGTTCCGCGGTAAGCCGCGTGCTTGAGTTCAATGCCGGCGTTCTTGCCGAGCAGCGCGCCCACGAAGTGCGGCGTGGAGCCGGCCGCCGGCGAGCCGAAGTTGGCCTGCGTGGGGTTGGCTTTGGCCCAGGCCAGGAAGTCGGCCACGTTCCGCACGTTTGCCGGCACCAGCGGGCCGACCGCAAACCCGAAGTCGAACACGCAGCCCAGCGACACCGGTGTGATGTCCGTGCCGGGGTCGTAGGGCAGCTTCTTGTAGATGTGCGGGTAGATCGTCAGCATCGACGTGGGCGTCTGCAGCAGTGTGGCGCCGTCGGCAGGCTGGCCCTTGACGTACTGGATGGCGATCTGGCCGCCCGCGCCGGTCTTGTTCTCGACCACGGCGGTCTTGGCGTAGTCGCCACCGAGCTTGCTGGCGACGCGGCGGCAGATGGTGTCGGAGGTGCCGCCGGCGGCAAAGCCGGTGATGATTTTGAGGGTTTCGATCTGGACCTGGGCGAAGGCCTGCGGACCGACGCCGGCGAGCAAGGCCGATGCGCCAGCGGATTGGAGGAGTTGTCGGCGTGAGATGTGCATGTGCTTTTCCAGAGGTTGTGTGGCAAACAGGTTGAGAGCTTCAGGTGCCGTCGCGCAGCCAGACGACGCGGCCTGAATGGGTCACCGCGCCCTGATGGCTCGGGCGCACGGTGGCTGCGTATTTTTCCAGCAAACCGCCCAGATGCGCCCCCGTGTTGACCCGACGTTGTGCCAGCCGCAGGCCGAGTTCGGCACTGTCCAGCTCCACGCAGATGCTGCGCGCCTCGGGCCGGGCGTCGATGGCGATCATGTCGCCGTTGCACAGCGCGGCAATCGGCCCGCCGTCGGCGGCTTCGGGGCCGGCGTAGCCGATGCACAGGCCGCGCGTGGCGCCCGAGAAGCGTCCGTCAGTGAGCAGCGCCACCTTGTCGCCCATGCCTTGGCCGTAGAGCAGCGCGGTGATGCCCAGCATCTCGCGCATGCCGGGGCCGCCCTTGGGGCCTTCGTTGCGGATCACCAGCACGTCGCCCGGTTCGTAGCGCATCGCCTGCACGGCGGCCTGGGCTTCTTCCTCGGACTCGAACACGCGCGCCGGGCCCCGGTGCACCAGGGTTTTGAGGCCGGCGGTCTTGAGCAGCGCGCCGTCGGGGCACAGGTTGCCCTTGAGCACGGCCAGCCCGCCGTCGCGGGTCAGGGCGTCTTCCACCGCGCGCACCACGCGGCCGTCGGGCGCGGGGGCGCCGGTGAGCTCCTCGGCCAGCGTGCGGCCGGTGTAGGTGAGTGCGCCGCCGTGCAGGTAGCCTTTTTGTAGCAGCTCGCGCAGGATCACGCCGGCGCCGCCGACGTAGTACACGTCACGCGCCAGGTACTTGCCGCCGGGCTTCAGGTCGGCGATCAGCGGCGTGCGCGCGAACACAGCGGCCACGTCATCGAGGTGGAATGGGATGCCGGCCTCGTGCGCGATGGCCGGAATGTGCAGCGCGGCATTGGTCGAGCCGCCCGTGGCCGAGACCACGGCGCAGGCGTTTTCCAGCGCCTGGCGCGTGACGATGTCGCGCGGCAGCGGGGCGTCGCCCATGACGGCGGCCATCAGCGCCTTGCCCGCCTTGCGCAGCAGCGGCGCGCGTTCGCTGAACACCGCCGGCACCATGCTGGAGCCGATCGGCGCCAGGCCCAGCGCTTCGCTGACCATGCCCATGGTGTTGGCCGTGAACTGGCCGGCGCAGGCGCCCGCCGAAGGCAGGCAGGCGCGCGTCACGGCGTCGAGTTCATCGAGCGTGGCGTCGCCCGCCAGCACCTTGCCGATGGTTTCGTAGGTGTCGACCACGTTGAGGTCGGCGCCGTCCGGCCCCGGGCGCTGGCCCGGCAGCGCCGAGCCGCCGTGCACGAACACGCTGGGCACGTTGCAGCGCACCATGCCCATCATCAGGCCGGGCAGGTTCTTGTCGCAGGCACCCAGTCCGAAGATGCCGTCCCACTGGTGGCCGCGCACCGAGGCCTCGACGCTGTCGGCAATCAGCTCGCGCGAGATCAGCGAGAAGCGCATGCCCGAGTGCGCCATGGTCAACCCGTCGCTGACCGACACCACGGGGCATTCGTGCGGCGTGCCGCCCGCCGCGTAGATGCCCGTCTTGGCGTGCTGGGCCTGGTCGCGCAGGTTCAGGTTGCAGGGGCTCATCTCGCCGCCGGTGTGGAACACGCCGATGTGCGGGCGGGCGATGTCCTCGTCGTCCTGCCCCAGCCCGTGCAGGAAGCTTCGGGTGCTGGCACGCAGCGTGCCCTCGTAGATGGTGGCGGAGCGGAATCGGGGGACTTTTTTCTCGGGCGTGGACATGGGATGTGCGTTGTGACGTGGTGGGGTGTGGGCGCTCAGCCGGCGTTGAGGTGCAGGCCGTTGTCCATCTTGATGATCTCGCCGGTCATGCCGGGCGCGCGTTCGGTGACAAACCAGGCCAGCGCGGCGACCTCCTCAGGCTGCGAGACGCGCTGCAGCACGGCCGATGTCGTCTGCGCCTGCAACACTTCCGCGTGGCGCACGGCGTCCAGTACCCGGCTGGGCAGGCCACCGTCAACAAAGCCCGGCGCGATGGCGTTGACCCGGATGCTCGGCGCCAGGGCGCGCGCCAGCGACAGCGTGAGCGTATTGACCGCACCTTTGGAGGCCGCGTACGCCATCGACGAGCCGCGCCCGAT
>ERZ1034363.1818-NODE-1818-length-11248-cov-2.590010_pt1 | contig 11248 bp, 13 predicted proteins | sample MGYA00520616_ERZ1034363 | MGnify/ENA primary metagenome ERZ1034363 (study PRJEB33736, sample SAMEA104284506) | Azolla filiculoides | biome: Urban; feature: Water surface; material: Ditch water | place: Netherlands | collected 2015-10-28 | depth 0-0.1 m ...
GAAAGTACTGACGGCACATCAATCTGGAAGACAGAGCGAGAGCCATCGAGAGTTCCGACTGTGAGCAATGAAAATGGAGCTGACTCAGTGGTCTCATAGAGCGCTTCTGCTGCTGCCATCTTCATAGGCTGCTGTTCAGTCATGACTTTGCCGATTGCATCGCCCGTGATGCTGATTGCCACGAAACTCACGATGATCGTAATCAATCCCATCTTAAGAGTAGGTCGGGCCATCTCAACATCCTTCTTTCGGATGATCAGATAGGCAGATATACCGGCCATGAATGCGCCTGCAGCAAATGCTGCTGACGGGATGGTGTGCATAAAGGTAACTACCGCTGTCTTCTGAGTGAGAACTTCAACGATGCTTGTAAGTTCAGCGCGATTCTTCTCAGGGTTAATACGGTAGGCAACTGGATGCTGCATCCATGAGTTTGCAGCGAGAATAAAGTAGGCCGATAGCAGGGTTCCGAAGGAAGCAATCCAAATTGTGGCAAGGTGAATCTTCTTTGGAAGTCGATCCCAACCGAAGATCCAAAGCCCTAGGAAAGTTGATTCAAGGAAGAACGCAACTAGACCTTCAACAGCAAGTGGTGCACCGAAAATGTCACCAACGAATCGAGAGTATTCCGACCAGTTCATACCGAACTGGAATTCTTGAACGATGCCGGTCACGACACCCATAGCAAAGTTGATTAGAAATATTTTTCCAAACAGCTTGGTCATGTGAAGGTATTTGTCTTTACCCGTGCGAACCCATGCGGTTTGCATGATGGCAACCAACAGGACCATGCCAATCGTTAGAGGCACAAATAAGAAGTGATAAACGGTAGTCAGACCGAATTGCCAACGTGAAAGATCAAGTGGGCTAAGTTCGGCAAGCACAGCTGGGATCGCCGCGTGCATTTGGGGCTCGCTTTCTGGAAAACTTTTTTATTTTCCAATTCCGTTCTACTCCTTTTGTAACGATTTCGCAACGACAGCCAGTCGTGTCCTTTCTCGCGCTCAGGTGCGAAGATTGACGCGTGAATGACATTCTTGATTGGCTGCTAACCACAGTTCAAAGCGTTGACCCGGCTCTTCGCAATATCTTGGCTGGCCTCGCCATCATGCTCGAGACTTCTCTATTCGTTGGCTTGGTAATGCCGGGCGATACCGTGGTTTTGGTAGCTTCCACTGGAGTGGCAGACATCGGTGATTTCTTTTGGCTACTCGGCTGCGTGCTGCTTGGTTCCTTGCTTGGAGAGTCCTTTGGCTTCTGGATTGGCCGTCTATTCGGCGAGCGCATTCGAGCAAGCAAGCTTGGTCAGAAAATTGGTGAGAAAAACTGGCGCATGGCTGATGCATTTATCGAATCGCGCGGAGGCCTTGCTGTTGCCATCTCCAGATTTTTGCCGGTATTGCACTCTCTTGTGCCTGTGGTTGCCGGAGCCACCAAGATGCGTTATGGCGTCTTCATCCGCTGGACACTTGCGGCCTGTGCCGTTTGGGCCTCTGCTTACGTAGGTGTTGGCTACCTAGCCAAATCTAGCTATGAGCAAATTGGTAGCAGCCTCAAGTTTGGTGGCCTGATTTTCGTGGCCATTATTTTGATTTTCGTGACTATTGTTCACTTTGCTAAGAAGCGTCTTGAAAAGACCGCAGTGAAAATGGTTGAAGAAGATAAAGCGGCTCAGTTCAAGGATCTAGAGGGTTAGTCATGTGCGGACGTTTTGTTGTTGCTCGCGCCATAGGTGAGATTCAGACCATCTTTGAGGCCGATGAGATTATTGGCGACTTACCCGGCATTAGTTATAACGTTGCACCTACCCAGCCAATCGCAATCATTGTGGATCGCGCTTTTGAAAAGGCACCCGATGGCTCCCCCCTTGGCGAGCTAAGCCGTGAGATTCACTCGGCTCGTTGGGGTCTGGTGCCTAGGTGGGCCAAGAGCCCTACCGAGCACGCGCCTTTGATTAACGGCCGCATCGAGAGCATCTTAGAAAAGCCATCTTTCTAAGATTCTGTGATTCGTCGTCGCTGTGTGATTCCCGCTTCTGGCTACTATGAGTGGCACGTAGCCGCCGATGGCACCAAGCAGCCTTTTTACATCACTGCAGGCACCGATGGCATGTTTGCGCTAGCTGGCCTTTACGAGTGGTGGGCAGATCCGGCTAAAGATGCCAAAGACCCTTCCCGCTGGCTGCTGTCGGCAACCACGCTGACTAAGCACACCGCACCTGAACTAGCGCACATTCACGACCGCAACCCCGTACTGCTGTCTCCTGACACCTTCGAGGCCTGGCTAGACCCGCACATCGAAGGTGATCAGGAGCTATTAGAGGCGGTCAGCATTGACTCAGATATAGTCGCTGGCGAGGCTGAGTTTTATAAGGTTGGCGCCGAGGTTGGCAAGGTAAGCAATAACTCAGCCAGCCTTATTTTGCCTCTCTAGGGCTGATTTTCACCCTCATAATTCGCTCGAATTTGCTTTGTCGGCATTACCCCATACACTCTTAACATTCGAACAAGTGTTCGAATTTGTGTATAACTGTAAATAATCAGTTGGAGGGGTCCAATGGGCGGCAATATCGTGGTTTCGCTCAACCAAACCGGAGAACCGGTGGAATTCAAATGGCAGGGCGCCAGCTATCGGGTTGTAGAAAAACCGGTGCGCTGGTTCAGCCGTAGGCAGTGGTGGGCCGAGGCCCCTAGGGTTCAGCGCGGCATCGGCAAAGAGGTTCTTGAGGTTGAAATGTGGCGCCTGCAAACCAACGCAGGTTTTGTTGAGCTTATGCACCCTGCCCCAAACGAGTGGCGCCTGGTGCGCACTTACCACTGAGTGAAACCATGAATGACTTCACTCACCTACATGTTGCCTCGGCATTTTCTGGCCACTACGGAGTAACCCGTCCAGAGCAAATGGCAGAGGCAGCGGTTGCCTCAGGGTTCAGCGCCTTAGCCATCACAGATCGCGACGGACTCTACGGTGCGGTGAAGCACATCGGCGCCTGCCTGCAACTTGGTTTGGCGCCAATTATTGGTGTTGATCTTAATATTTTTGACGACGATGGCTCAAGTCTTGGGCGCTGCGTAATCTTGGCGCACGGAAACAACAAAGGTGCCGGTTGGGCAACGCTTTGCAAAATAGTTTCTGTTGCTCACGAAAGAAGAAAGTCAGCTAGTTCAAACTCAAGTTCAGGTAGCAAAAAAGATATTGGCATTGGGCGCCGAATGTTGTCTGAGCTAATGGCTAACGGAAATTGCACTTTGCTAATAGGGCCAGACAGCGATGTTGGCCGCCAGGTGGTTGCCGGTAATCGCACCATGGCTACTGCACTACTAGAAAACTGGCACGGGCTGTTTAAATATCCAGGCAGCTTTGGAATAGAAATCGTAAGTCACCTCACCCAGCCGGGAACGGTTTTTTCTAGCCTGCAGGCAAGGCGAATGGTTGAACTTGCCGATGCAAATAATATTCCTGCAGTTCTAACCAATGCGGTTCGCTACCTAGAACCAGACGATGCACTAACCGCCGATGTTCTTGATGCGGCAAGAAATCTTGAAGCACTTGGTCTTTTTGAATCGCAACCAAACGCACAAGCGTGGATGAAACCTACTCAAAAAATGTTAGCGCTGGCAATTGAAATAACCGAGGATCGCGGTAGAGCTTTAGAGCTTTTTGAAATAACTGCCAAACTTGCCGAACGATGCCGACTAGACCCACCAAATGATTGCGGCTGGGGAAAACCAAAGACACCTGAGCAATCTGCACTTGGCATTGACGGAAACCCATTTGAAGTGCTGTGGCAAAAAGCACACGCAGGAATAGAGCACTACTACCCCAACGCAAACGATAAGTTGCTGCAGCAGGTTCAGCACCGGCTGGGCCAAGAACTGATAACCATTAACAAGCTTGGCTTCGCAACATATTTTTTAACCGTCGCCGATGTTGCTCAAATGATTCGCGATATGAAAATTCGCAGTCAGGCTCGTGGCTCCGGTGCGGGGTCTCTGGTTAATTACCTACTTGGCATATCCGGTGTTGATCAAATTGATCACGATCTTCTATTTGAGAGATTCCTCAGCACAGAAAGATCCAGCTTGCCCGATATCGACATCGATGTTGAATCCGCCAGGCGCCACGATATCTATCGGGCTATTTTCAAGCGCTACGGTAGCCAAAGAGTCACCCTGCTTTCAATGCAAAGCAAGTATCAAGGCCGCGGGGCGATGCGCGATTCCGGAATGGCACTTGGACTAGACGACGAACAGATTGACCAAATCGCTAAAAATATGTGGCGATTCAGTGCCCGCAATTTTCGCGGAGCGCTAGACAGCAAGCCAGAGCTAGCCGAATTTGCCGCGGCAGTAGAAGAAGACCGGCGCATGAACCTATTGGTGGATATCACCGAACGCCTAGACCGGCTACCCCGATACATCTCAATGCATCCGTGCGGTGTGATTCTTGGTGATTCCAGTTTGTTGAATCTCACCCCAGTTGAGCCATCGGGTGCTGGCCTACCAATGAGTCAGTTTGATAAAGACGACATGGACCCAATGGGCATGCTGAAACTTGATGTGCTTGGGGTACGTATGCAAAGCACTATGGCTTACGCAGTTAGTGAGATTGAGCGCACCACAGGAAGATCACTTGATCTAGATGCGGTACCCCGTGATGATGCTGAGACCTTCAAAGCAATTCGCACCACCAACACGCTGGGTATTTTTCAGATTGAAAGCCCCGGTCAGCGCGAGCTAACCGGAAAACATCAACCAACCCAGTTCAACGATCTAACCATTCAGATTTCTCTATTTCGTCCGGGGCCAATGAAGGGCAACATGATTGCCCCCTACCTTGACGGTCGTCACGGTTTTGCTAAACCAGATTTCATTCATAAAGACCTAGAGCCCATACTGAGAGAAACCTGGGGCGTGGTTATTTTCCACGAGCATGTGATTCGCATTCTCAACGTTATGACCGGCTGCGGCTTAGCCAAAGCCGATGAAATGCGAAGGTCTCTAGAAAACCCGCGAGCCAATCATTTAGTGCAACAGTTCTTTAGAAAAGAAGCTGCCGCCAGAAAATACTCACAAGCGGTGATTGATCGAGTGTGGTCAATTCTTGAAGGCTTTAGCAGCTTTGGCTTCTGCAAGGCCCACGGTGCCGCTTTTGCACTACCCACATATCAAAGTGCCTGGTTAAAGACTCACTACCCCACTCAATTTATGGCCGGGCTATTCACTCATGATCCGGGTATGTACCCACGCAGGCTACTGCTAAGTGAAGCGCGCCGGCTAGGCGTGAAACTGTTGCCGATTGACATCAACTGCTCAACCAATGAATACCGTGTAGAAAAAGACGCTAACGCAGATCTTGGCGTCAGAATGTCTCTTACTGAAGTTCAAGGAATCAGCGAAGCAGAAATAGAACGCATCATCGCCGAGCAACCATTCACAGATGTTTCAGATTTCTACCTAAGAGCCAAGCCCTCAAGAAGAACCATGGAGCGGCTTGCGCTAATTGGCGCGCTTGATGCCGTTGCAGGAATAAGTGCGGGTGAAGTTTTCACCAGAGGTGATGTTATGGCTAGAGTGCGGCAACTCAACGCTATAAAAAAGCGCCCCGCAACAAGAGAAGATCAACCAACTTTAGATTTCTCAATGCTCAACTTTGGCAACTTAGAGCAACTACCTTCCGGCCATGCAGAGATGAGCATTACCGAAAGAGTTCAGTACGAACTAGATATCTTGCACCTTGATGTAAGTCAGCATGTGCTCGAACAGTACCGCCCAATGTTAGATGAGATGGGTGTTATCAATAGCAATGAGCTGGTTGGTTTAAGAAACAAGTCAGATGTCTTAGTAGCCGGAGTTCGTGTGGCAACACAGACACCACCGATGCGCTCAGGTAAGCGAGTGGTTTTTATAACCCTTGACGATGGCACCGGTTGCAGTGATGCCACCTTCTTTGACGAAGCTCAGAGCAGATGTAGCCACATACTGTTCAACACCAAGCTGGTGATTATTTCAGGTAAGACCAGGCGCACCGGAGTACGAGGAGTCTCAATAATGGCCGAGAACGCCTGGGACCTGAAGGAACTTTGGAATCAGTGGTTAATCGCGGTTGAAGATCGCAAGCAAACGCAAGATCTCTACGTATAGCCAGATCAGCGAAGAAACCAAACCAAAGGCTGCACGCCATTCGTTTTCTACCGGCAGGCCTTCGCGAGAACCAACCACGATTGCCTCAAAATCTAGATTCAAGGTGAAAGCCGCAAGGCCAACGCCAACCAGCGCGATCAACCAACCAAAGCTGCTGCCATAGGCACCAGCCGAGTTTGTGAAAAACCCAACCGCAAGATTAATAAGGCCAAAAGCCATGTAGCCAATCAACGCAAAGGTCATTACTCGTGTGAAACGAGCATTTACCTTAATCCAGCCAAAACGGTAAGCCGCAAACATGGCTCCGGCGGTGCACAGGGTTGCCAGCACAGCCTGCTGAGCAATGCCCGGGTACATGGTTTCAAAAAGCAAAGTGATGCCGCCAAGGAAAACGCCCTCTGCAGCGGCGTAGGCAATTATCACGCCAGGGCGAACTTTTTTACCAAAGGTTGCCCAAAGACCAAGACCTAGGCCAACCAGCATGGCTGGGAACATTAGGGCGGTAAGGCCAAAGAACCAAGTGACACCGGCGGTGGCAAGCAACACGAGGAACATGCCAAACACCTTGCCAGCGGTGCCTTCGACGGTCATCTTTGGAGTAGAAGTGATTTTTGCAAACTCTGCGTCAACAGCAGACTGATCGATGCGAGCAACCTCAACACCGGTAGACATAGCCTGATTGAAGATTGGGTTGTGCGAAATAGCCACTTATTACCTTTCGATTGGTGAATATCTATTGGAATGTTAAGAAAGTTCTCTGCGAATTTGCTGAATGTGGTCCTTGGAAATCGTGTGACCGCCAGGGTGCAACATGAACTCAACCTTGGCACCTAGATCTTGAAATTCCTTGATTAGCGCATCAACTCGAAACTGTGGCGAATAGGCATCGGCAGCTCCATTTGCTATCCAGACTCGCTTATTGCTCAAATCTGGGGGCCCCTTTTTGAATGGGGTATCTTCGAAAACCTTGTTGTTTCCAAAGGCCACCACCCCTTGAACTGAATCAGGCTGAAGCAACAAAAGTGAAGTAGCCGCGTTAGCGCCATTTGAGAAGCCAACCGCGTAAACCTTATCTGGATTAAAGCCGTACTCCCCCGCAGCCGCCCACAAGAACTCGGCAAGTTCAGCTGAGTTCTCGACCACTTCTTTTTCATCGTAGGTGTCTTGCTCTACCAGTTTGAAAAACCTATTCGCACCGTCACTTTTTCTAAGCCCTCTAGGCGAAAGCAAATTAGCATTTGGGTCTAGCGCCCTACCTAAAGGAAGTAGATCAAATTCATCTGCTCCAGAACCGTGCAGTAGCAAAAGGGTTCTATTGCCAGCAACGTCATCACTTGGTTCCCAGACATGTGGGCGAGATAGATCACGAGGATTCAAATTATTGCGCCTTACTAACGAACTCTTCTAGCACCTGAGCGGTTGCCGAACAGCCCGAACGGGTCACCCCTAGATCCATGTAGTCAATTAGTTGATCCAGGGTGCGAACGCCACCGGATGACTTAACTTTGAGTCGATTCCCAACGGTCTTTTTCATAAGGGCAACGTTGTGGGTGGTGGCACCCTCGTTTGCAAATCCGGTTGAAGTCTTTACGTAGTCTGCTCCTGCGCTTTCAGATATCTCGCAGGCTTTGATAATTTGCTCGTCATTCAGAAAGGCTGTTTCAAAAATAACCTTGACCGATGCCCCAGCGGAACGCGCCGCCTCAACTACCCCGCGAATGTCGCTTTCTACGTAATCAAAATCACCCGATAGCAAGGCCGAAATGTTGATCACCATATCGATCTCGTTTGCTCCGTTCTTGATTGCATCTTGGGTCTCGAAGACCTTGGTTGCAGATGTAGTTGAGCCATGCGGAAAACCAATTACGGTGCAAACGTTTACTGTGCTGCCGGCCAATGCTTTCGCAGCAGCTGCTACGTCCATTGGGCGAATGCAGTACGAGGCGGTGTTGAACTTTAGGGCCAATTCAGCACCGGCAGAAACATCTGCATATGTAAAGTCTGGCTTCAAAATTGAATGATCAATGGTTTTGGCAACTTGCTCAAGCGTGTATCCGCGGTATGTCTTACTCATGCATTCAGTCTAAGTTTGTTTTGTGAGAGTTACAGTTACGGTAAAGCCCGGGTCCAAGAAAGGACCACTGGTTCAAGCTGAGCCAAACGGCTCGCTGACAGTGTTCCTGCTTCAGCGTGCGGTAGATGGCGCCGCAAATGAGGGATTAATAGCTCTCTTGGCTAAGCACTTTGAAGTTTCCAAATCTAAGGTCACCATAGAATCAGGGTTTACCTCAAGAATCAAGCGCGTCTCGATAGATAACTGATAAGGAACAAAATGCACATTGCAATGGCAAGCGACCACGCCGGCCGCCAACTTAAAGAAGAAATCAAGGCACTACTAATTGCATCTGGCCACACCATTCAAGACTTCGGCGCAGATTCAGATGACCCAGCAGACCTGCCAGACCACGTTCTTCCGGCTTCGCTAGCAGTTTCCTCTGGAAAAGCCGATCGTGGAATCTTCGTCGATGGAGTGGGCTACGGCAGCGCGATGATTGCAAACAAAATTCATGGTGTTTACGCAGCAGTCTGCCAAGACTCGTTTTGCGCTGAGCTAGCCAGATCACATTCTGATACAAACGTGCTCTGCCTTGGCGGAAAACTAATTGGCTCGGCCATTGCGCTAGAGATTGTTCGCGTCTGGATGAATACCCAGTGGCTTGGTGACACGGAGCCTAAATACGCCCGGAGGGTGCAAAAAGTAGTCGCGCTAGATTCAAAATATCGAGCCGAATAAAAAACACCCTCCCAGTTTGGGAGGGTGTTTCAATTGGTGGACCTAAGGGGATTTGAACCCCTGACCCCCTGCATGCCATGCAGGTGCGCTACCAGCTGCGCCATAGGCCCGTGATTACTGCCTAAGCAGTATGCCAAGTTTACAACAACTTAGGCTGCTGTTACGGCATCCAGCTTTACCACCGGACAATCTTTCCAGAGACGCTCCAGTGAGTAATACATGCGGTCTTCCTCGTGCATTACGTGGCAGACAACATCACCAAAATCAAGCAGAATCCAGCGTCCTGTCTCTTTTCCCTCTCGGCGAAGGTACTTAACCCCTGCCTCAAGCAGCTTGAACTCAATCTCATCGGCAATTGAGGCTACCTGGCGCTCGTTTCTGCCTGAGGCCTAAAGATAGATGTCGGTAAGTGGCATTGGCTCGGTTACATCAATTGCCACTAGGTTCTCGGCCAACTTATCAGCGGCTGCCGAAGCTGCAATATTTGCGATCTGAATTGCTTGTGTGGTTGCGGTCACTTTTTCCTTTGGCTTACTTCAAGATTCCAAGCATAAACGCTGCAAGGACAAGGCCACCTATTGTGACCATCAAAATTGAGAGAGTTAGAGCAACGAATCCGCCACCTTCACCGCGGGCTTTGCGACTTGGCATGATTCCGATTTTTCCTGCGGTATTCACGACTCCACTAGCCCTAAGCGGAGCAATGGTAGAAACATAGCCGGCAATGCTGTCTTGGGCTATGGCTTCATCTACTTCTGCGGCATCAAGAATGGTAGCTATTTCTCCGGTATTTGTTGAAAGATTAGGCAGTTCTATTGAACCAGTCTTCAACATTTCGCCCGTTTCTGAAATAGCAATAGAGATGTTGTCCAACGGTTCAAAGTTGTCAATGATGATTGATGCGGTTTGTGGCTCGATGTTTAGATTTGGCGAAACAGCAAATAAAGGCAACTGCGAAGTAATTGGCTCCTCGGCTTCTGCCAAGACCGCTTCATAAGGTTGCACAGGTGCGCTTTGAAAATTTTCTTGGGCATGGCTTTGAGTTTTGGTATCCACTGCCGGAGCGCTTGCAACTTTAGGTGCGTAAGGATTCACAACGCCCGTAGTTGAAATTTGAATTACAGATGTTGGTGCCACCTGAACCGAAGCAACCTCTTTTGATACCTGAGAAGAATCTTCATTCTCGGCAATTCGGCCCATTTGAACCAATTGACTATTGGTAAGCGGGGGGAAGTTGAAGCTTGATTCAGCGGGAACCAAAGATGATTCAGGTTCTTTCACGGCTTCTAAATCTGCCGGAACCTCAGCATCTGTTACAGGTGGAGACACTCGCCCGGTGCGCTCAGCCTCACGCGCATCACGGCGCGAGACAAATGGCGTATCAGTCATTTTTCCCTCTGTATAGGTTGTGCTTTTCAATGTAGTTAATAACCTTGAGTGGCACTAGACCCTCAAGAGATTCCCCAGAGATAACTTTGGCACGAATTTCGCTAGAAGAGACAGCCAAAGCCGGAATCTCAAGCAACGTGACAGCTCCCGCGGGTGATCGCGGCACCTGAAGGTCGTGGCCTGGGCGGGTAACCCCAACAAAATGGCCTAGATCCCACAACAGCTCAGAGTCTTTCCAAGTATTTATGCCGGCTAGCGAATCTGCTCCGGTGATAAAGAAGAAACTGGCTTCTGGATGCAGTTTTTTCAAATCACGCAGCGTGTCAACCGTGTAGGTGTCGCCACCGCGATCGATATCTACGGTGCTGACCATAAAATCGGGAAAATAACTGACCGCAAGTTGGGTCATTGCCAAACGATGATTGGCCGATGAGATTGCTTCTTTTTGCCACGGGTTTCCGGTTGGTACAAAGATTACGGAATCCAGTTCATAAGATTTGGCCACAGCCTCGGCCGCCACAAGATGGCCAAAGTGAATCGGGTCGAAGGTTCCACCCATCACGCCGAGACGAAGATTGCCCATGCGAGATAACTAGGTTTACTCCTAGTGGTGAGCCTTTGAGTCGTCTACTTTGTGCTCGTGGCGGTTAGCCACATCGCGGTAAGACCAGGTGACTAGACCCAAAAGGATAAAAACACCCATGGCGATTACGCCAAAATAAACTGATGGAAAAGGAAGTGTCACGAAAGCTTCGTGCTCACCCTCAGCTGCTGCTGCAAGAATCGCGTTCATTTTTCTCCTAAGAACTATCTCCAGAATAACCTAGGCAAAGCCTAGATTTGGGCAAATTAGGCGCGAACCTGGCCCGAGCCACGCACCAACCACTTGGTGGTGGTCAATTCAGGCAAACCCATTGGTCCT
>ERZ1034363.1819-NODE-1819-length-11246-cov-3.046289_pt1 | contig 11246 bp, 9 predicted proteins | sample MGYA00520616_ERZ1034363 | MGnify/ENA primary metagenome ERZ1034363 (study PRJEB33736, sample SAMEA104284506) | Azolla filiculoides | biome: Urban; feature: Water surface; material: Ditch water | place: Netherlands | collected 2015-10-28 | depth 0-0.1 m ...
GGCGAGTCGCCGGGGACGAGGTACATGCGCTCGTCGCGCAAGAACCATGGGCCAGTGCTCCAGCGTGGACCGCCTGCCACTTCACCCGCTTTGAGGGGCAGCACATAGCCCACGGTTTTGTCTAGGCCTTGGCTGAACACGCGGCGCAGGCGCACGCGTTCCATTTCGTCGTCGAGCTTGGCATCAAACGGGTCCACGTTCACCGGCAAGCGGCGCTCGCGCCACAGGTAGTACCACGTGTCTTCATAGCCGGGGGTGATGTATTGGTCGTCCAGCCCCAGTTTGTGCGCGAGGGTTTGGGTGAAGCGTTGTGCGTCTTCGGTGGTGTACTGGCTGGGCACGCGCTCGTCGGCAAACAAATCGGGGTTGTGCCAGCAAGGGTGGCCGTCGGTGCGCCAGTAAATGCCCAGCGCCCAGCGCGGCAGCTGCTCGCCCGGGTACCACTTGCCTTGGCCGAAATGCAAGAAGCCGCCATCGCCATATTCGGCACGCAGCTTGTGCACCAATTCGGTGGCAAAGCCGCGTTTGGTCGGGCCTAGTGCATCGGTGTTCCATTCTGGTGCGTCGCGGTCGTGCACGGTGACGAAGGTGGGCTCGCCACCCATGGTCAATCGCACATCGCCTTCGACCAAGCGGCGGTCCACCTCGTCGCCCAAGGCCAGCACTTCTGTCCATTCGTCTTCGGTGTAGGGCTTGGTCACGCGGGGCGATTCCAGCACGCGGGTGACTTTCATCTCGTGGCCAAACTCCACCTCGGCTTCGTCCACCAAGCCTTCAATGGGTGCGGCGCTGGATGGCTGCGGTGTGCAAGCCAGCGGAATGTGGCCTTCGCCAGCCAAAAGGCCAGAGGTCGGGTCTAGGCCAATCCAGCCCGCGCCGGGCAGGTACACCTCGCACCATGCGTGCAAGTCGGTGAAGTCCACCTCGGTGCCGCTGGGGCCGTCGAGCGACTTCACATCGGGGGCGAGTTGAATCAAATAGCCAGACGCAAAGCGGGCCGCCAAGCCGCAGTGGCGCAGCAGGTTGACCAGCAGCCACGCGCTGTCGCGGCAAGAGCCGCTGCGCAGCGTCAGCGTTTCTTCTGGCGTTTGCACGCCGGGCTCCATGCGGATGGTGTACGCGATGTCTTCGTGCAGCTTGCGGTTGATCTCCACCAGAAAGTCGATGGTGCGAATGGGCTCGCGCTTGAGCGCCTTGAAGTCGATGCTCTTGAAATAGTGCTTGAAGTTGGGCGTGAAGCGGTTGGTCACCAAGTAGGGGGCCAGCTCTTGGGCCGAGGTCACGCCGTAGGCGAAGGGGAACTTTTCGGCGTGCGGCTCCAAGAAGAAGTCGAACGGGTTGTACACCGCCATCTCCACCACCAAGTCCACCGTGACTTTGAACTCGCGCGTCTTCTCGGGAAACACCAAGCGGGCTTGGTAGTTGGCGAAGGGGTCTTGCTGCCAGTTGATGAAGTGCTCGGGCTCGACCTTGAGCGAATACGAAATCACGTTGCTGCGGCAGTGCGGGGCAGGGCGCAGGCGAATGACCTGTGGGCCTAACTCAACCAGTCGGTCGTAGCTGTAATGGGTGACGTGGTGAAGTGCGGCATGGATAGACATGTAGTTTGTCTAGCAAAACACGCGCCATGCCTGATGCGCCAAAGCGGTGCGCATTTTGGGCATGAGTTGGCTCAAGTTTGGGCTCAAGTTTTCTGTAGCCCCGCCGATTCCCTAGGCAAGTCAGTTTTATCTTTGATACACACCATGCGCTCACGCCACCTTTCTGTTGTTGCTTTCGTGTTGACCAGCCTTCTGGCTTGGGCTGCGCCGGCTTCGGCCGAGTGGAGCGAATTGGTCAAGGAAGACGAAGCCACGTATTACTTCGACAAAGAAGCGGTCATGCCCGTGCACGTGTCGCGTTTTGCTTGGGTGTTGACCGATTTGCCCAAGGCTGAAAAAACCCCCACGGGCGAGAGCTACAAGTCAATGATGTTGCGCGTGCGCATGTACTGCAAGAACGACACCGTGGTGCGCCTGTCTGTGAGCTACTTTGACAAGCAAATGGGCAAGGGCAAAGAAGTGGCCTCGGACGATGTGCACGAATGGCGTCCACGCGAATACCCGATTCGCCCCAACACTTATCTGGCCGCTTTGAAGAAAGAAGTGTGCGGCGGTTCTAAAGCTGCTTCGGGCTAAGCCCCAGCCGACAACCCCTTGGATGCATCAAGCCCCTGCCGAATGGTTGGGGCTTTTTAACTTGTGAGTGGGCATCGCCCACGTGCCGCAACGTTGGGCCGAACATGCGGCCATGTTTTCTGTCATCACACCTTTGGCCTTGGGCTGGATTGCGGGCACGGCTTTGCAGTTGCAGCAGGCGCAGTTGTGGGCGGGTGAGGTGTATTGGGGCTTAGCTGCGGCTGCGCTGATGTCGGCATATATCGCAACGCGCATCGATGTTTCGCGCTTCGCATGGGTTCGCAGTGCCTCAGCTTTGCTCTCGCGTGCGTCGGCTGGCGCAGGGGTACAAGCCGCTGTTTGGTTGGCGTTGGTGGCCGCTTTATCGGCTGTGTTGGCTTTTGCCCAAGCAGGCGCACGGGCCAGCCACTATGCGCAAAGCGCTTTGAACCCCGCGCTCGAAGGCCGCACTTTGCAAGTGGTGGGCATCGTGGCCAACTTGCCGCAGCGCATGGAAGACAGTGCGCGGTTTCGCTTCGAGGTGGAGTCGGCTCGTGACAGTGATGGTGCACTCGTGCAGTTGCCGCCGCAGTTGCTGCTGGGTTGGTATGGCAACCGATTGAATGGCAGCGATGACAAAGCGCAAGCCCCGCCCGCAGACTTGCGCCCCGGCGACCGTTGGCAATTGGCCGTGCGCCTCAAAGCGCCGCATGGTCACATCAACCCACATGGTTTTGACTACGAGCTGTGGCTGTGGGAGCAGGGCCTGCAAGCCACGGGCTATGTGCGCAACGGGGCCAAAGACGCGCCGCCGCTGTGGCTAGGCAGCACATTGAATCACCCAGTGGAGCGGCTGCGTCAGCGTGTGCGCAGCGCCATTGATGCACGCGTGGCTGACAGCGCAGTGGCCGGCATTGTGGCGGCCTTGTTGGTGGGCGACCAAGCGGCGATTGAGCGTGCGGATTGGGATGTGTTTCGTGCCACGGGCGTGGCGCACCTCATGGCGATTTCAGGTTTGCACATTACCGGCCTTGCATGGTTGGCGGCATTGTGTGTGGGCTGGCTGTGGCGGCGCAGCGATGTGTGGTCTCCTGCCAAGCCTTGGAGCTTGTGGCTGCCTGCACCCATCGCCGCCAGTGCATGTGCCGCAATGGTGGCACTGGCGTATGCGGTGTTCACGGGTTGGGGCGTGCCCGCGCAGCGCACGGTGTGGATGCTGGGTGTGGTCACGCTGCTGCGTGTGTATGGCTTGCGTTGGCCCTTGATGCAGGTGTGGCTGACCGTGTGCGCCGTGGTGCTGGCGCTAGACCCGTGGGCGCTGATGCAAGCAGGGTTTTGGCTCAGCTTTGTAGCGGTGGGTGTGTTGTTTGCCTCGGGCTCGCATGCGCCTGTGGAGGCGACGATTCGCGCTGACGCTCTGAATGTTTTTGACGTGTCGACAGAGCAAAGCCGTCAGCCGAATAGGCGAGGGCGCTTGCTGGCAAATGCATGGGCGTCTGCGCAGCGCATGTGGCGCGAGCAGTGGCTGATGAGTGTGTGCTTGGCCCCGTTGACTTTGCTGCTGTTTCATCAAGTGTCTGTCGTGGGTTTGTTCGCCAATTTGCTGGCCGTGCCGTGGGTGACCTTGGTGGTCACACCGCTGTGTTTGCTGGGGCTGGTGTTGCCATTCGCGTGGAGCGTGGCGGCTGAGGCGTTGCAGTGGTTGGTGTGGCTGCTCAAAGCGTGCGCGGGTGTGTCGTGGGCGCAATGGTCTGCACCTGCTGCGCCTTTGTGGGCGGGGGCAGCAGCGCTAGTGGGCATGGGTGTGTGGGCCATGCGCGTGCCCATGTGGCTGCGTTGGTTTGGCGTGGCCTTGGTGCTGCCCGTGCTCAGCTGGCAAACACCGCGCCCAGCACACGGCACGTTTGAATTGGTGGCGGCCGACATGGGGCAGGGCCATGCGGTGTTGGTGCGCACGGCCACGCACAGCTTGCTGTACGACACAGGGCCGCGCTACTCGGCCGAGACCGATGCAGGCCAGCGCGTGCTCGTGCCGCTGCTGCGTGCGTGGGGCGAGCGGCTAGACCGCATCGTCATCAGCCACCAAGACAGCGACCACAGCGGCGGCGCACCTGCGGTGATGGCCATGCAGCCGCAGGCGGATGTGTTGACGTCGATTGCGGTTGAACACCCACTGCAACAGTTGGGCGCGATGCAACGCTGCGAACGCGGGCAGTCGTGGGTGTGGGATGGTGTGCGGTTTGAGGTGTTGCACCCGAGCGCTGCTGACTACGAGCGCAAGCTCAAACCCAATGCGCTGAGTTGTGTGTTGCGTGTGACGGCGGACGACACATCTGCGCTGCTGGCCGGCGACATCGAAGCCGCCCAAGAGCAAGAGTTGCTGCAAAGCGGTCAAGCCCTGCAAGCCGATTGGCTGCTGGTGCCTCATCACGGCAGCGCCACATCGTCTACGCAGGCCTTTCTGGATGCAGTGCAGCCCAGCGTGGCCATCGTGCAAGCGGGCTATCGCAATCGCTTTGGTCATCCAAGACCTGATGTGCTGAGGCGTTACAGCGATTTAGGGGTGCTTGTGGTGCAGACGCCTCGTTGTGGTGCATCAACGTGGCGCAGTGAGCAACCCAAGTTGGTGCAATGTGAGCGAAATCAAAGACAACGATACTGGCACCACGTATTCTGAGAGCTGGCACTCAATTTGCGTAGGAAGTACCAGGAGTTCCTAAGATGCACAAGTTTGATGAAATGTACGCCCAGCTGCCGTTTGTGGACAGTGCGGTGCGCCCCCACTACCGGAACTACTTGGACTGGCTCAAGCGCCAAGATCCACAGACCATGCGCGACAGGCGCGAAGAAGCCGAGATGATTTTCCGTCGCGTCGGCATCACCTTTGCGGTGTACGGCGACAAAGACGAAGACGGTGCAGGCACCGAACGACTCATTCCGTTTGATTTGATCCCTCGCATCATCCCCGCCCACGAGTGGACGAGCATGCAAAAGGGCTTGGTGCAGCGCGTGACGGCGCTCAACATGTTCATTCACGACATCTATCACGACCAAGGCATTCTCAAAGCCGGCCTCATTCCCAGCGAACAGATTTTGAACAACGCGCAGTACCGCCCCGAGATGCGTTGGGTCGATGTGCCGCACAAGGTGTATTCGCAAATCAGCGGCATCGACATCGTGCGTGCGCCCGATGCCCAAGGCAACGGCGAGTACTACGTGCTCGAAGACAACTTGCGCGTGCCCAGCGGCGTGAGCTACATGCTGGAAGACCGCAAGATGATGATGCGCCTCTTCCCCGAGTTGTTCAGCCAACACCGCGTGGCCCCTGTGGCGCATTACCCCGACTTGTTGCTAGAGACCTTGCGTGCCAGCAGCCCGTCCACCACCGACGACCCGACCGTGGTGGTGCTGACACCCGGCATGTACAACAGCGCCTACTTTGAGCACGCCTTCTTGGCGCAACAAATGGGTGTGGAATTGGTCGAAGGCCAAGACCTGTTTGTGAAAGACAACTTTGTTTACATGCGCACCACACGCGGCCCCAAGCGCGTGGACGTGATTTACCGCCGTGTGGACGATGACTTCCTTGACCCCAGCGTGTTCCGCTCCACATCGACGTTGGGCTGTGCCGGTTTGATGGATGTTTACAAAGCAGGCCATGTGAACATTTGCAACGCGGTGGGTACGGGCATTGCCGATGACAAATCCATCTACCCCTATGTGCCGCAAATGATTGAGTTTTATTTGGGCGAGAAGCCCATCCTCAACAACGTGCCCACATTTCAATGCCGCAAGAAAGAAGACCTTGACTACACACTGGCGCATTTGAATGAGCTGGTGGTGAAGGAAGTGCATGGCGCTGGTGGCTACGGCATGCTGGTGGGGCCAGCCGCCACCAAGGCTGAGATTGAAGAGTTCCGCCAAGTGTTGCTGGCCAAGCCTGATGGCTATATTTCGCAGCCCACGCTGAGCTTGTCGAGTTGCCCCACGTATGTGGAGAGTGGCATCGCGCCGCGCCACATCGATTTGCGCCCCTTCGTGTTGAGCGGCAAGACCGTGCAAATGGTGCCCGGCGGCTTGACCCGCGTGGCGCTGAAAGAAGGCTCACTGGTGGTGAACTCGTCCCAAGGCGGCGGCACCAAAGACACATGGATTCTTGAGGTTTAACAATGCTGAGCCGTACCGCTGACCACCTGTTTTGGATGTCCCGCTATACCGAGCGGGCCGAGAACACCGCACGCCTGCTGGACGTGAACTACCAAACTTCTTTGCTGCCTCAGTCTGCCGAAGTGGCGCTGCTGGGCTGGGAAGGCTTGCTGTCCATCAGCGAGTTGCTGCCTGCCTACCAAGCGCGCCACGGCGACATCACACCTCTACGCGTGATGGAGTTCATGGTGAAGGATGAGAGCAACCCGTCTTCCATCATTTCGTGTTTGCGCGCCGCCCGTGAGAACGCACGTGCTGTGCGTGGCAGCCTCACCACCGAAGTGTGGGAAACGCAAAACCAAACTTGGTTGGAACTCAACCGCATCTTGAAGAGTGGTTTGCTCGAGAGCGACCCCGGTGAGTTTTTTGAATGGGTCAAGTTCCGCTCGCACCTGTCACGCGGCGTGACCGTGGGCACGATGTTGATGGACGAAGCCTTGCACTTCATGCGCTTGGGCACGTTCCTAGAGCGCGCCGACAACACCGCACGCTTGGTGGATGTGAAGTTCCACGCCGTGCATGGCGACTTGTTTGCCGATGGCAGCGAGAAAACGCAGCAACACGACTTCTACCACTGGAGCGCGATTTTGCGCAGCGTGTCTGGCTTTGAGATTTACCGCAAGGTCTACCGTGATGTGATTCACCCTGAGCGCGTGGCGGAGCTGTTGATTTTGCGTGCCGACATGCCGCGCTCGTTACATGCCTGCTTGAACGAAGTGGTGAACAACATCTCGATGGTGTCGGACGACCGCTCGCTAGAGAGCTATCGCCGCGCGGGCAAGCTGTGCGCCGAGATGGAGTTCAGCCGCATTGAAGAAATTTTGGCCAATGGGCTGCACGCCTACCTCACGCAGTTCTTGGACCGCGTGAATGAAATTGGCGCGAGCATCAGTCGGGAGTTTTTGGTGCCGAATTAATTGGTAGTCAGCCAACAAAAAAGGCGTCAGCGGATGCTGACGCCTTTTGGCATCGTGCGGTAGCGAAAGCGGATTAACCGCCGCGACGCATCATGTCGAAGAACTCGACGTTCGACTTGGTCGCCTTCATGCTCTTCAAAACCATTTCCATGGATTCGATCTCGTCCATGTTGTACATGAACTGGCGCAGGTTGCGGGTCTTTGACAAGATCTCGGGTGGCAGCAACAACTCCTCGCGTCGTGTACCGCTGCGGTTGAGTTGAATGGCTGGGAACACGCGCTTTTCGTACAAGCGGCGGTCGAGGTGAATTTCGCAGTTGCCTGTGCCTTTGAATTCTTCAAAGATCACTTCGTCCATGCGGCTGCCGGTGTCGACCAATGCAGTGGCGATGATGGTGAGTGAGCCACCTTCTTCCACTTTGCGGGCTGCACCAAAGAAGCGCTTGGGGCGTTGCAAGGCGTTGGAGTCCACACCACCTGACAACACTTTGCCTGATGAAGGCACCACGTTGTTGTAAGCGCGAGCGAGGCGGGTGATGGAGTCGAGCAAGATGACCACATCTTTTTTCAGTTCCACCAAACGCTTGGCGCGTTCGATCACCATCTCAGCCACGTGTACGTGGCGAGCTGCGGGTTCGTCAAAGGTAGACGCAATCACTTCGGCTTTGACCGAGCGCTGCATTTCTGTCACTTCTTCTGGGCGCTCGTCCACCAACAACACCATCATGTGGGCTTCGGGGTAGTTGGCTGCGATGGCATGTGCGATGTGCTGCATCATCACGGTCTTACCGCTCTTGGGCGGGGCGACGACCAAGGCGCGTTGGCCTTTGCCGATGGGCGCAATGATGTCGATGATGCGGCCGGTGATGTTTTCTTCACCTTTGATTTCGCGCTCAAGCTTCATCTGTTCGCGGGGGAACAGAGGGGTCAAGTTTTCGAACATGACCTTGTGCTTGTTGTTCTCAGGCAGGTCGTCGTTGACCTTGTCGAGTTTGGTCAGTGCAAAGTAGCGCTCGCCGTCTTTGGGGATGCGCACTTCGCCTTCGATCATGTCGCCGGTGTGCAGGTTGAAGCGGCGCACTTGGCTGGGGCTGATGTAGATGTCGTCTGTCGAGGCGGTGTAGCTGGTGTCGGGGCTACGCAAGAAGCCAAAGCCGTCGGGCAAGATTTCGAGCACGCCGTCGGCAAACACTTGTTCGCCCGCTTTGGCGCGCTTTTTGATGATGGCAAACATCAGCTCTTGCTTGCGCATGCGGCCTGTGTTTTCGATTTCGAGTTCTTCGGCTTGTTTCAGCACTTCAGACACGTGCAGTGCCTTGAGTTCGTTCAGATGCATCTTGGGACTCCAGAGGGGAGTTCGTTAAAAAAATTGGGGGGAGGGTCGGAGCGAGGAGAGAAATACCTCTGGACCGGAATTCAAGCCCTGATGGGGAGCCGAGTAGCCTCATGGGCCGCAAGGTGAATTCGAAACGGATTATGGCAGGAAAAAAGCCCGCAGACTGAACAATCTGCGGGCTTTCTAGAACTAGGCGTTTGGCGCTGAATTAGGCCAATTGCTGGTTGATGAAGTCGGTCAACTGGGCTTTGCTCATGGCACCCACTTTGGTGGCTGCCAATTGGCCGCCTTTGAACACCATCAGGGTAGGGATGCCACGGATGCCCAATTTACCTGGGATGTCGCGGTTTTCGTCCACGTTCATTTTGGCGATTTGCAGCTTGCCCTCAAAGGCAACGGCCACTTCGTCCAAGATCGGGGCAATCATTTTGCAAGGACCGCACCACTCTGCCCAATAGTCCACCAAGACGGGCTTGTCCGCTTGCAAGACGTCTGCTTCAAAGCTGGAGTCGGTGATGTGTTTGATCAAATCGCTGGCCATGATTAGGGTTTCCTCGTTGAATTCACTATAGAGCTACAGTTGGGGCATTGTGGCAGAAACCAAGTACCCCCATGAAAACTCTCACCATTGATGTTGTTTCGGATGTTGTCTGTCCCTGGTGCTACATCGGCAAACGGCGTTTAGAGCGCGCTTTGGCACTTTTGGCAGTTCAGCACCCAGATGTCGACCCAGAGGTGCGTTGGCACACCTTTCAGCTCAACCCAGACATGGCGCCCGAGGGCATCGCCCGTGCCGACTATGTTTCAAAGAAGTTTGGTGACGAAGCTACCGCTATTTACGACCGGGTGGCTGGCGTAGGCAAAGAGGTGGGTATTCCATTCGCTTTTGACAAAATCAGCCGCCAACCCAACACCGTGGTGGCGCATAGCCTGATTGCGGTGTCTGAGCCCGGCATGATGCAAGACGCCATGGTCGAAGCCTTTTTCAAGGCCTACTTCTTAGAAGGCAAAGATTTGACCGAGGCGGCCGTCTTGATGGACATTGCCGAATCTGCCGGCATGGACCGCGCAGTGGCTGAAGCACATTTGCAAAACTCAGAACTGCACAGCCAAACGATTGACAGCGACAAGGCTGCACGTGAAATGGGCATCACGGGTGTGCCGTTTTTCATCTTCAACCGTCAAGTGGGCCTGTCGGGCGCACACGAGGCCGAAACCTTGCTGCAAGGCATGGAAGAGGCGATGAACGCAGCCACCGACGATTAATTTTTCTCGATCAGCGGCGTTGTGGCGGGCTGCGCTGCAGCCGCCACGCGGTAGATGAGGTGGTAGGTCAAGCCCACAAACACGCTGCCGCCCACCAGGTTGCCCAAAATCACGGGTACCAAGTTGCCCAACATGCCGGCCACACTCAGCGCGTTGCCCGCCAGGCCGAGGGCGTTGGCTGCAGCAACTGGTTCAAAGTATTGAACGATGAGCGCCAGCTGCATGAAATACATATTGGCAATGCTGTGCTCAAACCCAGCCGCCACAAAGGCCGTGATGGGGAAGACGATGGCAATCACCTTGTCCATCACACTGCGACCGGCCATGGCCATCCACACCGCCATGCATACCAACACATTGCACAACACGCCTTTGAAAAAGGCTTCGTGCCAAAGCAAGTTTTGTTTGGCGAGTGCGATCTTGAGTACGGTTGCCCCAATCGCACCGCCATTGCCGTGCGTATGACCGCTCAGGTACACCAAGAGCGCGAGGCCCGTGGTGCCCACAAAGTTAGCCGCGCACACCCATAGCCAATTGCGCAGCACTTCGCGGCTGGTGATTTGCCCATCCGCCCACGCCATGGCTAACAGGTTGTTTCCAGTGAACAGCTCAGCACCCGCAATGACGACCAAGATCAGGCCCAAGCAAAACACAAAACCGCCCAGCAGCTGGCTGACCGCAAAGCTCAGGTTCGCATCCGACTTGACGATGACAAAGAACAAGCCACCCAAGCCAATGAAAGCACCAGCCAATAGGCCAAGCATGACCAAGGGCAGGGTGGCCATATGCGCTTTGGCCACGCCCACGGTTTCAACTTTGAGGGCAATTTCTTTGGGGGCGTAGGCATCAGAGCCAAACAGTTCGGGCATGGTGTGTTTCGTTGGTGTTGATTTAGCTAATTTACTACTTCAACTGGCAGAATTGGCGCACTCTTTGTTTTTTCGGAGCCCGCTTATGTCTGACACATCTTCCAACATGGTTCGCGCCTTGGTTTTGCGCGAGCTTGAAGCTGGCAAGCGTGACGATGGCTTGTGGCTGCAAGCCATGTCCGAATCCAAGATGGACACGGCCAAAGCACAAGTGCGTTATGTGGCGCTGCGTACGCAAGCCATGCAAGGGGATGTGAAGGGTTTGTTGATCAAACAAATTCGTGGCGCGGTGGCCAAAGACAGCGGTGGTGGCGTCCGACTCAATAACGCGGGCCTAGCCGATTACTTGAAAGCGAAGACTACTTCTTCAGGGAATAAGTAGGGCGTAAATTCGGCGGCAAGAACAACATAAGAAAGACCAGTTTGGGATTGAGGTTGGTCTGGTTGGTGGACTGAAACATTTTGAATATCGCCGTGGGAAGGGGCAGTTGGGGCG
>ERZ1034363.1820-NODE-1820-length-11241-cov-2.526155_pt1 | contig 11241 bp, 10 predicted proteins | sample MGYA00520616_ERZ1034363 | MGnify/ENA primary metagenome ERZ1034363 (study PRJEB33736, sample SAMEA104284506) | Azolla filiculoides | biome: Urban; feature: Water surface; material: Ditch water | place: Netherlands | collected 2015-10-28 | depth 0-0.1 m ...
GCAGGTTTGTTGTTTGAGAAGCCCCACACGTACGCAGTCAGCACGTGGATTTGTGATTCCGTCAAACGACCTTCTTGTGCAGGCATTTGGTTAACTTTGCCTTTGTTGATCATGGCAGTAATTGCTTCTTCGCCCCAGCCATGCAACCAGATATCGTCTGTCAGATTGGGCGCACCCAAGGCCTGGTTGCCCTTGCCATCCGCGCCGTGACACGCGGCACAAGCGCCAAACTTGGACTTGCCCAGTGACGCCCTGAGGGAATCATGGGGGCTGTTCGACAGGCTCAGCACGTAGTGCGCCACATTGCGCACGTCATCCGGCGTGCCAACGGCTGCCGCCATGGGTGGCATGTTGCCAATGCGGCCCTTGACCAGGGTTTCCTTGATCTTGTCCGGCTCGCCGCCGTGCAGCCAATCCCCATCGGCCAGGTTCGGAAAGCCCTTGCTGCCGCGCGCATCCGAGCCGTGGCATTGAGAGCAGTTGTTCATGAACAAACGCTCACCGATGGCCATGGCTTTCGGATCCTGGGAAACCTCTTCAGGCTTCATGCCGTTGAACTTGGCGTAGATCGGTTCGACATCCTTGTTGCCCTTGGCTACTTCGGCCTCATGCTGGCCCTGCGAGGTCCAGCCCAACTGGCCCTTGAAAGTGCCTGCGCCAGGGTACATCGCCAGGTACACCAGGGAGAAGATGATGGTCAGTACAAACAGCCACACCCACCAACGCGGCAAGGGGTTGTTCATCTCCCGCAGATCGCCGTCCCACACGTGGCCCGTGGTGTTGTCGCTGGCCGTCATTGCCTTGGCCTTGCCGCTGAACCACAGCAGCAGGGCGCAAGCCAAAATACTGACCAAGGTGATGCCAGCGACGTAGATCGCCCAGAAGTTGCTTGTGAAGTCACTCATTTTTTTTCCTTTTGCGTCCTGTCAGTCTTGCTGGAATGGCAGGTTCGCGGCTTCTTCAAAGTCACGGGCGTTGCGGCGGGACCAGGCCCACACCACAATGCCTAGAAAGGTGATGAAGCTGGCCACAGTGGCCAGTGAACGCAGGGTGTTGGTATCCATTTCCATGACGGGTCTCCCTTGCTTATTTCAGGGCAAGGCCCAAAACCTGCAGATAGGCAATCACAGCATCCAGTTCCGTCTTGCCCTTGACCTCTTCCGATGCCTTGGCAATCTGTTCGTCGGTGTATGGAACGCCCACGGTCCGCAAGGCTTTCATGTGCCCCGGCATGACAGCGGCATCCACCGTGGACTGTGCAAGCCACGGGTAGGCGGGCATGTTTGACTCGGGCACCACGTCCCGTGGATTGGTCAGGTGAATACGGTGCCATTCATCGCTGTAGCGACCGCCGACCCGGGCCAAATCGGGACCGGTCCGCTTGCTGCCCCACTGAAACGGATGGTCGTACACAGACTCACCTGCGACAGAGTAGTGCCCGTAGCGCAACGTCTCGGCGCGGAACGGACGGATCATCTGCGAATGGCAGTTGTAGCACCCTTCGCGGGTGTAAACATCACGCCCGGCCAACTGCAGTGCCGTGTAGGGCTGGATGCCCTTGATGGGCTCGGTCGTGGACTTCTGGAAGAACAGCGGAACGATCTCGACCAGTCCACCGAAGAGGAGGACGATCAGGATCAGCACGATCATCAGGAAGTTGTTGGTCTCGATCTTCTCGTGGGAGAGACCACCGCTTGATTGTTGGTTAGCCATTTTATTATTCTCCTCAGGCGTGGGCCGTGACAGCAGGAATGTTCACCTTGACCGCGCGACCAGCCGTTGCCGTCTTGATGACGTTCCACAACATGATCAGCATGCCACCCAGGTACAGGACCCCGCCCAGCAAACGCAGCACATAGAACGGATAAGTGGCCTTGACAGACTCCACAAAGGTGTAGGTCAAAGTGCCGTCGGCATTGATGGCGCGCCACATCAGACCCTGCATCACACCGGCAATCCACATGGCGGCGATATAGATCACGATCCCGATGGTGGCCGTCCAGAAATGGATTTCGATGGCTTTAACGCTGTACATCTTCTTATGGCCAAACAGTCGCGGAATCAGGTAGTACATGGAACCCATGGTCACCAGACCCACCCAGCCGAGGGCACCGGAGTGCACGTGACCAACGGTCCAGTCGGTGTAGTGAGACAGTGCATTGACCGTCTTGATGGACATCATCGGCCCTTCGAACGTGGACATGCCGTAGAAAGACAGCGACACGATCAGGAAACGCAGGATGGGATCGTCACGCAGCTTGTGCCAGGCACCCGACAGGGTCATGATGCCGTTGATCATGCCGCCCCAGCTGGGAGCCAGCAGGATGAGGGAGAACACCATGCCGACCGATTGCGTCCAGTCAGGCAGTGCGGTGTAGATCAGGTGGTGAGGACCCGCCCACATGTACGTAAAGATCAGCGCCCAGAAGTGAACAATGGACAGGCGGTAGGAGTACACCGGCCGCTCGGCCTGCTTGGGAATGAAGTAGTACATCATGCCCAGGAAGCCCGCCGTCAGGAAGAAGCCCACGGCATTGTGCCCGTACCACCACTGCACCATCGCATCCTGCACCCCGGCATAGGCCGAGTAGGACTTCATGAAACCGGCAGGGATGGCTGCGCTGTTGACAAGGTGCAGCAAGGCCACAGCAAGAATGAACGCACCGTAGAACCAGTTGGCCACGTAGATGTGGCGCACCTTGCGGGTACCTACCGTGCCAAAGAACACCACGGCAAAAGCCACCCAGACCAAAGTGATCAGGATGTCAATGGGCCACTCGAGTTCGGCATATTCTTTGCCGCTGGTGTAACCCAAAGGCAGGGAAATGGCAGCTGCCAAAATAACAACTTGCCAGCCCCAAAAGGTGAAGGCAGCCAGTTTTTCGGCAAACAAGCGAACGTGACAGGTGCGTTGAACCACGTAATAAGCAGAGGCAAACAAGCCAGAGCCACCAAACGCAAAAATCACGGCATTGGTGTGCAAGGGTCGCAAACGACCATAGCTCAGCCATGGGATGCCAAAGTTCAGCTCTGGCCAAGTCAATTGAGCCGCAATGATCACGCCAACCAGCATGCCCACTACACCCCAAACCACCGTCATGATGGCAAACTGTCTCACAACGGTATCGCTGTAAACGGTTGCCTCTGTATTGGCAAATTTCATTTTCACCTCTTCTAAAATTACAAAACAAGTGTCGCAGTTCGTGCAATTACTTAGGTTGACTTAAGTCAATCATTTCGGAGAATTCGCTCACCTTCTGCTTCGATGTCTTCAAATTGGCCTCTGTTGACGGCCCACCAAAGCCCCCCCAGGATAAAAAACACCAACGCAACCGAGAGTGGTACCAGCAAGTACAAAATGTCCATTAAATGCCACCTTTGGAATCAAAATCGAGCCGTGTTGACAACCGCATCGCATTCAACACCACCCCTAAAGAGCTACAAGCCATTCCCAAACCCGCCAACCATGCAGGCAAATAGCCCAACATGGCCAATGGCACACAAGAAAAGTTGTAAAAAGCGGCCCAAATGAGGTTTTGCCTCACAATTCGAATCGTTTTTCGACCTAACTTGAAAGTGGCCACCAACGGTCTCAAATCGCCGGTCATCAAGACAAAATCGGCTTTGGACTGAGCCAAAGGCAAGGCCTGCCCGAGGGCAAATGATACATCAGCCCCCGCTAATACAGGACCATCATTCAGGCCGTCACCCACCATGGCAATTCGGTGACCTTGCGCTTGGGCTTGCTTCACTTCACGCAATTTGTCTTCAGGCGAACATCCCCCTTTGGCGTTTGTAATGGCCAAGCTTTGGGCCACTTGATTCACAGAGGATTGACCATCGCCGGAAAGCACACGGACATTCAAGCCCATCGCGTCCAACGCACGAAGTGTTGCGGCCGCTTCAGGCCTGACTGTCTCTGAAAACTCAAACGTTGCCAACCACCCATCTTGATCACTGAGGCATGCGTGCAGCACCTCGTGTTGGGTGGGCACCACACCACAAAATGCAGCTGAACCCAGTCGCAAATGACTGGGTCTCTGCGCCACCTTGTCTGGCGATCCAGCAAGATGGGTGAGGACGGCAGCAACGCCCTGCCCGGCAAACTCTTTGACATCGGATACCGATAATTTTGAGCTTGCCAAGTCTGGCAGTGCTTTGACCAAAGCACGCGAAACCGGGTGCAAAGAGTGCGCAGCCAGAGCACCCGCCCACGCCAGAACCATGTCAGGCGCGAAGCCCGCGCGGACAGTGGTTTGCTTCAAACTGAAGTGATCTTGGGTCAGCGTGCCTGTTTTGTCAAAAATGACTGTATCGACTGTGGCAAGGGCTTGAAGGGCTTGCAAACGTCGCAACAACACACCCGCTTTGGCCAGTGCACCCGCACTCGACAACATGGCCGCCGGTGTGGCCAGTGACAATGCACAGGGACATGTCACGATCAGCACCGATACGGCCACCATCAGCGCATGCGCTGGGCTGTATTGCCATCCCCACACAGCCGCCAAAGCAGCGGCCAACAAGACCGCCCACAAGAAAGGTTTGGCAACTTGATCCGCCAAGATGGCCATCTTGGGCTTGGACACAGAAGCACTTTCCATCAAAGCGACCATCTGTCCAAACCGCGTAGATTTGCCCAACGTCAACACTTGCACTTCCACCGTGCCTGTTAAATTGAGACTGCCCGCCAGAACTGAATGCCCCACCATCTTGGCCAAGGGCTTGGACTCACCAGTCAGCAAAGCCTCATCTACCTGTGTTTCGCCCAATAGCAAAACGGCATCCGCCGCAAACGCCTCGCCGGGCAACACTTGAATGACGTCATCGACTCGCAATTGGCGCAAGCTCACCCTGTCCCACTGTCCTTGTCGGTTTTTCTTCTGAACCGAATCGGGCAAACGGTTCATCACAGCCTCTAGCGCACCCGCCGTTTTATCGCGCAAACGCAGCTCCAACCAACGCCCCGACAACAAGAAGAAAACAAACATGGTGAAGGAGTCAAAATAAACTTCCTCACCGAACGGCCCCAATGGTTCAAAGGTACCCGCCGTACTGATGGCAAAGGTCACGGCCATGCCAATGGCCACTGGCAAGTCCATGCTGATTTTTCTTTGCTTCAAATCAAGCCAAGCGGCAGCGAAAAAAGGCATGCATGAAAAGAACAAAACAGGCAAAGACAACACCCAAGAGGCCCATCGAAGCAGTTGCACCATGTCGGGTGCCATGTCGCCAGGCTGGCTCATATAAACCGGCGTGGCATACATCATGACTTGCATCATGCAGAGTCCGGCAACGCCCCAACGCCACAGCATTCTGCGGGCATCCTCCCGGCGCACTTCGTTGGCCAATGCATCATTTGCAGGCAAAGTGCGATAGCCCAACTGAGCGACCGCTTTCATCCAATCAGAAGGTTTGGTTTGAGCAGAAGACCACACCACACGCCCTCGGTGGCTGGCTGCACTGATTTGAGCGGACTCAACCCCCGGCACAGCCAGCAACGCCTCTTCAATGTTGATGGCACAGGCTGTGCAATACATGCCCTCAAAAACAACACTCGATGTCCACTGCTGACGGGGCGCGTCGCTGAGGTGGCTAAAGTCAGACCACTCTTGCTGCTGGTCCAGCAATGACCATTTTTGACTCAGGGCCTCTGCATCAGGCAAGGGGGATTGGTTTGACATGCCCTGAAGATACGTGAGCAAGCTTGCACGAAACTTGATTTACATCAAGACACAGGGCATTCCAAAGGCTAACATGGAGGCGTCAATCACTCAAAGGAGATGCACCATGTACGAACGAATTTTGGTTGCCACTGACGGCTCCCCACTTTCCAAAAAAGCAGTGACGCAAGCCATTGGTTTAGCGGCCACGTGCGGCGCCGAATTGATTGCTGTCAAAGTGGTTCCCCGATACCCCCAAGCTTATTTTGAAGGCAGCATTCCACTCAATGCGAAAGACGTGGCCCGAATTGAAGCCCAATGGGCTGAAGAAGCGCAAGCCGCCGTGGCGGCAGTGCAAAAAACAGCACTGGCCAAGGGCTTGAAAGCCAAAGCTGTGGTGGTGCGCTCAGACATCGTGTCCGACGCCATCATTGCCGCAGCCAAAAAACACAAAGCCGATTTGGTGGTCATGGCCTCGCACGGTCGCAAAGGCATCAAACGCTTGTTGCTGGGCAGCGAGACACAGCAAGTGCTGACGCACTGCCATGTCCCCGTTCTGGTCTTACGCTAAGAACAAATTTTTGTGCTGATCGCGCAATAAATTTTTCTGTACTTTCCCCATGGTGTTTCGTGGTAGCTCAGGCACCACGAAACACTTTTTGGGTATCTTGAAATTGGCCAACAGCGACTTTAAGTTGGCAATGATTTGTTCCGCATCAAGCTCGGCACCCGCCTTGGCAATTACCACGGCCACGCCCACTTCACCAAAGTCTGGATGGGGTACACCCACCAGTGCGCTCTCTGCCACACCCGGCATTTCATTGATGTAGCCCTCAATCTCTGCGGGGTAGACGTTGTAGCCCCCGCTGATGATCAAGTCCTTGCTTCGCCCCACAATGGTGACGTAGCCACGGTCATCAAATTTACCCACATCGCCCGTTTTGAAAAAGCCATCGGTGGTGAATTCTTCTTTGGTTTTTTCGGGCATGCGCCAGTAGGCTTGAAACACGTTCGGGCCCTTCACCTGAATATTGCCAATCTCGCCCACAGGCAAAGCTTTGCCTTCGTCGCTATGCACGCGCAACTTCACACCTGGCAAGGGGAAACCCACCGTTCCACCGCGTCGCTCACTCTGACCGCCATGCCGCTTGTCGGCCGTATAAGGGTTGGAGGTAAGCATGACGGTTTCACTCATGCCGTAACGCTCCAAAATGGTGTGCCCCGTGCGCTGCTGCCACTCGGTGAAAGTTTCAATCAACAAAGGCGCAGAACCCGCAATGAACAAACGCATGTGGCTTGCAGCTTGCTTGGTTAAAGAGGGCTCGGCCAAGAGACGCACATACAAAGTCGGCACACCCATGAAGACCGTGGCTTCAGGCATTTTGGCAATGACAAATTTGGGGTCAAATTTGGCCATCCAAATCATTTTGCTGCCATTGATCAAAGCGCCGTGAATGGCCACAAACAAGCCGTGCACATGGAAAATTGGCAACGCATGAATGAGCACATCACCCTTCTTCCAAGCCCAATAAGTTTTGAGAGTTTGGGCGTTGCTGAGCATGTTGCCATGCGTCAGCATGGCGCCTTTGCTGCGACCGGTCGTACCACTGGTGTACAAAATGGCGGCCAGTTCGTCGGCTTTTTTGACAGCCGTTTTGTGTTGATCGCGCTGCTGCGCTGCACGCTCTAGCAATGTACCTGAGCGGTTGTCGTCCAAGGTAAACACATGGTGTGAACCGGCCTTGAAAGCTATTTTGCTAACCCAGCCAAAGTTGGCACTGGTGCAAACCACCACGGCGGGCTCTGCGTTGCCGATGAAGTATTCAATCTCGGCACTTTGATAGGCCGTGTTCAAAGGCAAAAACACATAGCCTGCGCGAAGCGTTGCCAAGTAAAGCATCAAGGCTTCAACCGACTTTTCGACCTGAACGGCGATGCGGCTGCCTTTGGGCAATTTGAGGCCCTCTAGCAAATTGGCCATCATGGCACTGGCACGATCAAGATCGCGCCACGTGTAGTTCAGCCCATGGTCGGTTTCAACCGCAACAGCATCTAGGTTCGCAGGAAAAGCAGCACGCAGTGCTGCAAACAAATTCTCTTGTGACATCTTCAATCCAGTTTCGCGCCAGAGGCTTTCACCACTTGGCTCCATTTACGCAATTCAGTTTTGATGAACGCATCAAATTGAGCGCCCGTCAAATTGGGGAAGTCAGCGCCTTGCGCTGCCCACACCGCTTTGGCATCGTCTGTTTGGCAGGCCTTGCGAATTTCTTCAACGGCGCGCGCCTGCGCATCGGCGGGCGTCCCCTTGGGGGCCCAAACGCCATACCAAGTACTGACGGTGTATTCTGGCAAACCAACTTCAGCCGAACAGGGCACGTCAGGAAACGCCGGATTGCGTTTACTGCCAGACACCATCAAGGCTTTGATTCTGCCGCCCTTGATGTGAGCGGCGGATGAACCCAGACCGTCAAACATCATGTCCACATTGCCTGCGATCAAATCTTGCAGTGCAGGACCCGCGCCACGGTAAGGAATGTGCGTGATGAAGGTTTGTGTTTGCAGCTTGAACAATTCGCCCGCTAAGTGGTGAGAAGTGCCGCCGCCAGCCGATCCGTAGTTCAATCGGCCTGGATTTTTTTTCACGTAATCCAAGAATTCCTTGACGTTATTGGCAGGTACTTTTTTGGGATTGACCACCAGCACTTGCGGCACAGCCGCCACCAAAATGACCGGCACCAAATCCTTCTCCAAATCGTAATCGAGTTTGGGATACATGCTGGGCGCGATGGTGTGATGAACGGCCCCCATGAAGTAGTTGTAGCCATCGGGTGCAGACTTGGCTGCAATGCCCGCACCCAAAGTACCACCCGCACCACCCCGGTTGTCGATGATCAGTTGTTTGCCCGTTTGCTTTGCAAAAATAGCGGACAAGGGTCGGGCAAACGCATCCGTCCCCCCCCCTGCCGGAAAAGGCACAACCATGCTCACTGGTTTGGTGGGCCAATTGGCTTGGGCCCAAACAGGTGCCATTGGTACCATTGGTGCGATCGAAGTCGCTGCAGCCCATTGCAATAACGAACGACGTTGCATATTTTTTTTGTCAAATACCATGATTGTCTCCTTTGATTCTGCTTCAGCGAAAGCGGTTAATTCTTGTGCGGTTTGCTCACGGCCCCATACAACACCATGCCAACCAGCACCATGGGCACACACAACCACTGCCCCATGCTAAGTCCCATGGACAACAGTCCCAAATGCGCATCTGGTTCTCTGAAGAATTCCGCCATAAAACGGAAACTGCCGTAGCCGATTAAAAAAACCGCAGAAACTTGTCCCAGCGGCCTGTCTTTGCGTGCAAAACACCACATCAAGACAAACAGCAAGAGCCCCTCTAAGAGGAATTGGTAAATTTGAGACGGATGCCTAGGGAAGTCGCCAGCCCCTCTGAAAATCATGCCCCAAGGCAAGTCAGCATCAGCTTGGCGGCCCCAAAGCTCGCCGTTGATGAAATTGCCAATTCGCCCTGCAGCCAATCCGGTGGGCACACAAGGCGCCACAAAGTCCATGACTTGGAAAAACGGGCGCTGTCGTGTTTTGGCAAACCACACCATGGCCACCATCACCCCCAACAAACCACCATGAAAGCTCATACCACCCTGCCAAACATAGGCAATTTCGATGAGGTGTGAAAAATAGTAGGCCGGCTGATAAAACAAACAATAGCCAATACGGCCACCCAGCACCACCCCCAATACACCGGCAAACAGGATGTCTTCCACATCTTTGAGTTGCCAATGTGTGAGGCGGGCATAGGGCAAGTGGGTCAGTCGCCGAGTGGCCAAAAAGTAAAACAGGCCAAATGCAGCCAAATAGGTCAGGCCATACCAATGAACAGCAAGCGGCCCCAATTGCAAGGCCACAGGATTAATTTGAGGGTGAATCAGCATGGCGTGAATTGTGCCCGAGCCCGGCTGTGTTGCCGGTCACGGTTGGACCACAGTTGGCTAGCCCAAACGGGCCAGAACGGCCTCGTCCTGGCGCGACAGGTGCCCCGCTTCGCGGACCTGCGCCAGCACATCCGGGCGGCGCAGCGCCGTGGTTTGCAGGCTGGCATCGCGCCTGAAGCGGGCAATGCGCTCATGGTTGCCCGACATCAGCACCTCGGGTACACGGTGCTCCACCGTATGGTGCTGCCACACCTCGGGGCGGGTGTAATGCGGGCAATCGAGCAGGCCGTCCAGCGCGGGGTTGAAGCTGTCTTGCTGGTGGCTGCCCGCATCGTTCAACACACCCGGTTGCAGCCGCGCGACTGCATCCAGCAGAGCAATGGCTGCGATTTCGCCACCTGACAACACAAAGTCGCCAAGGCTGATTTGCATGTCCACGCACTGGTCGATAAAGCGCTGGTCAATGCCCTCGTAACGGCCGCATACCAGCACCGCCCCGGCACTTTCCGACCAGGTCTGAACAGCGGAATGGTCCAGCGTTTGCCCAATGGGCGAAAACAGCACCACTGGGGCTTGCTGTGCGACAGGATCAGCCCTGGCTGCACGCACGGCGGCCAGGCAGCGCACCAGAGGCTCGGCCATCATGACCATGCCCGGACCACCACCAAACGGCCGGTCATCGACCCTGCGGTAATTGCCATCGGCGTAGTCACGCAGGTTCCACAGCACCACTTCGATCTGCTTGTTTTCAAACGCCCGCCGGTTGATGCCCTGGGTCAGAAACGGCCCGAACAAATCGGGGAAAAGCGTGATGACATCAAATCGCATGGTCACGTGCGCAGCGGCACACCCTTCAAACACCTGACGCGACCGGACTGGTTGGCCATGCTCAATAGTCCAGTTGCCAGTCGACGGTGATGAGGCCTGCCGCCTTGTCCACCTTGTCAACATACGCCGATACAAATGGAATCATTCGCTCGGCTGGTTTGCCATCTTGCTCGTACGCCAGGACCAGCACTGAGTGGGGGCCAGTGGCCATGAGGTCTTGCACCTGACCCAGCGCCACGCCCTCGCGGTTGACCACATTCAGGCCCATGAGGTCAACCCAGTAAAACTCGTCAGGATCGGCACTGGCTGGAAACTGGCTGCGTGACACAAAAATGCGCGCACCTTTGAGGGCCTCGGCAGCACGGCTGATGTCACGGTCATTGGCGCGTGACAAAGAACAAATGGTGGAGTCTTTGATGGCGTTGGCAATGCCTGACTTAACGATCAATTCCAACAGCGGCATGTCGTCAAAGGGTGAAATCGTTCTCGGTTCGCTGGCCTCAATATAGGTGTCGATCAGATGCCGCATATCGGCTTCGTAGGCTTTCAGATCAAGTTTTTCGCCTGCGGCATTGCGGATGATCTCGCGTAGTTTCAGATACCGATCAATCGCCTGCTTGATACGCTGGATGTCGGCATCGCTGTAACCAGCTCGGCCCAGGTCGTCGGAGATATTGGCGTAAGCGCGCACCAAGGCCACCATCGCCTTGTAGAAAGCGGCGCGCTGCGTCTCGTGCGCCTTCAGGTCTTCCGGGATTTCGGTATTGCCGCAGAAGTAATGAATGTGCTCAAGCTCGCCCTTG
>ERZ1034363.1821-NODE-1821-length-11238-cov-2.881910_pt1 | contig 11238 bp, 9 predicted proteins | sample MGYA00520616_ERZ1034363 | MGnify/ENA primary metagenome ERZ1034363 (study PRJEB33736, sample SAMEA104284506) | Azolla filiculoides | biome: Urban; feature: Water surface; material: Ditch water | place: Netherlands | collected 2015-10-28 | depth 0-0.1 m ...
CACACGGTGGCGTTTCAGCCCGGCGACTGGCTGGTGTTTGGTGCAGAAACCCGGGGCCTGGCCCCTGAACTGCGCGAGACTTTTGCGCTGGGGCAGCGCATCAAGCTGCCCATGCGCGAAGGCCAGCGCAGCCTGAACCTGTCGAATGCCGTGGCCGTGACCGTGTTTGAGGCCTGGCGGCAAAATGACTTTGGCAGCGCCTTATTGAACGCGCCCAGGGCTCAAACGTAAAGACGCGCCAGCGACTCGGCCACGCACACGGGCTTGTCGCTGCCCTCGCGCTCAATCGTCACATTCCACTGGATCTGCAGCCCGCCCTCAATGGGCGTGGCCGAATGCAAATGCAGGTGGCCCCGCAAACGGCTGCCCACCGGCACCGGTGCCATGAAGCGGACCTTGTTCAAACCGTAATTGACGCCCATGCGCGCCTCGTTCACTTCAACGGTTTTGTCGAAGAACTGGGGCAACAAAGACAGCGTCAAAAAGCCATGCGCAATCGGCGCGCCAAACGGGCCTTGCTTGGCCCGCTCCACATCGACGTGGATCCACTGGTGGTCCCCCGTGGCTTCGGCGAACTGGTTGACTTGTTGCTGGGTGATCTCCACCCATTCGGTGGTGGCCACATCTTGGCCGACGCAAGCGACCAGATCGGCCATGGTTTGAAAGGTTTTCATGATCCTCACTGTAGTCAGGCCTGCGTTTCCAAGCTGTCCAAGCTGCGACAGCGCAACAGCGTCAGTTTCAGGTTGCATCTGCTGAAGTTGCCGACGCAGCTGCTCCAACTGGTCGCGGTAATTCTGGGCGTCACCGTAATCCACAAACCCGCTGTAATGGGGATGCGCCTGCAAGACGCGGCGGGCATGTTTAATCGGGCACCAGAACTTCTCGGTCAAGCCAACAACTTCGCGGGCATAAGCGATCAAGCCGTTGCCATACGAGCAATAAGCGCAGTTGATTTTCTCGATCACATTCAGATAAGCCAGATGTGTGCGATCAAACACAAAAAAATCCGAACGTTTGACCCGTGGAATGCGGTACAGCGGGAAGCACACCCACTGGTACAAGGTCACAAAGGAATCGAGCAACAGCATTGGCAACAACACGGGATAAATGAAAGGCACCGTCAGCAAATGCCGCCAATCAGAGGTCCAGACATAACTCAGAATACCTTCCTTGAAGCGCCTTTGCTGCGCGAGAACTTCGGCTTCAAACCGCACCTTGCTGTTCTCGAAATCCGTCTGAAGCTGCTGACGCCGCTGCTGGAACTCTTGTTCGATCTGAGCCTCCAAAGCACGGATGCGCTTGATAAATTCACCGATGTTGTCGTCCATGGTCGTCCATTCACTCCGGTTCGCACAAGGCATGCATTTTCATGACTTGGGTCAATCCAACCAACTCCGCCATGCGGCACATTGGCTGATATCCCACCATGACACAGAACCACCTTAACACCCTTGAGGGCCTGAGCACAGCGCAAGCGGCCACGCGCCTGGCCGAAGACGGTCCCAACGACATCACACAAACGCCTCGCCGTTCTTTGCCAGGGCGCTTGCTGGACATGCTGCGCCAACCCATGTTCGCACTGCTGGTGGCCGCCTCTGCGCTCTACATGGTGCTGGGCGACTTGACAGAGGGCCTCACACTGGCTGTGTTTGTGCTCGCAGTGCTGGTACTGACTTTCTACCAGGAAGGCAAATCCGAAGCCTCCATTCAGGCACTGCGTAACTTGACGCAAGCGCAGGCCCAAGTGATCCACTCGGGTCAAAAACTGCAAGTGGCTGCGCGCGAGGTGGTCACGGGCGACTTGTTGGTCTTGTCCGAAGGCGACCGCGTGGCCGCCGATGGGCAACTGCGCACCGCCAACAACCTGCAAATCGACGAGTCTCTGTTAACCGGCGAATCGGTGCCCGTCAACAAGTCCACCGACGAACAGGACAACGCGGTCCATGCGGGCAGCTTCGTCGTGCGCGGTCAAGGCATGGCCCAGGTCAGCGCCACGGGCCAGCGCAGCCAGATCGGGCGCATCGGCCAGTCGCTGAGTCAGCTCACATCGGGCACCACACCCCTGCAGGCGCAAACCGCACAACTGGTGCAAAGGCTGGCGGTCATCGTGTTGCTCTTGTGCATCGCTATGGTGCTCACGCTAGGCTTGCGCTCAGGCCAGTGGATACCGGCCTTGCTCTCCGCCATTGCCTTGGCCATGGCCATCTTGCCCGAGGAATACCCGGTGGTGCTGACCATCTTTCCGGCGCTGGGCGCCCACCGCCTGACGCGCGAAGGCGTGCTGACCCGGCGCATCAACGCCATCGAAACATTGGGCGCCACCACCGTGCTGTGCACGGACAAGACCGGCACCCTGACGGAAAACCGCATGACCGTGACGGCCCTGGCGGTCGGCCCGCCGGATGCACCGCAGATCACCTCATTGCTTGCGCCCTTGTCTGTGCTGCCCCAAGCATTTCACCCGCTTTTGGAGCACGCCATCCTGGCCAGTGCGCCCGAGCCTTTTGACCCCATGGAGACGGCCTTTCACACCTCGGGCCAAACGCATCTGGCGCACACAGACCACCTGCATGGCGATTGGCAGCTGGTGCAAAGCTACGCCCTCAGTCCCGAGCTCAAGGCCATGTCCCACGTCTGGCAATTCGACGACAGCCTGGACCGCGTGGTGTCGGCCAAAGGCGCACCCGAAGCCATGATGGACCTGTGCCACCTGAGCGAGCCCGAACGCCAAGCTTGGTCACGCACCGTGGAAAGCATGGCGGCACAGGGCCTGCGCGTTTTGGCCGTGGCACAAAGCCGCTTCACGGGTGATGACTGGCCCGAAACCCCCCATGCCTTTGCGTTTGAATGGCTCGGCCTGATTGGCCTGACCGACCCCTTGCGTGCGGAAATTCCACAGGCGATGGCCGAATGCCGATCGGCCGGCATCCGCGTGATCATGATCACCGGCGACTACCCGGCCACCGCCCAGGTGATCGCCGATCAAGCCGGATTGCCACCCGGCCAGACCCTCACCGGCAATGCCCTCGACCAGCTCGACGACACCGCCTTGCAAGCCTTGTTGCCACAAGTGCGTGTGTGCGCCCGCATCTCGCCGCACCAAAAGTTGCGCATCGTGCAAGCCCTGCAAGTCCATGGTGAAGTGGTGACCATGACGGGCGACGGCGTGAACGATGCCCCGGCATTGCAAGCAGCGCATGTGGGCGTGGCCATGGGCCTGCGCGGCACCGATGTGGCCCGCGAAGCCGCCGACCTGGTGCTGGTGGACGACAACTTCGCCTCGATCGTGCGCGGCATCCGCGTGGGGCGACGCATCTTTGGCAACCTGCAAAAGTCGATGCGCTACATCTTTGCCATCCACATCCCCATCGCCGGTATCGCCCTCACCCCCATGGTGATGAACTGGCCCGCCTTGATGCTGCCGCTGCATGTGGCCTTGCTGGAATTGGTCATCGACCCGGCTTGCTCAATTGCTTTTGAAAACGAACCCGCCGATGCCGACGTGATGCAACGCCCGCCACGTGACACCCGCGCCGCGCTGTTTGGCGCAAAAGACATCGCTTTGGCTTTGGGGCAAGGCCTGCTGGTCCTGGCTTGTGTGGGCTTGAGCTACGCCTGGGCCAAGGGCTGGCTCAACGGCAGTGACACACCCGCATTGAGCGAAGCACAAACCCGCGCCATGGTCTTCGTCACGCTGGTCTTGGGTTATGCCGCGCTGATCGTTGTCAACCGGGCACCACCGGGCCAATTTTTGGCCAGTCTGCGGGTGCCCAATCCAACGGCTTGGGGTGTGATCTTACTGGCCTGGAGTTTTGTGGTGTTGGGCATGCAGTGGCCATGGTTGGCCACTGCCCTGAAATTTGCGCCTTTGACGGTCTGGCCTTGGTCGGTCGCGATGGGCTCAGGCGGACTCAGCCTCTTGGCGATGGTGAGCTTGCAGTGGCTCTTGGCTCAGCACCAGGCCCGCCGGTTTTGAATGAAAAACGCCCTGACCAAGCTTCCGGTCAGGGCGTCATGGAAGCGGCATGCTCAATGGCTTTTCGCCATCTCTTCAGGTTCAGCGTAAATGGTGCCGCCAAACTTCAAGGCCGAATGTTCGCGACGTGACTGCAGCAGCGGATAGAACATCTGGTGGTACCAACGCTCTTGGCCAAACAGCTTGTCATCGATCAGACCCACCTTGGCCGGGTATTGGCGCGTGATGTGGGCGCTGCCAAACAAGATGTCCCAAAAGAACAGCAAGTTGCCAAAGTTGCCTTTGTAGTGGCCCACACCATCGTTGTTGGTGATGGCGTGGTGCGCCCAGTGCGTGGCGGGTGTCGAGATGGTGCGCTCCAGCACCCACATGAGCGGGTGCAAGGCACGGATGCGGTACAGGGGCTCGTCCCAACGCCAGGCGCAGTGGGCGCCCAAAATCACGAACAGCTTGACCGCGATGTACAGCGCATACACCATGCCGCCAAAGCCCAGGAACAGCAAGGCACCGGCAAACCACAGGCCAGGCATCATCAGGTAATAAAAGAAGTTGTTGCGGAAGGTCACCCGGATGCTCATGTACTCGGCCGAGTGGTGCGCGCGGTGCAAAGGCCACAGCAAGGGCGAATGCGACAGGCGGTGCCACCAGTACTGCGTCATGTCGTCAAAGATCAAAAGCACGCCCACCATGCCCCACCAAGGCAAGTCGGCCAAAACGCCTTTGTACTCCGGGAAAAACGCATGGCCCAACTTGGACGTCACCAAAATCGCCAGCGGCTGCGTGACCGCCAGAACACTCAGGAACATGAGCACTTCGAGTTTGGTGTCATTGCTGGTGGCGTTCACATTGTGTTTGTAGCGCCGACTCACGAACTCCATCGTCGCAAAGCCCAGGATGGTGCACACCACCAAGGCATTCTGAATTTGCGCAGCGGTCATCGACTGTCTCCTTTGGGTATCGGTTCGGTGGCCTAGATTTTTGGCAACCGGTACCCAAAGATACCCACTTCAAGCCCAACCGACCATCCGGGTAATCCCCGCGTATTCATCTGCCCGCAGAAATAGACCTTCCCGCTGGCTTGCGCATCACGACTGCGGCTCCAGTCGGCTGATCGGCAAGACCAGTGTGAAGGTCGAGCCCTTGCCCACCTGGCTTTCAATGCGCAATTCGCCGCCATGCCGCTGCGCCACATGTTTGGTGATGGCCAGGCCCAGGCCCGTGCCCCCCGTCTCGCGCGAGCGGCTGCGGTCCACCCGGTAAAAACGCTCGGACAAACGCGGCAAATGCTCTGGCGCAATGCCCGGCCCTGTGTCGCTCACCGACAAGGTGACTTGCTCCGCGTCGCGTGACCAAACCACCCGGATCGTGCCGCCCGCTGGCGTGTAGCGCACGGCATTGCTCACCAAATTAGAGATGGCGCTGAGCAACTCCGAACGCACCCCCAACACCACCCATGCGGGGGCGGGTTCAAACAAAAGTACATGCACACCATGGCGCTGGTCACCGTCTAGCCCTGACAACACCGCCGACAAAGACTGTGCATCAGAGGCCACCTGGGTCATCAGTTCCTGCACCGCCACTTTCTCGTTCATGCCTGGCGGCAAACTGCCCTCCAACTGCGACAAGGTCAGCAAATCGGCCACCAAACTTTGCATGCGGGAAGCCTGCACGGCCATCAAGTCCAGGTAACGCTTTTGCTCGTTTTCAGACAAAGGGATCAGCTGCAAGGTTTCCACAAAACCGCTCAACACCGTCAGCGGTGTGCGAATCTCATGGGACACATTGGCCACAAAGTCACGCCGCATGGCGTCGGCCAGAGCGATCGAGGTGATGTCTCGCGTGAGCAGCAATTGACGGCCTTCACCATAGGTGTGCAACTGCACCGACAGCTTGACACTCTGCGCCACCGACAAGGATCGGCCTTCGATGACCACCTCTGCATCATGCCGATCCTGGGCGAAATACCGCGAAAAAACAGGATCACGTACCAGGTGCACCACGTGCTGCATCAGATCGCGCCGAATGTCCAGCCCCAGGTGCGCTGCGGCCGTGTCGTTGAACCATTCAATCCGGCCCTGTTCATCCAGCAAGGTCACCCCGTTGGGTGAAGCCTGAATGGCCTGCAGAAAATGCTGCAGCCTTTGTTCGTGAACCGCCACTTGCTTGTCGCGTTGTTTGACCAGACGCTGAATGCGTTGAGCAATCTCCCGCCACAGGCCGTGCCACGCGACATCGCTGTGCAGATCGGCGCCCGACAACCAGCGCTCCAGCCGATGCAGCTTCCAGACCATCGCGGCAAAGCACAGGAAGGTTGCCACCAGCGCCCCCATGGCTGCAGCCCATGGACCCGACAGCCACCAACCCAGGCCCGCGGCCAGCGCTGCCCAGCCCAGCAAAGAAAGAACCGGCATGAACATGGCGAAAGCTTCCAATCAGACCGCAGGCGACGCGGTCAGGCGGTAACCCGCACCGCGCACGGTTTCAATCATGCTGCCCGCCTCGCCCAAAGACTCACGCAAGCGTTTGACATGCACATCGACCGTGCGCTCTTCGATGTAGACGTGATCGCCCCACACCTTGTCGAGCAACATGCCACGCGTGTGCACGCGCTCGGGGTGACGCATCAGGTACTGCAAGAGCTTGAATTCGGTGGGCCCCACCTTCAGCGGCTTGTCTTGCCAGCTGACACGGTAGGTGTCCGCATCCAGTTGCAACTCGGCAATCTTGACCAGACCACCGCCCGACTCTGGCACACGACGACGCAAAACCGCACGGATGCGGGCCAGCAGTTCGCGCGGCGAAAACGGCTTGACGATGTAATCGTCCGCGCCCGCATCCAGCCCGGCCACGCGGTCGGCTTCGTCACCACGGGCCGTGAGCATCAAGATGGGCACGGCCTTGGTGCGTGCGGCAGAGCGCCAACGGCGTGCCAGCGTCAAACCGCTTTCACCGGGCAGCATCCAGTCCAGCAAGATCACATCGGGCAACACCTCGTCCAGCTCACGCTGGGCCGATTCGGCATCCATGGCCCACACCGGCTGAAAGCCGTTGTGGCGCAAGTTCACCGAGATGAGTTCCGCAATGGCCGACTCGTCTTCGACGATCAAAATCCGGGGCAGGCTTCTCATTTGACGGCTTGTTCAATGTCCGACAAGGCGGTGTGGCGCACATCGGCACCCTTGACCACGTAGATCACGAATTCAGCGATGTTCTTGGCGTGGTCACCGATGCGCTCGATGGCTTTGGCCACAAACAGCAAGTCCAGACTGGCCGAAATCGTGCGTGGGTCTTCCATCATGTAGGTGACCAGTTTGCGCACAAAGCCGTTGAACTCGGCATCGATCAAATCGTCTTCCTTCAAGATCACCAAAGCGGTGTTCACGTCCAGACGCGCAAAGGCGTCCAAAGACTTGCGCAGCAAGCCCGATGCCAAGTCAGAGGCAATGCGCAACTCGGACGATGGCAAATTGCGTGGGCTGCCCTGATCCAGGATCTGCTTGACCATGCGGGCAATGCGCTCGGCTTCGTCACCAGCGCGCTCCAGGTTGCCAGTGATCTTGGAGATCGCCATCAGCAGGCGCAGATCGCGAGCGGTGGGCTGGCGTCGGGCGATGATCGAAGCCAGCTCGGCATCGATCTCCACTTCCATGGTGTTGACTTGTTTTTCGGTCGCAATCACCTGATCGGCCACTTCGGCGCTGAACTGGGCCAACGCGTAGACCGCGTGGCGGGTTTGCGACTCGACCAAACCACCCAACTCCAGAACGCGCGAAGACACGTTGGTCAGGTCGGCATCGAATTGACTTGAAATGTGCTTATCCATCTTGTGCTCCTGATCAGCCGAAACGGCCTGTGATGTAGTCTTCGGTTTCCTGGCGGGCGGGTTTCATGAAGATTTGTTCGGTCTGACCAAACTCCATCAACTCGCCCAGGTACATGTAGGCCGTGAAGTCGGACACACGCGCGGCTTGCTGCATGTTGTGCGTCACGATGGCCACGGTGTGGTCTTTCTTCAATTCGCTCACCAGCTCTTCCACCTTGGCGGTCGAGATGGGGTCCAGAGCCGAAGTGGGCTCGTCCAGCAAGATGACCTTGGGTTTGACCGCCACGGTGCGTGCAATGCACAAGCGCTGCTGCTGACCGCCCGAGAGCGACAAACCGCTTTGGCCCAATTTGTCTTTGACTTCGGTCCAGATCGCCGCCTTGGTCAGCGCCCATTCCACGCGCTCGTCCATGTCGGAGCGGCTCAGGTTTTCATACAAGCGGATGCCAAAAGCGATGTTGTCGTAGATCGACATCGGGAAAGGCGTGGGCTTTTGGAACACCATGCCCACACGGGCGCGCAGCAAGTTCAGGTCTTGCTTGGTGTCCAAGATGTTCTGGCCATAAAAGTTGATCTCGCCTTCGGCACGTTGACCGGGGTACAGGCTGTACATGCGGTTGAGTGTGCGCAGCAAGGTGGACTTGCCGCAGCCCGAGGGGCCGATGAAAGCGGTGACCTTGTTTTCAGCGATGTCCAGGTTGACATTCTTCAGGCCTTTGAAGGAGCCATAAAAAAAGTTCAGATTGCGAATTTCAATCGCGTTTTTCAATGGCAGGTTTTGCGTTGCAGGCATTGGGAATTCCATCCATTCAAAAGATTAGCCTTGGGCTTTTTCGCGGAAAAACACGCGGGCCAAGATGTTCAGGATCAACACCGTCAAGGTGATCAGCAAAGCGCCGCCCCAGGCCAAGCGCACCCAGTTGTCGTAAGGGCTCATGGCGAACTGGAAGATCACCACCGGCAAATTGGCCATGGGCGCGTTCATATTGGTCGAGAAGAACTGGTTGTTCAAAGCGGTGAACAGCAGTGGCGCTGTCTCGCCGCTGATGCGGGCCAGCGCCAGCAGCAAGCCGGTCATCACGCCCGACTTGGCGGCGCGCAAGGTGATGAAGGTGGCCACTTTCCAGCGCGGCGCACCCAAGGCAAAAGCCGCCTCACGCAAGCTGCCAGGCACCAAGCGCAGCATGTTTTCGGTGGTGCGCACGACCACAGGCACGGCAATCAAGGACAAGGCCAAAGAACCTGCCCAGCCCGAGAAGTGCTGCACCTGCGCCACCAAGACCGCGTACACAAACAGCCCCAGCACGATGGAAGGCGCCGACAGCATGATGTCGGTCACAAATCGGGTCAGCTCAGCGGTTTTGCTTTGGTCACCGTATTCGGCCAGGTACACGCCCGCAAAGATACCAATGGGCGTGCTGACGAAAGCCGTCCCCAGCACCATCATCAAGCTGCCCACAATGGCGTTGGCCAAGCCGCCGCCTTCAGAGCCGGGGGCTGGGGTCGATTGGGTGAACATGGCCCAGTCCAATGCCGCCAAGCCGTTGGACAGCAGCACAAACAAGATCCACAGCAAGACGAACAGGCCCAGGCCCATGGCCGACATGGACAAAGTCAAGCCAATGCGGTTGGCCAGTTGACGGCGTTTGTAAATTTTCAGATCCATCGTATTTCTCCGGTGCGGGGCATCAAGTCTTGGTGCCCTTGGCTTTTTCTGCGCGGATCAACATGATCTTGGCAGCGCTCAAGACGATGAAGGTGATCACGAACAGCAAGAAGCCCAATGCGAACAAGGTGGACAAGTGAAAGTCCGCCGCTTCGCCAAATTCGTTGGCCAAAGTCGAGGCGATGGTGGTGCCGGGGGAAAACAGCGAAGCGCTCAGGCGCTGCGAGTTGCCGATCACAAAAGTCACCGCCATGGTCTCGCCCAGCGCACGGCCCAAGCCCAACATGACACCACCGATCACGCCGTTTTGGGTGTAGGGCAAAACGATGTTGCGCACCACTTCCCAAGTGGTGCATCCCAGGCCATAGGCCGATTCACGCAAGATGGGGGGCACGATCTCGAACACATCGCGCATGACCGCTGCAATGAAGGGCACGATCATGAACGCCAGCACAATGCCCGCCGCCAAAATGCCCACGCCGTTCATGGCGCCGCCAAACAGCTTGCCAATCAGAGGCATCTGGCCCAAGGTCGACTGCAAGGCGGGCTGGCCATATTCGGCAAACAGGGGCGCAAAGATGAACAGACCGAACATGCCATAAATGATGGAAGGCACAGCGGCCAACAATTCGATGGCTGTACCCAGTGGACGGCGCAAAGCGGTCGGACAGGTTTCGGTCAGGAACAAGGCAATGCCAAACGACAGGGGCACCGCAATCAGCAAGGCGATCAACGCGCTGACCAAGGTGCCAAAGATGGCGATGGCCGCACCGAATTCTTCGTTGACGATGTCCCACTCGACCCGCCAAATGAACTGAAAACCAAACTTGGCCAATGCCGGCCAGGCATTGATCAGCAAGGAAATGATGATGCCCAAAAGGGCAAACAAGACCAGCAGAGAAAAGCTCAGCGTGATCTTGTGGAAAAAGAAATCCTGGATGCGCTGACGCTTCACGACGGACAGCATGTTTTGATCGGGCGCATGGCTGGCCTGTTCGATCGGGTCCATTTGAATTCCTTGTGACAACTTCATGGTGTTTACCACTTTGAACAAAAACCCCTCACCCCAAGAGGTGAGGGGTCAGGAAGCCGGACACCCGACTTCCGAAACACATCACTTGATCTCGGTCCAGACCTTGCTGCGGATCTGGGCAGTGAGGCTGTCTGGCAGCGGCACATAGTCCAGGTCAGAAGCCATTTTCTTGCCGTTCTTGAAAGCCCAGTCAAAGAACTTCAGGACTTCGTCCGAAGAAGCTTTGTCGGCAGGCTTTTTGTACATCAAGATGAAGGAGGCGGTGCTGATGGGCCAGCTGTCATTGCCTTTGGCGTTGACCATCGACACACCCATGCCCGGCACGCTGAACCAGTCGGCACCGGCTGCCGCAGCGGCAAAGGTCAGGTCATCGGGGCTGACGTACTTGCCAGAAGCATTGAGCAGCTGCAAAAAGTTCATGTTGTTTTTCTTGACGTAGGCGTATTCCACGTAACCCACGGCGCCTTTGACGCGGTTGACGTTGGCGGCCACGCCTTCGTTGCCCTTGCCACCCACGGACGAATCCGCAGGCCACTTGACCGCTGCACCCTTGCCCACCTTGTCGGCCCAGTCTTTGCTGACGGCTGTCAGGTAGTCGGTGAAGTTGAAGGTGGTGCCCGAGCCGTCAGCGCGGTGCACCACGGTGATGGCTTGGTCAGGCAACTTCTTGCCAGGGTTCAAGGCAGCCAGTTTGGCATCGTTCCACTTGGTGATCGCACCCAGATAAATCTCCGCCA
>ERZ1034363.1822-NODE-1822-length-11238-cov-2.875101_pt1 | contig 11238 bp, 16 predicted proteins | sample MGYA00520616_ERZ1034363 | MGnify/ENA primary metagenome ERZ1034363 (study PRJEB33736, sample SAMEA104284506) | Azolla filiculoides | biome: Urban; feature: Water surface; material: Ditch water | place: Netherlands | collected 2015-10-28 | depth 0-0.1 m ...
CCATTCGTTTCTTGTTGTCAATATCACGGTCCAGCCAGAGTAAAAACACAAGGCAGCACCCAGCGTGAGCCAAGTGAGACAGTCCGCTTTCAGGGTCTGTTTTTTCACCAAGCCACCACGCTTCCATGTGACGCATCAAAGCATCGTAGTAACGCTGGCGTCCGTTCTCAACATGCTGCCAGTTGTTCTCGGCGTACTTTGCAGCACCGAACTCCAGCACCTCGATGATCTGCAACACCGCACCTTTGGGCAGCAAACTCCATCGGGGTTTGCGACCATCAAACTTCATGCCAATCCCAGACATAGCTTCTCCACTTCTCTGACGTAATAATCGAAGTTCACCGGCAGCTTGCCAGCGTCATTGATGTCGTTGCAGACCTGCACACCCCAGCCACTCTCAACGCCAATCTTGCGCCACTCGGTCTTGCCCTTGAGAGGCGGCATGTACTTGAACAAGCGGCCACCAGCCTCGGCGATGTAGTAGCGCGTGATGTTTTGAATCTTCTGTGGCTGCTGGCCGTCCCACTCAATAGCGAGGTGACTGCTGCGGGGCACCTTGGTGCGCAGCATGAAGTCCATGATCTCAGGCCACTGCTCGACTGTCTCGCGGATCGGGGCACCGTCAACCAGCACCTTCTCGGCCACCTTGGGCACCACCAGTCCACCGGCATTCTGGTGCCAGCCGACCTTGTACTCATAGGCACCTTTGCGCTTGGTGCTGCCGTCTTCAAACACGCCGATGTACGAGTTGACATCGCGGATCATCATGGCCTTGTAGACGGCTTCCTCAAGGTTCAGACCGGTGCGCGTCTGCCATGCAGCGCGGGCCAGATCGACCAGCATCTTGTGGCTGCGAGGCACACGCACAGTCAGGCCGTCCGTGTTCACTTGGATCAGGCGCAAACCGGGGATGTGCATCAGACCCTCGGCCAGCAGGCACAGCAGCAGTTGGCCGTTGAGTGTGATCGACATGGTGAACAGCGGGTCGTAAAAGATCGAGAATTGGTTGTTGCTGTCACCGTAGACGCCGTTCAGCGCCAGCTTCAGCATCGCGCTTTCTGCGGACTTTTTGGGGTACTGCTTGCGCTGCTCGAACAGGTGCTTGTAGATGCTGACAAACTCTTTTCCGAGATGGGCCGGGTGAAACCCATTCGTGATTGCCAAGTTTGGATAGTATGAAGTGACATCCAAGTCCACGATGACGTATTCACCGTCAGACTCGATGACTTCAGATTCGACGGAGCCGTGGATTCCTCCAAGGCCAAAGACAAAAGTGAATCCATTGACTGTTGCTGTGAGGTCCGTGAAGACCCCTTTGGTTTCGGTGATGGTCTGAACCTTGAGCCAGTTCATCACCCGGTTAAATTCAGGATGCTCGAAGTTGATCCACGGCAGGATGGCGTCCTTGAGGTGGATCACTGGGCGCTTAGTCTGCCGGGGTGTGCGGCCATTCGGGCCAAAGTCGTAGCAAGCAACACCGGCTTCTTCCAACTTCATGGTGAAGTAGTCTTTGCCGATCTTGGTGTCGTTGTGGTTCATGAAGTCCCGGGCGTACTTGCGCGTCAGTTCTTCACGGAAGTGGATCATGTCAAGCGTGTGGTAGTAGAACGCCTTGGTCTGCGCCACATCGTGCTTGTTGTACTGCTTGAGCACTTCGATCTGCTCACGGGTCAGCACGGTGCCCACCGGGAACGGCAGGTCTTCAATGCTGTCGCTGCGCATGTTGAACTCCAGCACCTTGAGGCTGGTTGCGCGGGCGCGGTTGTCGAAGTGGTGAATCTTGAACAGGTCAATCTGTGCGACGAACTGGTCCGAGGGTTTGACCGAGTGCATCCAGCGGCCACCATCTTCATCTTGTGCGTTGATGATCGCCATCGCTTTTTGGTACAGCGTGTTGGCGTCACTTTGACCCATGCGGATCAGGGTGTGGATCACAGGGTAATCGAACCCCAAGTTGTTAAAGCCGACCATGCGTGAGTCGGTTTCCTTGAGGAACTGGAGGAACTCAACGATCTGACGACTGTCGTTGCGTAGGTCACTGATCTCGAACATCCAGTGCAGAGGTGCTTCTGCGTGTTCCACTGCCAGCGTGAACACGTTGGGATAGGTTTCGATGTCGAATACATAGTCGTTACTCATGGTTTACTCCGCAGCCAAGATGGTAAACGCTGCTGCGACTTGGAGCGGGACTTGACCGTTTCCGATTGCTTTAAGGCGGTGTGATTGATGGGCCATCCCATTAGCCACTCGACCCACTGAGGGTTCAGTTTCCCACCAGCTTTGGCCGATAGAGTGGGTGTGTTGCGGGTGTGTTCCGCTGGGTACCCCCCCTCTCTGGAATTGTGTGCCGTTGGTGTAGGCCAAAGCAAACCATCTATCTCTGTGATGCGCTGCCCCGACATCGGATGCTCGTATGCACAGCCACCGACAGTCATACCCCATGACGGCCAAGTCTTTGACAACCGTTTCAAGTCCGTTGCTCTTAATTGCGGCGACATTTTCCAAGAAGACAAATCGTGGTCTAACTGTGCCAGCAATACGCAAGACTTCTCGGTAAAGCCCAGAGCGGGTTCCTTCGCCGACACCAGCTTGTTTTCCAGCAGTGCTAATGTCTTGACAAGGGAATCCTGCATGAACGCAATCCACGCTTCCGGTGTATTGGGATGGGTCAAAGTCTCGGACATCTCCCTCCCAGACAACCAACTCGGGAAACCATCCTTCTGCGACCCGTTCTCTGAGAACTTGGCAGGGATAGGGTTCCCATTCGACTGCAACCACTGGGGTATGTCCAAGAATGAGGTCTGCAAGGAGGCCACCTCCGGCTCCTGCGAATAAGTGCATGGTGCGCATAACATTACGGTTACCCGTGTAGGTGGGGCCACTGGCCGGTCCCCCGGGAACCCCCAGAGGCAGTGGCCCCGATTCAATTACTGCTGACCCATCATGAAGGGTGGCAGGCCAGCCGGAGCACCGGGGAACGGTGCGGCAGGCATCGCAGGCTGTTGACCCATGAACCCGGGCATACCGGCAGGCGCAAAGCCCGGGGCGGCAGCAGGAGCACCGACCACAGCGCCAAACAGGTTCGACGCATCAACTGCACCTTCACCGAACGGGGTGTCGTCACCAGCGAACTGGACAGCGATCAGGTCGCAGCGAATGCCACGACCATGCTTGTTCTCTTGCAACCAAGGCTTGACGGCAGCGTTGACTCGGCAACCGCCGTACATCTTGCGGGCAAGCTGCTGGTAGGCCATCGTGTTGTTCGGGTCGATGGGTTGACCATCGGCTTGGATCATCTGAGGCGCGGTGTCCCGGCCTGCGGTGATGAACACATGGCCTGCGTAGCCATCGTAGGGCTGGAAGGTCTTCTTGTTGACCTTCTCCTCGCCACGACCGAAGCAGCGGGTCTTGCGATCCTGCTGGATCATGCCCATCACAGCTTGAGCGTGTTCCTTCCACTTCTCCAGTGCCAAGGCACCGTAGCGGGCCATGAACTGCTGGAAGCCGGGGTGCTCTTGCGGCATGATGAACTCGCAGTTGTACGAGATGCGTTCCTTGCCGGTCTGCTCGTTGATCTGGCGCTGTGGTTCAGCGAGATGTGGGAAGGACAGACGGACGTTTGACAAAAAGATGATTTCAGACATTACATTTACTCCAGTTTAAGAAAGCCACGAGGGCAGGGATTCGGCAGCGGGTGCTGCTTCTACTGCACTGAACATCGGTGCAGCATTCATGATGACAGCCTGACGGCCATCAGATTCGGGGGCCACGGTCAGTTTGCCCGCCAGCTTGCTGACGTACTCCTGATCCATGCGTTTGAGTTGACGCTCGGTCAGCGACACCTTGGTGCCGTCACGCTTTTCCCACGTCAGCTTTTCAGCCTTGGCGGGTGTGACGAGTTTGGTTTCGTAGACAGCGGACTTGGGGATGCCCATCTTGATCAGCTTCTCGGCCATCTCCTCCTCGGGCAGCGCCCAAGCACGAGAACCGCGACCGTGAACCAGCTTGAGGCCGGGGATCGAGATGCCTGACTCCATGCGGCGCATGGCTTCTTTTTCCACTGCTTCGAGGAGTTGGCGCATCAAGGGTGCGGCTTCCATGATCTGACGAATCTGGGCATCGTCCATCTGGGCCGGGTCTTTGTCGGCACTTTGCTGTGCGACATCGAGCGTTTCGGTTACGACTGGTTGGAACATGATTCCTACCTCCTTCATTACGTTACCTGCCAGCGCGGCGCAAGAGCCTTTGGCGCGGCAGAATTTACATTGACTTCCGCCCGGGACAAGCGGCGCATCCGGTTTGTCGGTGGCAGCAGCTTGCAGAACGATTGTACCGATGTTGTCCATCAGTGACTTGACTGTGACCTCGTGTGACGTGATCGGCTTCATGCCTTTCAGCGCCAGCTTGGGTTGCACAATCGTCATGATGACCCGGCTAAACGGGAAAGCCCCGTTCACGGGCAGCTTGTAGCCAGCCAGCACACCGTAGGCGTACTGCTCAAGCTGCATGTTTCCCTCGGCGGTCACCACACCCATGCCGTCCTTGTAGTCGATCAACTCAAGGAAGTCAGGGCCGATGATCTGGCAGTCCACGGTGCCCGACAGGTCTTTGCGACCCAGCAGGAACTCGGGGTCCACCTTCTGCTCGGAGATCACCGAGAACAGACCGTTCATCGAACGCTCACGGATGTACTCGATGGCCGACTTGACCCGGGCAGCGCGGTCAGCGTCCACCTTGAACGTGCCCTCGTGATCGGTGAAGGTTTCCCCCACCTGATCCATTGGGTCCGACAAGCCGTTCTTGATGCAGTGCTCCAGCAGCGTGTGGCTGTGGGTACCATCGGCAGCAGCGGGGCCGCTACCGGTGTCAGGGTACTTGGCCTCCTCTCGAATGCTGCCGGGGCACAAGGCCCAGCGGCTGCGCTTCGATGGGGACAGCTTGGCGTGATCGCTCATTTCAGTGCTTCAACGCCAGTGTGCAGCGCAGCATAGTGCTCGGGCTTCACATCGTTGATGTTCTGGTAGCCCAGACCAGTCAAGACGCCTTGGATCATGGCACCCTTTTGTGGGCCGAGTGCTTTGTAGGCACCCATCACATAGTCGATCAAGCCCTTGGGGTCGGAGAATGGTGCGCCTGTGGGAGCAGGTGCTGGCGCTGGGGCCACGAATGTGGGAGGGGCTGGCATGGCCGGGGCAGCAGCCACGGGTGCGGGTGCTGCAACAGGTGCGGCGACTACCGGCGCAGGGGCGGCTTGTACCACAGGGACTGGTGCTGGTGCAACAGGTGCGGGTGCTGCTACATTGCCAGCTTGCAGTTGTGCAGTCAGCGCGGTGACGGCAGCGGTCAGGGCTTCAATCTTAAGTTCGAGTGACATAAAGTTTCTCCAGAGGGTTACGGTTTACAGGGGGTTGAATTGTGAGGCGGTCTTCTACGAACGCCTCGACGATTTCACGGTGCACTTCGCTCGGTGTTCCGATCTTCCGTGCTTTCTCATGAAACTTGGTGCGCGTCTTGTCTGTCACTCGGACAGTCATGAACGCTGATTTGGATTTGGGTGATGTCATAAATAATTTCCTTGACCGATGACGCAAGTGTACACCACTGTGATACGATTGTGCAACTGATTTGAAATTATTTTTGGAAAAGAAAAAGCCCCGGTGGTTAGACCGAGGCTTTGAAGGAGAAGCTCAATGAACAAAGTGTCGGCAACTGCAATCACCAACGAGATTATTCTATGACAGCACCGCAGACTGTGCAACAGCATCCAGCATCGGTTGATGCCTACATCAGACACGGCTGGAGCCTTGTCCCGATCCCAGCTAACACCAAGGGGCCGCGCACCCCGGGCTGGAACCTCAAACACAACGCCCTCAAGTCCCAAGGCGATCTGCCCCTTGGCTACGGCATCGGCTTGGCCCATGCGTACAGCGGCACGATGGCCCTCGACATCGACAACTGGACCGTGACCACCAGCCTGCTGGCCGAGCATGGCGTGGACCTGCAAGCCCTCTACGATGCGCCCGATGCCGTGGTCATCAACTCGGGCAAGCCCGGGCACGGCAAGCTGCTCTACACGATGCCCTTCGGCGCTGCGCTGCCCTCAAAGAAGATCATGCACGGCGGCATCACGGCGTACGAGTTACGCTGCGCCACCGTCAGCGGCGTCACGGTGCAGGACGTGCTGCCCCCAAGCATCCACCCCGAGACACGCCAGCCCTACCAGTGGGCAGGGCGGGGCCACTGGACCCGCATCCCCGTCATCCCCCAAGCCCTGCTGGACCTGTGGAACGGTATGCTGTCGCAGGACAAGGAGCGCACCATCGCCACAGACGGCACGGTTGACGCCTCGTGGGAGGAGATCAGGCAAGCCCTCGACGCTGTGCCCGCTGAGTGCACCCGCGACGAGTGGATCAGCATCGGCATGGCCCTGCACTGGGCGGGCACCCAGACCGATCAGCTCAGTCAAGCCCTGCACCTGTGGAATGAATGGAGCCAGCAGTCGGTTGACAAATACCCCGGCGAACGTGAAATCGTCAACCAATGGGTCAGCTTCAGAAACGACAAGGCCACGGCGATCAAACTGGGCAGTCTGTTCCATATCGCCAAGCAACACGGCTGGCAGCGACCCCTCCCCGATGCGTCCGAGTTGTTCAGCAAGATCGACATCCCCGTGATGGAGCCACTGAGCGTGATGGACGGCCTGCGGCCCAAGCCCCCAGAGATGGACCTGTCACTGTGGCCCAACGTGCTGCGCCAGCGGTCCACCGAGATATCGGAAAGCGTGGGCTGTGACCCTTTGGTCCCTTTGTTCGCTGGGTTGGCCGCTGTCTGCGGGGTGATTGACGCCCGTATGCGGCTGGAACTCATGCCGGGGTTTAAGGTGCCCCCAGTGCTGTGGCTCATGACTTTGGGCGACCCAGCGGACAAGAAGTCACCCGGCTCGCGGCCCATGCTGGCCCCGCTCAAGAACATCGAGGCCGAGGATCGCCCTCGTTTTGGCAAAGAACTGCTGGACTGGGAGGGCAAAGAGGCCCAACACGCCAGCGCCAAGAAGTCGTTCCTTGAGTGGTCATCGTCCACCGAGGCCATGCTGGGCGGCGATCAGGCACCGCTTGTGCCCGACCTGCCCCCGCAGCCCGTGCCTTTGAAGATCACGGTCAGCGACATCACCAGCCAGAAACTGGTGCGCCAAGCGGCAGATCGGCCCCGTGGCCTGCTGTGCTACCTCGACGAGATGAATAGCTGGGTGCGCAAGCTAACCGACAAGAGCAGCGGCGAGGACCGATCAGCGTGGGTTGTCAGCTACGAGTCAGAACACTACGAGATGGACCGAGTGGGCGCTGGGTCGATCTATGCCGAGAACCTTGCCGTGAGCATCTACGGCAACATCCAGCCCCAAGTGTTCAAGCAGAACCTCGCCGCGCTGTCGGCTGACGGCTTGCTGCAACGCTTCGTGCCTGCGATCCTGCGGGGCAGCAAAACCAAGCTGGGCCAGCCCATCCCCGACTACATGAGCAGCGCGGGGACATGGGAGAACACCCTGCGCCTGACCTACGCGCTGCCCGTGCAGACGTACCAGTTATCCACAGAAGCGTACACAGCTTTCAGGGACTTCCAGCAGTGGTACGAGTCGGCCAAGCAAGACGAGCGGGTGCTGGACAGCGGCACAGAGTACATGACGGCGTTCGGCAAGCTGGAAGGTCTTGCTGGCCGCTTGATCCTCATGTTCCACGTCATCGAGTCACCGTTTAGCCCCGTGGTGTCAGTCGATGTTGTCCACAGGGTGGTCAGTCTGGTGCGCGGGTACGTGATCCCGGCCTACCGCTACGCCTTGGGCGAGGTGGGTGGGGTCATCACCGACACGTTCGATCAGTGGGTGATCGACTACATCGTGAAGATCAGCGGGGACGAGCAAACAATCAACCTTCGCAGCCTCAAGAAGTCAGCCCGCAGGCCACTGGAGGGCAAGACCGACTGGCAGAAGGATCAGGCGGTCATGGACGCCATGCTGGTCGTTGAGCAGGCTGGCTGGGCGGTGAAGATCTAGATTGAACACCAAAAAATAAAAAAAAAATTGGCCATCAACCCCACGCTGCCCGAAATGTTCAAGGAATACAGGCAGACGGTCATCAAGGCCAAGCAGCGCCACGCTGACTACATCTACCGCTACGCCACGGCCAAGGGGTACGAGCGAAAACTGGTCAAGGGGTACACCCCGGACATGGATGATTGAGAAAGGGGACCATTGGTCCCCTTTTTTTGTTTACCTATCCGGTAAAGAATTTCCGCCAACAGGCGGCGCATATCCACCGAGTGGGTGACATCTGCACCCCACCTTCGGGCAGTCGGTCACGTTTGCAGTCGGTGCAAGGCTTCATTTCTCAATCGCCTCCACGTCAACCATCTGTGACTGGAAATACAGCGCAAAGCTGGCCCGTGTGTCGTTTTGGAAGGGCATCTTGTTGACCTGCTGCATCATCTCGTGCATGGCCGTGTTCCAGCCCGACAGGAATATGTGCAGGGCTGCGTCATCTTTGGACAGCCCAAGGTCGCCGTACAGGGCGTGGAAATGTGCGAACGGGTTCATGGTTGACTCCTTCAAACGGGATTTTTCGACATGACCGAATTGTCAATTGAATCGGTTGACTCATGCAAACCGGATTTTTCGACATGACCGATTTCTGGGGCCAAATTTTTCACCCGGCCACGCTTGCGCGGGGGTGTCGTGCTCACGGGCGGCAAAAAAGACCCGTGAAGCGCGGGGGCCAGTGCTTCAACAAGTCCCAACACGTCAAGCAACCGGGCCACGGCTGCACCGGGTTCACGTTCACCGGTGCACCACTTACGAACGGTGAACACGGGGACGCCGAAATATTCAGCGGCCCGGGGTTCGTCAAGGTTCAGGCGTTCGACAGTCTGCAAGACTTGAGCGGCGACAGTACCGGGAACGGGCTTTTTCGGCTGTTTCAAGGGGGTTTCGTTCATGGCTGGGGCTTTCTATGGGTAAGGTCAAAAAAAGCCCCTGACGGGCTGTCAGGGGCTACGGGTTACAGGTCGAGGAAGTTTTCGATCAGGGGTAAGAGGATTACCCCGACAAGGGCGACAAGGACAGCGGTAATCACTCAAACCCCTTTGTCAGGCAAATTTGATCGACGCCGTTTTGAAACACGGTGTGCCGTTCGTATTTGATCGCGCCATCGGCGCTCAAAAAGTCCCGCTCGTCAACCTCCACAATGTCGGGGCCTTCCTCTAAGTCATAGTCAACGATGAAAAAGCGAACGGGCAGGCGCTCTTTGAGTTTCTCGATTTCATCCTCATGCGCGGCATTCAGCGCCTCAGCATCGCTCAAGCGGGCGTATAGGGTAGCCACACCGGTGAATCCTTCAGCGTATGCAATGCGTTCAGCGTCCGAGGGGTCAAGTTTGGACAGGTCAATCATTTTTTAATCTCCAGTGGGTTAGATGCGAACAGACGGGCCATAGAACTGGGCGAGGTCTTCGCCTGTTTCAAGTTCGAGTTCGTCCTCTGGGATGCCATAGGCGGACTCAATGGGGCGGTTGGAGTGGGCGCAGTACAGCGGCGCACCCTCCCAGTGGACGAACATTTCCAGCGCCGTCCAGTCCTTACCGGTTTCACGCCGAATGAGACGGTAATTCTCACGGGCTGAACGGGCGTCTATCACTTCGCCGTCAGCCATCAACAGGGCGCAGGGATAACCCCCGGGCCAAGCCCAGCCATTCGAGCGGATGAACTGTTGAAGTGTTTGTTTGTTCATGCTGCCACCTTCTTAAAAAGACAAGTAAACAAAGCCGGTCGAAGTCTCGCCGACTAACTGGGTGTTTTCATTCAGGTAGTCGCGCACGGCTTCGGTGCACTGTTCCTCATAATCGTCGTCTTCGGGGTCAAGGTCCGAAAGGTCAATCGAGTAATTGCGGGCGATTTCTTCGGCGGTGTCTTCGGAGTATTCACAGCAAATAGCGATAACGTCGAGTTCGATTTCTTCGCCGGTCGATTCCTCATAGTCTTCGAAGTAGTCAAACAAAGCCTTCAGCCCCTCATAGCTGAAATTTTCCTTGCGGTCAGCGTCAACGAAGGCGCGCTCGAAGTCATAGCGGGAAACAGTGGTTTTCACGATGGTCAGTCCTTACGGTTACGGGTTACAGGGAGAAAAGAAACACGGTCAACAGGTACAGAGCACCCAGTGCGAATGCTGCACCCGCCCAAATCATCAGCGGGGAAGGTTCGCGGGTGTCCACGGGTTCGGGGTGCAAGTCGATGTAGTGCAGTGCGTGGCGGTTCACGGTGTCATTCCCCCCATACGCATTTGACGTTATCCGGGTGTTCCCCGGTCACTTCGCAAAACCGCGCCTTTGCTGCCTTCAGTGTTTTACTCATGCGGGTTGATTCAAAGTAGCGAAAAAATTTACGGCTCAGGTTGTGAGGCATTGTCAAAATGTAGATGTCAATCTTACGGTTCATGGTTTCGGTTCCTTACGGTTACGGGTTGTTGATGTGTTCAATTCTAACCCACTGGGTGAATTATTTACTAGGGGTTTTCCCTAAGGCTTGAAATCTGGCGCTCATGTTCTTCCTTGTCAATCATGTGATACGCCAGTTCAGCATCTATTGCGGCTTTTTCGCCTTGTGTGTCCCGTATGCGTTCGACACGTATCCGGTTAATTTGGCGCTCACTCATGCCCAGCGAGTTTAGAAATTCAACAATCTCCGGCTTCTTCGCTTTCTTGCGTTCTTCCCCGGGCGCGTGCAAGTTCTCAAGCCGATTGTTTCCACAGTCGCCGTCTTTGTGTTTGATGTGATTGGTGGGCCAGTACCCACGCGCCATGCGCCATGCGAGATGGTGCGCGAAGACTTCATGATCTTCAACGCGCAACCGAACCCCGTACACAGTTCGACGGCCAGCGGGTTCTAACCAAGAAACCGTTTTGTCTTTGTTAAATTGACGGTGCATGAATACACCCATTGGCGCGTCATAGGTTAGGGCGTTCATGCAAGTATTGAAAAAATCGTCAGTTTTCGGGTAAGCCATGATTGCTCCTTTGATGGTGACAAGATGCCCTGTTGATAGGGTAGGACATGGGGGTAGATTATACATCTTCTTTTCACCAGAAGAAGAAGTTTAATAGAACCCCCTATTATAGGTGCGCTGCAGTCGTTTTTGTCACCAGTGCATAAGTTAGCCCCTTGGGTTCTGTGTTTCCGTGGGTTCTCCACTAATTC
>ERZ1034363.1823-NODE-1823-length-11235-cov-3.061749_pt1 | contig 11235 bp, 10 predicted proteins | sample MGYA00520616_ERZ1034363 | MGnify/ENA primary metagenome ERZ1034363 (study PRJEB33736, sample SAMEA104284506) | Azolla filiculoides | biome: Urban; feature: Water surface; material: Ditch water | place: Netherlands | collected 2015-10-28 | depth 0-0.1 m ...
TCGATCAGGGTGAAGCGCGACAGCATCGAAGGCGGCAGTTCGACCATGGACGAGACGAAGCGGAAGTAGCGGCTTTCGGACGACAGGTTGCGCATCAGGTCCTGCAGCATCTGGGCGTCGTCCGGATGGATCGGACGCACGGTGTACTGGCCGCCGCCGCGCAGCGGCCAGACCTGCTCGTGCTGCGCCGGGTAGGGCAGGATGGCCAGATGGTTGTAGTTGTGCGAGCGCCCGCCTTGCGCCTGCGCGGCCTGCTCGATGACGATGCGCGCGTCCACCGCCACCGCGCCGGATTCGTCCACGATGATGGGGTTGATGTCCATTTCGCGCAGTTGCGGCAGCTCGCAGACCATTTCCGAGACGCGCAGCAGCACGCGCTCGAGCGCGTCCATGTCCACGGCGCTGGCGCCACGCCACTCGCCCAGGGTTTCGCTCACACGGGCGCGGTCGATCAGGCGGCGCGCGAGAAACTGGTTGAGCGGCGGCAATTCCATGGCGCGGTCGTTGATGAGTTCGATCATCGTGCCGCCGGCACCGAACGCAATCACCGGGCCGAAGGGGGCGTCGGTGACCAGGCCGATGTAGAGCTCGCGCCCGCGTTTGTGGCGCGCCATGTTCTGCACGGTCACGCCGTTGATGCGGGCGTTGGGCTGCTGGCGCGCCACCGACTGCATCATGTCGTTCCAGGTGTCGCGCACGCCGACGGCGTTCATGATGTTGAGTGCCACGCCGTTGACATCGGACTTGTGGCTGATGTCGTGCGAGTCGATCTTCAGCGCCACCGGGAACCCCAGTTGCGTGGCGATCATCATGGCTTCGTTGGCGCTGCGCGCCAGGATGGTCTGGGTCACCGGAATGTGGAAGGCCGACAGCAGCGCCTTGGATTCCATCTCGGTCAGCACGTTGCGGCGCTCGGCCAGCACGCTTTCGATCAGCAGCCGCGCGCCTTCGATGTCGGGCTTGGCCAGTGCGGAAAGCGGCGGCGGCGTCTGCTGCAGCAACTGCTGGTTTTGGTAAAACGACGCGATGTTGCCAAACGCGCCTACGGCGGCCTCGGGCGTGCGGAAGGTCGGAATCATGGCCGCGTTCAGCAGCGCCCGCGCCTCGCCCACGGAGGCGTCGCCCATCCAGCAGGTCAGCAGCGGTTTGCTCATGCGGGGCTTGAATTCGGCCAGGGCGCGCGCCACGGCGGCCGCGTCGCAACCGGTCTTGGGCGAATGGATCACCAGCACGCCATCGATCTGGACTTCCTTGCTGGCGGCCTCAACCGCGGCGCGGTAGTGCGCGGGCAAGGCGTCCTCGGACAGGTCGATCAGGTCGCACAGCGAGGCCAGCGGCGGCAGGACGGCTTTGAGTGCGGCGGCGTTCTCGGCCGAGAACTGGCCGAGCTGCAGGTTGATTTCGCTGATCCAGTCGGCGGCCAGCACACCCGGCCCGCCCCCGTTGGTGATGATGCACAGGCGCTTGCCCACGGGGCGGTAGCGCGAGGCCAGGCATTTGGCCGCCGAAAAAAGTTGCACAAACGAGCGCACCCGCACCGCGCCGGCGCGGCGCAGCGCGGCGTCGAACACGTCGTCACTGCCCACGATGGCACCTGAATGGGTCTGGGCCGCCTGGTTGCCGGCCGGTTTGCGCCCGGCCTTGAGCACCACCACGGGTTTGGCGTTGGCCGCCGCACGCAGCGCGCTCATGAAACGCCGTGCGTTGGAAATGCCTTCAAGGTACACCACGATGCTGTGGGTCTGCTGGTCAGAGGCCAGAAAATCGAGCACTTGGGCAATGTCCACGGCGGTGTTGGGGCCGAGTGAGACGACGGTGGAAAAACCCACGGCGTTCTGGCGCGCCCAGTCGAGGATCGATGCGGTCAATGCGCCGGACTGCGACACCAGCGCCAGCGGGCCTGGCGCGGCCAGTCCACCGGCCACACTGGCGTTGAGTCCGATGCGCGGTCGCTGGAAACCGAGGCAGTTGGGGCCGAGCAGGTGCATGCCGTGGCGGCGCGCCACGCGGTGCAGGTCGGCGGCCAGCGTGCCGTTGATGCCGCTGGAGACCACCAGCGCAGCGCGGCACTTGATGCGACCGGCCACTTCCAGCGCGGCCGCAACGTCTTCGCTGGGCAGCGCGATGATGGCCAGATCAGCCCTTGTCTGCGCCAGGTCGGCCAGGGTGCCGGTGGTGTGGATGTCCAGAAACGTGAGGGTGCCCGTGAAACGCTGCCCCTGCAGGGACGCCACCAGCGCCTGCGCCTGCTGGGTCTGGGTGTCGGGTTCTTCCACCTTGCCGGCGAAGACCACAATGGATTCCGGGGAGAAGAGGGGGGTGAGGTAGTGTTTGTCCATGGGATGTTTCCGGGCACCTCGGCCACCTGGCCTGCCGGGCCCTTGGGGTAAAAAAATCAGTCGGCGCCGATCAGCACCTTGACATGGGCCGCCACGCTGCGCGCCAGCGGGCTGAGGACGTAGCCGCCTTCCAGGCAGGAAATGATGCGGCCCTGGCAGTGGCGCCGGGCGACCGTCATGAGTTGTTGCGTGACCCACTCGTAGTCGGACTCGACCAGGCCCAGATTGCCCATGTCGTCTTCACGGTGGGCGTCAAAACCGGCCGAAATGTAGATCAGCTGCGGCGCGAAGCTGTCCAGCGCGGGCAGCCATTCGTCCCGGACGGCCGCACGGAATTTGTCGCCCCCGGAACGGCTGGGCAGACCGACGTTGACCATGTTGGGGCCTTTGGCGTTTTCACCGGAAAACGGGTACAGGCCCTGCTCAAAAATGGAGCACATCAGCACCCGTTCGTCGCCCTTGAAGATGTCTTCGCTGCCATTGCCGTGGTGCACGTCGAAGTCGATCAGTGCCACACGCTGCAGACCGTGCACATCCAGCGCATGGCGGATGCCCACGGCCACGTTGTTGAAAAAACAGAACCCCATGGCGGCCGCATGTTCGGCATGGTGGCCAGGCGGGCGCACGCTGCAAAAGGCGGTGGGCACATCACCGGAGAGCACCAGGTCAGTGGCCTGCACGGCTGCGCCGGCCGCGCGCAGGGCGGCTTTCAGTGTGTGCGGATTCATGCTGGTGTCCGGGTCCACCAGATGGTAGCCCTCGGTGGGTGCGGAACTGATGATTTCCCGCACGTACAGCGACGAATGGGCGCGCCCCAGTTGCTCTTCGGTGGCCAGCGGCGCATCGAAGGTGTGCATGTAGTCGAGCAGGCCTTTCACCAGAAGGTGGTCGTTGATGGCCCCCAGTCGCTCGGGGCATTCGGGATGGTGCGGGCCCATTTCGTGGCGTGCGCAGTCGGCGTGGGTGATGAAGGCGGAAAGCAAGCGTGTCTCCTGTGAATTTTCTATTCGTCGGGTTTCATTTTTCTCCACGCGGCTTACGCAAGTCTTGATTTGAAGCAATTTCGCCCGGATTGCGGGGGTTTGGGCTATTGGGCGTGCATTTTTTCGGGGTGAAAGTTGTCTTTGTTTCTTCTTCTATAGGTATTACTTCTAATTAGTCGTAGTAGTAAGGGCCGCACTTTTCTGTGGACAAGGTGTTTTTCTCCTTGTTTTTCAATGACTTGCACGCTGTAAGCCCATGTGGGTGGAGCCGTTTTCCGGGTGCACCCGAAAACTGCATAACTTTGCGATGTGCCCCCAGGCTGTGGATAACTCCCCGGTTGTGCCGGAACTGTCCACAGGTTTGTGCTTTGACCCGCTTGGCGCACCGCTTTAGAGTCGGCGCCATGAAGTTGATTTACAAATCGGCGCTGCTGGTTTTGGGCGGCGCGCTGTTCTTTGGCGGGGCCGGGCTGGTCGCGACTTGGGCGCCTGACAAGCCCGTGGCCGAGCTGGCGGCGCGCTGGGCGCAGCCCCCGTCGAAGTTCATCGACGTGCAGGGCCAGCAGGTGCACCTGCGCGACGAAGGTCCGCGCGACACGGGTGTCCCGGGTGCGCCGGACAGCGCCTTGCCGGTGGTGCTGCTGCACGGCACTTCGGCCAGCCTGCACACCTGGGAAGGCTGGGCCCGGGACTTGCGCACCGACCGGCGGGTGGTGCGCTTTGATCTGCCGGGCTTTGCACTGACCGGGCCGAATCCGCAGAACGATTATTCGATCGACACTTACGTGAAATTCGTCACCGCCACGCTGGACCGCCTGGGCATCCAGCGTTTTGTGCTGGCGGGCAATTCGCTCGGGGGGCAGATCGCCTGGGCCACAGCGGCGGCATGGCCGCAGCGGGTGGCGCGGCTGGTGCTGGTGGATGCCACTGGTTATGGCGTGGACCCCAGGAATGCGCCACTGGGTTTTCAGCTGGCGGGGCTGCCGGTGACGCGCGACCTGATGGCGTATACCTTGCCGCGCGGCGTGGTGGAAAGCTCCACGCGCTACGTCTATGGAAACCCTGAAAAAGTCACACCGGAACTGGTGGACCTGTACGCCGACATGGCGCTGCGTGCGGGCAACCGGCGTGCGCTTTCACGCCGCCTGGCGCAGGGGTACACCGGCGATGTGGCGCAGATCCGCGCGCTGAAGCTGCCCACGCTGATCCTCTGGGGCGGTCGCGACCGGCTGCTGCCGCTGGAAAACGCCCGTCGCTTTGCCAGCGACATTGCGGGCGCGAAGCTGGTGGTGTTTGACGATCTGGGCCATGTGCCACAGGAAGAAGACCCCGTGCGCACGGTGGCCGAGGTGCGGCAGTTTCTGGCGCCATGAGGTGCTGCGGCTGCAGCGCCGCCGGCCCGGAGCACTGAAACCGGCTGTTCTTGAGAAATTCAAGCCAGAATGAAGTGATCCCAGCGTACTTCGGTCATAGTTTGCTCCTTTTTAAGGAGCATTATCGGTTGCAGAAAAAGCGACCTTCAATGCCCGCCCGTCAGCGAGGCGGCAATCATGCGTTTGAAGGGGGTGAATCGCTCACCGATATGCAGCGCCAGGTTGCGCAGGGCGCGTGCCGGCGGTGTGTCGCGGGTGTAGAGTTGGGTGATGAGTTGCGTGGCCAGGTACAGCGGCAGGGTGGCGCGGCGCTGGCCTTTTTCATAGCGCGTCAGACCTGCCGTTTCGGCAATGTCCCGCCCGCCAGCATGCGCCGCACGCACGATGCCGGCGAGGGCGTCGATGCTCAGCAGGCCGAAGTTGAAGCCGTGCGCCGTGACCGGGTGCATGCCGACGGCAGCATCGCCTACGCAGGCAAAGCGTTGCGCCACGAGTTTTCGGGGGTACACCGCGACCAGCGGGTAGGCGTGCCGGGTGCTGGCCAGCGCCATGGGGCCCAGGCGCTGGGCGAAGCGGCGGGCCATGTCCTGGTTGAAAGCGGGTGCGGCCAGCGTCAGCAGGGGCTCGATTTCGTGGCTGGGCAGTGTCAGCACGACGGAGGAGCGGTGCAGGCCGGTGCCGGGTTCGTCGTTCATGGGCAGCAGGGCCAGCGTCTGGCCGTAGTCAAACCATTCCCAGGCTGCGTGGTGGTGTGGTGCGTCGTGCGTCATGCAGCAGACCAGCATGCTGCGGCCAAAGTCGTGCAGGTCGGCGGCGATGCCCATGGCGCGGCGGGTAGTCGAGAATCGGCTGTCGGCGGCGACCAGCAGCCGGGCCCGCAGGGTCTTGCCGCTGGCCAGCGTGACGTGGGCGGCTGTGGCGTCGGTGCGTACGGTGGCCACGGTTTCGCCTGCCAGCAGGGTGATGTCACCATTTTGTTGCATCGAATCCTGCACCGCATCGAAGGACGCCCGGCGGATCAGGTGGTTGGAGACCAGCCAGCCGAGCTCACTGTGCCGGCCCAGCGCATGGCCAATGACCATGGCAAACGGCGAGGGACCGTTGAGCACGCGCGCGTCGCGCAGCGGCGACAGTGCCTGGGGGGCGATGCGTTCCCACAGGCCGAGGTCCCGCATGACCTGGGCGGAATGCTGGGTGAGCGCGATCTCGCGGCCGTCAAAAGGCGGATTTTCCAGCGCGGCCAGCGGCTGTTGTTCCACCACAGCGAGCCGCAGGCCATGACCCGACAGTGCGCGGGCCAGACACAGGCCGGCCGGGCCGCCGCCCGAGAGGATGAGGTCGAAGTCCATGCCCGGCAGGGTAGCGGGCCTCCCAGTGGTGCGGGTTGACGCCAGTCAAGCCACTGCGGGATGCCGGGCGCTTATTTTTCCAGGTACCACTGGATGAAATACTTGGCGACAAAGCCGACCATGCCGAAGGCCAGACCCAGAAAAATCACGAAGGTGCCGAACTTGCCGGCCTTGGATTCCCAGGCGAGGTGGCCGATGATGAACAGCATGTAGAGCATGAAGCCCCCCACGCCGAAGGTCAGGCCGAAGGTGGCAATCTGCTCTTCCGAGAAACCGAACATCAGGCAGCCCCTTTGGGTGGGAGCCGCTCGACCAGGGTGGAGGCGTCCACCAGATCCCGGTAGGCGTGCCAGCTGGCGTGGCCCAGCATGGGCACCACGAACACCAGCCCAATCAGCAGTGAGCCCAGGCCCAGCAGGGTGAAGCCCATGATCAGTGCGGCCCACAAGGCCATGGGAATGGGGTTGAGCAGCACGACTTGCCAGCTGGTCAACACCGCCTGCATGATGTTGGCGCGGCGGTCCAGCAGCAGCGGCATGGCCACCACGCTGGACGCAAACATGGGTGCGGCCATGACGCCGCCCAGCGCGAGCCAGAGTTCAAACAGGAAATGGTTGCGCGCCAGCACCACATGGCGGATGAAATCCATCGGGGTGTGAATCGGCTGCGGGGCCAGCAGGGTAATGAGCGCGGCCGAAGTCAGCACCCAGCCGGTGCCGGCCAGCGCCAGCAGCAGGCCAAAGCGCACCAGGCTCCAGTAACTTGCGGGCAGGTCGCGGCGCGACTGCTGCCAGCGTGTCCAGGTGATCACCAGCAGCTGGAAGTTGACCGGCTCGCCCTTTTCCAGCGCCCGGCTCAGCGCGTAAAGGCTGGTGGCCAGCACGGGCGCAATCACCAGAAAGCCGGAGAAGGCGCCCGCCAGCAGCCAGAAGCGGTCCCGTGCGATAAAGAACAAGGCTGCGCCGAACAGGGCCAGCACGCCGCCGTGGGCGAAGCTGAGCCAGCCGCACCGTGCCATGTCACGCCATGCCAGTGCAAGCCATTGCAAAGGCTGGCCGATCGCGATCTCGCGGACAAGCGGCAGCGACAGGGATTTTTTTGGGGGGGAAGATGGATGGGGCACGGCAAGCATGAGCTTACCGGCCGTCTCCAGATGGGGGCTTGATTTGCATCAAGCCCCGGGAGTTCACGGGGGTTTGGGGCAAAGCGCCCCGGACCCGGTCAGTTGCGGGCAGCGCCCATGCCGTGGCCCATGTGCATGCCATGACCCATTCCCATTCCGTGGGCGCCGCCATGCGGTCCCATCTTGCCGTGACGCAGCGATTCCAGGTCAAAGACTTTTTGCTGCGCTGGCGTGAGCGCGGCGTAGAAGGTCTTGACGGCGTTGGCGCGCTGGGTCATTTCCGTATCACGCTGGGCCTTGAGCGCCTGCATTTTGTCGATGCGCTCCGGGGTCGTGAGCTTTTCCATTTCGGCACGGAACTGCTCGCGGTCCACCTTGGCGCGGGCTGGCGGCTGCATGGAGGCTGCGAATGCCGTCCAGGCATTTTCCTGCGCCGGACTGATCTGCAAACGGACTTTCATGTCCGCCATGTGTTTGGCGTGGCGCTCGGCCATGCGGGCCTGCATTTTGGCGGGGTCGCCATGACCCATGCGGCCCATCATCGAGCCACCCATGCGTTCCTGGCCTGCGGGGCCGGGGCCACCGGCTGGTGGCGCAGGCATCTGCGCGAACGCAGCCATGCCGAGGGTCGCCATCAGGCCGGCGACCAGCAGGGTTTTGTGAACTTGTTTCATCTGTGCTTCCTTTCAATGAGAAGAAGCCTGATGACGCGAATCCGGCATCAGGTTGAAAGCAAGTTTGCGCCGGTCTTGTATCGGGCGCATTGCGCCAGGATAAGACTTTGTAAAGTCGGCAGCAGGAGTTCGCGTGCCGCCAGGTGGCTTTACGGGCGGCGCTGGTGCGGCACAAAGGGCGCGCGGCCGGCAATATGCCGGAAAGTGATGCGGCCCTTGGTCAGGTCGTAGGGCGAGAGTTCGAGTGAGACCTTGTCACCCGCCAGGATGCGGATGTGGTTCTTGCGCATCTTGCCGGCGGTGTAGGCAATCAGTTGATGGCCGTTGTCCAGGGTCACGCGAAAGCGCGAGTCGGGCAGCACTTCATTGACCATGCCGCTCATTTCAATCAGTTCTTCTTTGGCCATGGCCACTTCTCCTGCAAAGTACGAATCGGTAACACCAGGGGTGTCGGGCGATTGGCCCGAGCCAATCGGCACCGCCTGGGGTGCACTGTTCACACTGGTCAATCCGGGCTTTGGACTAGGCTGCGCCTATTGTGAAGGCGAGAGAAAAGAGGACTTCGTTCTATGGGACGAAGTGTGAACGCAACCATCAATTATAGCCGGGCAGACAATTTTCGCCAGGCAATTGCGTGTGAGACTTGAATGACGAGCCAGCGCCTGGCGGCCGGGCGGAGACCAGGGGCGCCCGCCACCAGAACGCCCTGAAGGCGCCGGCTACAAGCTTTCGCGCCACCGATTCGTGCTGCATCCGCCACAGTGGAAGATTGCGCACCCTGTCCCGCCAATGCACCGCGCCGCCGGGTCATGAAAGCAAGAAAATGCGACAAAACATTCCTTTTTTTACGAACTAAATAGTAATTTTTATCAGAAATTTATGGTTGTTTCAAAGCTAGACTTCCAGTCAGCTTGTGGTCTGGCGCATAGATCCGGTTCACAAGCCGTTCAACGTTGATACGTTGACTGACACAAACTTCCGAGGTCTCAATGCAAACAATTGCTCCGTTGTGGCTGTGGGCCACGTTTATTGCCATCGTGCTGGCTTCATTGTTCATCGACTTCGTGGTGCTGAAGAAACAGGGCTCCCACGACATCGGCGTCAAGGAGGCGCTGAACTGGTCGCTGGTCTGGATCGCCCTGAGCTTCCTGTTCAACGGCCTGTTCTGGTGGGCCGTGAAGGACAGCACCGGCTCCACCGAGATGGCAAACACCAAGTCGCTGGAGTTCCTGACCGGCTACCTGATCGAGAAGTCCCTGGCGGTGGACAACATCTTTGTCTTCCTGATGATCTTCACCTACTTCGCCGTGCCCACGCACTTCCAGAAACGGGTGCTGATGATCGGCATCATCGGTGCGATCGTGCTGCGCACCGTCATGATCCTGGTGGGCGGCTGGCTGCTGGCCGAGTTCCACTGGATCCTGTATGTGTTCGGCGCCTTCCTCATCCTCACCGGGGTAAAGATGTGGTGGGCCGCCTGCAAGGAGCCCGACCTGGAGGACAACCCCGCCCTGAAACTGCTGCGAAAGCTGTTGCCGGTCAGCAAGCACTACGACGGCGAGAAGTTCTGGACCGTCGAGAACGGCAGGAAGATCGCCACGCCGCTGTTCATGGTGATCTGCCTGATCGCGCTCACCGACGTGATTTTTGCCGTCGACTCCATCCCCGCCATCTTCGCCATCACCAGCGACCCGTTCATCGTGCTGACCAGCAACGTGTTCGCGATTCTGGGCCTGCGCGCCATGTACTTCCTGCTGGCGGCCGTGGCCAACAAGTTCCACCTGCTCAACTACGGCCTGGCGGTGATCCTGGTGTTCATCGGAACCAAGATGTGCCTGATCGATGTCATCAAGATTCCGGTGCTGGTTTCCCTGGGCGTGGTGGTGGGCATCCTGGCCCTGACCATGTTGCTGAGTGTGCGCACCGCCAAGCCCGTACGCCAGGCCTGAGTCTGGTCTACAGCGCCGGTTGCAGCAGGCGCTGTACCAGCGGGTGCTGCACTTTCTTTTCGGTGCCAATCGCAAAGAAATGTTCGCTCACTCCGTCGCAGGGGCCGATGCGCTGGACGGCGTAATAGGCCAGCAGGGCGTCATGCACCCACTCGGCGGCAGGAAACACGCCCATGCCACTGGCGCCAAAGGTCTTGAGCAAGGCACTGTCCTCGAACTCGCCCACAATGCGTGGCTGCAAGGCGCGTTGCTCAAACCAGAGGTCCAAGCGGGCGCGCACGGCGGTATGGGCTGTCGGCAGCAGCAGCGGCACTTTCGCCAGGCTTTGCGGAAATTCCTTTGCCGCGGCCTGCGCCATTGCTGCCGTGCCATACCAGGCAATGGCTGAAGACCCAAGGGCGTGGCTGTAAAGCTTGATGTTGGGGTTGGTGGGTGCGGGTCGATCCGACAGCACCACGTCCAGCCGGTGCAGCGCCAGATCCCCCAGCAAGTCGTCCAACTCACCCTCATGGCACAGCAGCCGCAGGTTTGGCTCAGTCAGGGCGGGTTGCAGCAGGCGGTGCACCACCAGTTTGGGCAGACCGTCGGAGACGCCCACGGCCAGGCGCACCGCGGGCGCGCTCACCGCGTCCCGCACCCGCGCCGGCAATTCCTCGCCCAGCTGAAAAATCTGGTCGGCCTGCCGCATGGCCGCCATGCCGGCATCGGTCAGAACCAGTCCGCGACCGGCAGGCTTCAGCAGTGCGTAGCCCAGGGAGCGTTCCAGTTCGCGCACCTGCGCGCTCACCGTCTGCACGGCCATGTCCAGTTTGTCTGCCGCCCGCGATATGCCGCCTTCCTTGGCCACCACCCAGAAGTAATACAGGTGCTTGTAATTGAAGGATGTGCTCATGGTCAGTTTTTCTGAGAATATTTATAAGAAATTATCTGCTTTTTAAAGATCTATTGAACGCCTATCGTGGAGGCCTTCTTCAACCCACCAAGGAATAGGCCATGCAAATCATTTTTGAATCCCGCGATGCCGATGGCGCCCCACTGCGCGATTTGTCCGTTGCGCGTGTCCGCTTTGCGTTACGCCGCCTGACTGCCCTGGTGCCGCGTGCCCGGGTGCAGTTCTCGGATGTCAATGGTCCACGTGGCGGTGTGGACAAGCGCTGCCAGATCGAGTTGAAGACCGAAAGCGCAGGCACGGTGGTGATCGCATCGCTGGCGCAGGACTGGCGTACCGCACTGGACCGCTCGCTGGCCCGTGCCTCCCGGGTCCTGCGGCGCAGCTTGCAGCGCAGTCAAAAACCCGCGCGTGGTCGTGCGGCCAGGCTTGTGCCAATCACCTCCCGCCAGTGAATCCCATCTTGCCAGGCGTGATGTGCCAGCATAACGAAAGCAATCGATGAACTGTCCCATTTGCCCCGACACCCCCCTGGTGATGTCTGAACGCCAGGGGG
>ERZ1034363.1824-NODE-1824-length-11235-cov-2.907421_pt1 | contig 11235 bp, 6 predicted proteins | sample MGYA00520616_ERZ1034363 | MGnify/ENA primary metagenome ERZ1034363 (study PRJEB33736, sample SAMEA104284506) | Azolla filiculoides | biome: Urban; feature: Water surface; material: Ditch water | place: Netherlands | collected 2015-10-28 | depth 0-0.1 m ...
AGAAACTTTTGCCAACTCTATATCTGCGTCAGGAATATTTAGATTTGTCGCAGTTGCCAAAAGCCAAGCCGCCTCTACCTCGTTTTTCACAATCCCTAATCCGTCTCTAAGTGCAACGCCATAGGGCACATATGCTTTGAGATCGCCTTTGTCGGCGGCATTTTTATATATCAGAGTCGATTCAACTTCATTCCTATCAAATACGATTCCATCTCGATAAAGGCCGGCCAGCATTAAACTCGTTTTTCTACCATCCTTACTTATGGCCTTTTCTGCCCAATATTTGGAGACTGTTTTGTCTATGATCGGATGATCTTCTAGTGCGGAAAGTTTGGCTAACTCCATCATCGCTTCCAAATTTCCCTGGGTGGATGATGCGAGATAAAGTAAATATGCGTGAGTGACATCTTTCTCAATCTCTGTCCCTTCACTATATTTTCTTGCCATACTCAATTGCTCCGCATTCGAAGACGGGTCATTTGGGTATCGAGCATATAAAATGCTCATGATGTTATTTTCGTTTGGCCTCTGAAGCGCATCCAGCTCCTTAGGCGCGGTCAAATTGACGTTTGGCTCTATTGCCAATTTATTTATTCGATTCTGTACATTCGATATGTTTGCAATTCTTTCTCTGGCAAAATTTACGTAGGCGCTATTTCTATAGGCTTGAATGAAAGATTGATAGTCCTCTATCGTATTAGACGCGACAGCCGCATTCCATCTATTTTCTTCTTCTCTGTCTGCAGCAGTCTTTTCTAGCTCTTTAATGTTCGATCTTGCCAGATCCGAATAGGGGCCGGAAGGATGTAAGTCAAGGAATAGCGTATATGCCTCTATAGTATTTGCCTGTTTTGCGGAATCCCATCGCGTAAATTCTAAAGAGCTGTATTTAGATTGCTGAGCGTGCGTTATCGGCATTGTGGCTAACAAGCCCATGCATACAAATCCAGTTGACAGAAGTCTATTGATAGATCTCATTTGTTTAGTCCACCAATCGAGAAATAATTTTGATATTGACGAATGCGTTGGATTTTTCAATAGGGCAGACGGGAAGTCTGTTAAGACGTGTGATTCGGAGCAAAAAGCTCCATTTAAGTTACTCTACTTCGAACTTCAACTCTCGTTCGGCCAATCGTTGCTTAGCGTCTTCGACCTGAAGAATAAGTCTATGCCTTCCTACAGGAATTTGTGCGTTTTCCAGGCTAAAACCGTCTTCCGAGACAGTCACATATTTTGTGATTCTGCTCGTAATATCAAACTTCAACCCTCCGTATAAAACTTTGAAAGTTGAGGGAACAATTGCTGCGTCAGGCTGGCTCTTAAACTGAACCGCAATGCCAAATGGAGCCTTAACTTTTGTTCCAGGTGAACTTTCAGGTTTCAATATCTCAATCGAAGGCACTAGGGCCTTAGCACTGAGAAGCCCCGGTTGTGTATAGCCAAGCTCACCATCGTAGTTCAATGCATCTGAGGGTGAAATTAACCAATACACGGTTTTATATGATGCTGCCGGGGAAATTGTGCTTTCACTCGGTGTACCTGATGTGTCAACGTTTAATTGTGCATAACTGACATTTGTGAAGGCGCAAATTGCCACCAACACTGCAAGCGTTAGGTTTTCTTTTGTCACTGGATTTCTTCCACACTCAATAGATTCGCTCCAAAGGCATCAGAGCACACGGAACTCTTATGCGCGTGGGAAGACGGCCTGCATGCAGCACTGCCCCCCGCAAGCGAAGAACTCATTAGCGCCCCCAATTTAGCGCGTCCTTCTTGATTGTTCAATGACATCATGAAGGGACCTGCTTTTGATGCGTCTAATGCGGACAGGTCACGCGGCGCATCCGTCACCATCACAAGCAGGTTGTCGGTCCCTACTGGTCCACTAGCTCTTACGCGCCAAGAGGCACGAGGGAGCTCCATGGTTTGTCCCGCTTCAATCTTGTTGTTTGCATCTATGTCATTGGGAAACAACAAATATACCGATGAGTTATCAGATCCCGCAAGCGCAACGTAGACGTATCCTTTGCGATCAGACTTTACTGCGAAGTCCAACGTGTCCTTGCCAATAGTCAGAGCGCCCTTTGAGATCGACACACTCACCTTGCGTTTGGCATCTCTTTGACTAAAGAGTTGTTGAAGTGCCTGTTCGCCAGTCAACTGGGGAGTTGGTGTCGGTGGGGGAGTCTCAACCGGTTTATTCTCTTTCACAGGTTGAACGGGCGCAGGTTGGCTAACAGGGTTTGATGTGACTTCTGTATTTACCTTCAACAGTTCATTCACATTACTGAACCAAGCCGGAATAAAGTTCTGATTGCCTGACAGCACCATGTGGTTTGGCAGATAGTTGCTGTACAGAGACATGCGCTTGTCAATTTTTTCTTGCGCGCACTGTCGTATCTCGTCCATGGTGATTGCACCTGAGTGATCCAGGTCTACTGCATCACGGAGCATGCAATCCCGTACGTATTGTGTCGCAAGGCCCCCTTTGTCTGCATCATCAAAGCTGATTTCGTTGTCCCTTGCCGAGCTCAGATGAATAATATCTTCGGGTAATGCGCCTTGGCTCACGGCCTCTACCAACAAGTTCCGGGTTTTGGCATTGACTGGGCGACTGCACTCTTCGGTTGTACTAAAGTACTTTGGCCTGAGTTGCTCCCCCGCAGATCCTGCATCCAGGCTGCGTGTCCTGTGAAGGTTGGCTGCCTTGGCCACTCCGCCAGAATGGCAAGCGTCGTACATCACAAATAACTTGTCGGTCTTGTGATGCCCTCCAGAAGTGATGCCATCTTTCTATTCGAAATCACTCCTTCCCAGCCTTTGTTGTAGGCCATAAAGCCTTCCACACAGCCGTTTGCATTTGCATCGTAGTACCGTGTTCCATGGCCCGAAAAGTGAATGAAGACACGATCCCCATCTCCAACCTTCTTGGTCAGCGATTTGATTGCATTCTCAATGGCGTTTCCGGTGGCCTGCTCGTCTTGCAAATACTGGATATTCTCCGTGGGCACCTGCATGTACTGGGCCATTAGTGTTGCCGACTCGCGGTCGTACTTAACGCCAGCGAGCTCTGGAATTGACTTGTCTTCGTATTTACTCACTCCAACGATAAGTGCATGACGGTTGTAGCGGGGTTGTAGAGAGCGCACCCCCAAAGTTAGCGCTGTGTTTCCTGCAACTTCCCTACCGCTTGAGAGCGTGCTGGCCACCGACGGATCAACCTTCCAATTGAGCGCGTTTGCCCGCACCCAGCCCAGAGCAGAAGTACCGTTGCTTCCATTGGAGTATTTGATTAGTACCCACCCACCATCTGACTTGACAATTTCAACCAAAGCGCCTGTCGCCAAGTTTCCGATCACTTTTGCCGAGCCAACATTTTCAGCTCTTATCTCTGCAGCTTTGGATGCCGTTACGGTCTTGGGTTCCATGACGGTCTGAGCAGACGCAATGGAAGTAGCGCTCAATCCATAGAGGGCCAAAATTGAACTGAAGACAAACCTTTTCATATATTCCTCACCTATCGATTGATTCACTTACCCAGCTTCTGGAAGCTGCCGATGCGATTGCCCTTCTGTCGGCATTCGGCGGCAGTAGTTCTGGGCTTTGGCTGGGTTGGGCCAGGCTCGTAACCGCGTCACAGAGCGTTTGCCTGATTCGTGCAATTTCATCCGCGGGCCCTATAACCGATGCATTCATGGCCAGCTCAGGCCATCTCAGTTGCTGAAATGCCATCACGTGAACATCAGGAACTATGACCTTACATCCTGCTGTGATTCTTTCCAAAATGTCGATTAATCTGTCGAGCTCTGACTCGAACCACGGAGAACTTCGTTTCAAAGTCACTAGCGCCAATGATTCATTGTTCATCTCGGGCAGTGAGCACCAATACGCACGCCTTTGTTGGCTCCAGTACCTAAGGAATGAAAGAAAAAGCAAAACGAGTGTCGCAGGTAGGTTCAAATCGATGAAGACCCCTGTCCCATTTAGCGTCAAGTAACTTATCACAATCAATATTGCTGGGAGCACCAATGTCAAACCAGAAAGGGATGAAATTTTGTGTACGCCTACCCAGTAAGCCAACCCCACGCATAGTGCTGAAGCAATCAATGCATTCGCCCAATCTGGCAATTCTCGAATACGACGTTCGTTTATTGCATTGTCAATTAAAGTCGCCAATGAATCCAAGCCACCATGTTCTGCTGAGATTGGCGTGGGATGAATATCATGTAATGAGGCCGCAGTTGATCCCAAGATAACAATCTTGCCCTGAAATCGTTTGTCAATTGCACTCCTTGAGCCACTGTCTGCCGATTCAAATACATCGACAAATGAAATATGCGTGTAGCCGTCAGATGCTTTTCTCCAATCAATTAATTCCAAGGGCTTCGCACCTGCCTCATTGAATTTGATGGCTCGCTCAAATGCGCTAGGATCTATAGAAGACAAAACACTCATCGCTATAGACTGAATCCTGCTGCCGTCCGCTAGCAATTCAAATGGTTTTGCGTGGCGAAGTACACCATCTGAGTCAACAACCCCGTTGTTGTATCCTAATTTTGATGCTGCAATTGCTGGGATCGCGGGTGGTATGAGGGCAACCGTTGCACTTGGAGGCTTTGAATTGTTACGACTTACCCACAAAGAGGGCAGCACGTCGTATGTAATTTGACTCTTGGAATCAGTTGATGCCAACAAGCGGGCGATAGAAAAGTGACTGTGCGTGCTTCTTTGAACAGCTTCATTGAATGCCGCATCACCACCCGGGCTGATCAAGTCTTGATCCGAGAATTGCACGTCCCATACGATGGCTAAGGGTTCTTGTTTTTCCAAGTAGTCGAGGACCGTTGCCAATGTGTCGCGTGGCCATGGCCAACGGCCAAATTCACTAGACATTCGCTTCAATGACACCTCATCGATATCAATAATCGCGATTCTGGAGTCTGGTCTACTGGTGACTACACGAGACCTCATCATCAAATCAAAGGTCGAATGGGATATGCCGCTGGTATGCCTGATGACATAAATGTCAAGCACACTCCACGTGCAAAACAGGAGGGTGGCTGTAAGGATGACACGACGAGAAAGTTGCCGCCCTAGCCAGCGCGCCCATCCTTCGTGCGCCCGGATGAAGAGTGCAATCACATTCAATCCAAATTGATGATTTTCACTCTTCTGTTCTCGGGAGCTCGCGGGTCATGTTTGTTGGCCGGTTCAGTAGAGCCTTTTCCAATAGCCTGCAACCGGTCAGGTTCAACGCCTTTGCCTGCCAGAAGCTCCTTCACTGCAAGAGAGCGCTTTTCACTCAGCTTCAAGTTGTAGTCAGCGGCGCCCTTGGCATCGGTATGGCCTTCAATAAGAAAACGGAACTTTCGAAGTTCAGGGGAACTGAGCGCTAAGGCCAGATTTGAAAGAGTGTCGTAGCTTTCAGGCTGAATTTGCGCCGAATCGAATGCGAACAAAATGCTAAGAGACACAGACGGCCTGGCAACAGCGGTTGGACTGCTTGAGTTCTCAGGCTTGCTTTGCTGCTGTGCATCGCCGCTGGCATTACCTGTGGATTCGACCGTTAAATTTCGCAGGCTACGCGTCAATGGCTTGGGCTTTAATTGGTCAATCATTGACTGTGCCGTAGTTTCGGCATGTACAACGCAGTTGAATAAACCGACCAGAATAACGAAAACAACTTTGCTGAATTTGAACACTTGCCTACCCATTTATTTGCGGAAATAGAACTCACCCACCACCTGATCATATATAGCCGGCACCTGCTCATGTCCCACTGATTTTGCTAACCCGACTACTTCAGTACGAACATTTCTCACGAGCTTATCAACGCTGATACCTTGCGTTTCAAGCTGCTTCAAGAATACGCGAGTGAAGACGCCGTTCTTGTTCTTGTCACTTGGGCCAAGGCGATCCAGGGCCTGCTGACCCGTTCCTGCACTGAAAACGATCATCTGCCCTGTAGCTGCAGAGGTTGGGCTGAGTCCACGTGTGCCTCCAATGCTGCGGCCATTCGCTCCCTTGAAGGGATTGTCTCTGCAGGCATCAACCATCGCCAGTGTGAACTTAGCCTTTCGTTCAGATATGTCATCTAACAGTCGCTGCAGAGGAATAGCATCGTCTTTGATCTGTTCTTCGGATTCGCCACTAATATCTACGGGCAGCAAGAAGTTCGTGTTCGAGAGTTGAACGCCATGGCCTGCATAGAAAATTGCCACTTCATCACCACCTTCAATTTGAGATTTGAAAGTTCGAATAGCCGACTTCATGGCCTGCATGCCAAGGTCTACTTTCAGGGTTACCTGGTAGCCTACACGCCTTAATCCTTCCGCAATGGACTTAGCATCTTCACGTGCCGTAAATAGTTTGCTTACGTACTTGTATGAGTCATTACCGATCACCAATGCTTTACGATTTGCATAGATGGATACATCTGCAGGCTTTGATTTTTTTACATTTTGTTGGTCTGTTGTGACCACATCTTGAAACAGAACATCTCGGTTTGAGTCTGTGGACGTAGTTGACACCGAATCTGAACTGCTAGCCTCAATAGCATTGGCACCGAATATTTTTAGTAATTCTTTTTTGGCAGATTCATTGCCACTTTCTCTTGCCTTATTTAGCCAATATATCGCCTCAGATTCATTCTTCTCGACTCCGACTCCATCTCGCAATGCCAAACCATACGTCAGGAAGGCTTGTTCATTGCCACGGTCAATGGCCTCCTGAAGGTATTTCACTCCAATTTTTTCGTTCTTGACCATACCCCTGCCTTCCAGAGCAGCCTTGGCCAAATCTACCAATGCATATTTATAATCATTGGCAATTGCATTCTGTAGTTTCTCTACACCTTTCACTTCATTCCTATATTCAATCGGCCCATAGAGATACAAGTACCCTAAACCATGTGTTCCAGATGGATTCCCTAATTCATCGGCACTTAAGAATAGGTGCATTGCATGCTTGTAGTCTCTTTCGACTCCGTCACCTTTTACATATTTCCAGCCAAGCTCAGACTGCCTTTGTGGATTTGTTGGGGAGTTCGGATAGGCCTCTAACAATAATTTAGTGGCACTTTTTCCATCTGTAACGTCGCCAGACTTTAGGAGGGAAAGCCTCTCCTCAGCCTGTGAGATAAACATGCTGGAAGGAAACCGCTCCATGAACTGAAGATATGAATTTTCAGTGTTGGCTTCGGTTGCCCACACCCACATTTCAGCAGAATTCTTCCACTCCGTTGATAGAGTCTTCTTACTATTCGGATTGCTGATATCTTGGCTTACCAGGCTAATTGAGCACTCACGATAGGAGTTGCCATTGGCGTCAAATTTGACACCCTTCGCACCTATAAATCCATTTGAAGCACTGCCTCTTAGCCTATAAGAAGCATTCTTCGTATCTCTTTCTGAGCCATCGATATTTGCGATACTTTCATCTTGGATATCAATGTCCAAAAATAATACTTGATTTGGATCGCGCCATCTGCCTTTTCCATTTATCAAACTTATATTTACTGAATAAAAAAACGCATCCTTGCTGACATCAGAGAAATGCTTCCCACATTCGAATTTTCCGCTCCAGTCTCCATCAAATGAGCTCGTTGCTGCCCCCGCGCAGCTGGCGGCCAAGGTCATTACATTGATCATAAAAATGCACTTGCGCCAATGATGTAAATTACATGCATTCATAAAGGCGTAACCTTATTTTTTGAAGTAGAACTCGCCTACAACCTGGTCATACAAGGCTGGAACCTGATTGTGTCCCACCGACTTGGCCAGATCAACGACCTGGTTGCGCACGTTTCTCAGGACTCGATCCACTGTCAGTCCTTGCTTGCCCATTTCCTTGATGAATGTTCTTGTGAAAACGCTGTTGGGATCCTTATCCCCCTTGCCGAGTTTGTCCAATGCCTGCTGCCCGGCTCCCGCTGAAAACAAGATCATCTGACCCGTGGCCGCTGTTGTAGGCGCCAATCCTCGCCCGCCAACTGCACGACCTTTCGTTTGAAAAGGGTTATCCCGGCATGCATCGATGACTGCAACTGTAAGTTTTGCCTTTCGGTCGTTCATGTCATCAAGCAGGCGTTGAAGCTGAATACCTTCGTCTTTAAGTTGCTCCTCGTCCTCACCCCGCACGTCAACTGGAAGCAGGTAGTTGGCGCCACCCAATTGAACGCCATGGCCAGCATAAAAAATCAGCACCTCATCACCGCCTTCCGTTTGTGACTTGAAGGTACGTAGGGCCTGTTTCATATCCTTCTCATTCAGGTCCCCAAAAAGAGAAACCTTATAGCCGACGGCTTCCAGCTCTTTGGCAAGCGCTTTTGCATCTGCCCGGGCATTGAGCAATTTTGGAACAAATTGGTAAGAGTCATTACCAATGACCAGTGCCCGACGCTTTGCCATAACTGTCGGTGTGCTAAGACTTTCCAGCCGCTCGGTCTGAGCGGAATTGGCTGTACCTCTTGGGGATGTCAACTTTGACGCTTGGGCCAGGATCGCCATTTTTTCACTTTCTAATCGCCGCTTTGCCAATTGAAGAACTCTCTCCTCCACCTTTGCAAGCTCCCGAGTGGCATTGCTATGACTTTGTTCTGATGCCTTCAAGAACCAGTACGCTGATTCAACTTCATCTTTGGGCACACCTCGCCCATCTCTCAATACATTTCCCAAAGCGTACTGCGACCATTGGCGCCCCATCTCAGCGCCTTTCAAGTACAACGCCACAGCTGCCCCTTCATTCTTGACAACACCACCTCGACCAGTTTGCATAAAGGAGGCGTATTCCTCTAAGCCGCAGCCGTTCATTAACCTAGCAGCGCGCTTGAACAAATCAGCTGCCCTCACATCGTCCCGAGTCACGCCTTTTCCATCGCGATAACTTTGACCTAGACCACAAAGAGAACTCGCGTCATTCATCTCTGCGCCGAGCGAAAACCACTCGAATGCCTTCTTATGATCAACATTCACTCCACGGCCAATTCGGTACGCCCAGCCCAAACCTTGATAGCCCCATGCATTTTTCTTGGCCGCAAGGTTTTGATTTAGTTGAAGGGAACTCGCGAAATCCTTTTCCATAATGTTCGACTCAACTAACGCATAGGCAAGTACGCTTTGAGCAGCCTCGCTGCCGCCATCTGAAGCCCTTTTCAGCCAATATGTGCCAAGCTCAACATCCTTTGGGACATACACCCCTTCTGTATACATCTCGTAGAGGTTGACTGCTGCAGCATGACTTCCCTTTGGCGCAGCTTTTGAGAAGAGACCAAACGCCTCAATAGGATCGAATTTTGCGTTACCAGCTCCGAACCGATACAAATACCCTAAGGCAAACATTGCATCAGCGTCACCTTTGCCAACACCAGTCTGCAGCTTCCCTAGGTAAGCCTTTTGATGTGCCTCATTGCTAGCATCGCCATTGGGCGTGAAAAGGAAGCCCCGTAAAACCCGTGCTGACTTGGACCCTATCTTTAAATTGATATCCAAAATTTCTCGGGCTACTTCTGCATCGCCTTTATTGAACCGGTCTAATGCAACCGGGATTTTTTGTGCATGCGAGGAAAGGGTCATCAGCAACGCTGCCATGCTTGCTGCAAAAATCTTGATAATCTTCATATTCTGCCGAGAATGGGTACCTGTGTGACCATGTAATCATGGTCGATTTAGACGCCACAATCAAGCTCTATGCCCTGTGCCCGGCTTATCATTGGCGACGCGGAGCGGGTCATTCTAGACAAGTCGGAGAAGATCCCCCTAGAGCATCTGGAACATGCTACCAAGGCAAACTTCTAGTACCGTTCTGCTGCCGGTGGCGCCTCGTCAAAACCTTGGCCTTGAATGCCGGACTATGCGAACGGCGCGAGCGCCGTCCAGATGATTTCTTGTTCATCACAAACTCCTTTCGCTTGGCCATTGTCGGCCAGGCAATATGCCCGGAGTCTGTCTTTATCTCAGCTGTTCAAATTTGCGGGGCCACTTCTGATTGTCGGTCTTGCTTTGGATGTCTAATTTGAAATTGCCTGTCACTTGCGAAAGTAGAACTCGCCCACCACTTGATCGTAGATCGCCGGCACCTGCTCATGACCAACTGACTTCGCAAGTCCAACGACTTCCGCGCGAACACTGCGCACCAGATTGTTCACTGTCACGCCCTGCGTCTCCAACTGCTTCAAGAAGACACGCGTAAACACCCCATTCTTGTTCTTGTCATTCGGACCGAGCTTGTCTAACGCCTGTTGACCAGAACCTGCGCTGAAGACAATCATCTGACCTGTTGCCGCTGTCGTCGGACTCAGACCACGTGTACCGCCGATACTGCGCCCATTAGCGCCTTTGAACGGATTGTCCCGACATGCGTCAATCATTGCGAGAGTGAACTTTGCGTGTTTGTCTGAAATGTCGTCTAGCAGGCGCTGTAGCGGGATTGCGTCGTCTTTGATCTGCTCCTCGGTTTCACCGCTGATGTCAATTGGAAGCAGGTAGTTTGTGTTCGCAAGCTGGACGCCATGACCTGCATAGAACAGTGCGACTTCATCGCCACCCTCAATCTGCGCTTTGAAATTCCGAATCGCTGCGTTCATGCCCTGACGATCTAGATCAGTCAAAAGCGTCACTTGATATCCAACGCGCTTCAGACCTTCTGCCATTGCTTTTGCGTCTTCACGCGCAGTCAAAAGCTTCGTAACTGTCCTATAGCTGTCGTTACCAATCACTAGAGCTTTGCGATTTGCATAAATCGCACCAGATACTCTCAGAACGTGAAGCGACTCTTGTTGGACTGGTTTGATTAAATCGGGAGACTGAGTTGGTGCTTCGCGCTCACCTAATACAGTCGTTGAATTGATCTTATCAAGTTCCATTTTGGCATTCGCGACTCCAGCCGAAACTGCTTTTCTTAACCAACCAAGTGCCTCTTTCTCATTTTTTTCAACACCAATACCATCTCTAAGAGCGATGCCATACTTGAGGTAACACAATGTGACCTCTTGATTTGCGCAATCACGATAATAAGATGCAGCCTTACCGATACTCCTTTCAACTCCAACGCCATCCATATATACTCTACCCAAGTCGTATAGCGCATACTTATAGCCAAGCGATACGACTTGCTCCAGCTTCTCAACTCCTCTTTTTTCATTTTTATATTCTGCTGGACCAAATAAATAAAGCCACCCTAATCCATGCATGCCAGTCGGACTACCACCTTCACTTGCACTATGAAACAATAGACTGG
>ERZ1034363.1829-NODE-1829-length-11219-cov-10.917519_pt1 | contig 11219 bp, 9 predicted proteins | sample MGYA00520616_ERZ1034363 | MGnify/ENA primary metagenome ERZ1034363 (study PRJEB33736, sample SAMEA104284506) | Azolla filiculoides | biome: Urban; feature: Water surface; material: Ditch water | place: Netherlands | collected 2015-10-28 | depth 0-0.1 m ...
GCCAGCCTGGCCGATGACGTACTGTGTATCACCATGAACGGCCTTTCCAAGAACTACCGTGCCTGTGGTTATCGTGCCGGTTGGATGGTGGTGTCCGGTGATAAACGTCATGCCAAAGATTACATCGAAGGCCTGAATATGCTGGCCTCGATGCGTTTGTGTGCCAACGTGCCCGGGCAGATGGCGATTCAGACGGCGTTGGGTGGTTACCAGAGCATTAATGACCTGATTAGCCCGAATGGTCGCCTGACGCGTCAACGTGATCTGGCCTGGAAGATGCTGACCGAGATACCGGGGGTAAGCTGCGTTAAGCCCAAGGGCGCGATGTATCTGTTCCCGAAGCTCGATCCGGAGATGTACCCGATTAAGGATGATGAACAGTTCATGCTTGAGCTGCTCAAGGAAGAAAAAGTCCTGCTGGTTCAGGGCAGCGGTTTTAACTGGCCGCACCCAGATCACTTCCGTGTGGTCTTCCTGCCACATGAAAACGATCTGGCCGAAGCCATTGGCCGGATTGCCCGTTTTCTGGAGCAGTACCGTCGCCGTGCGGCCAAAGCCTGATTCACAATTTTTGATTTTCTTATTGCCACTTGAATTAAAGAGACAGAGGGATAGCAATGAAACCAATCCAAGCCATGCGTGTAGGTCTTTTGGGTATCGGCACTGTGGGTGGCGGTACGTTTAACGTATTGACCCGTAATGCCGAAGAAATTACCCGTCGTGCAGGGCGCCCGATTGAAATTACCGTGGTCGCCGACAAAGACGTGGCTCGTGCTAAAGAGCTGACCGGTGGCAAGGTTAAGGTAACCGACGACGCATTTGCGGTCGTTACTGATCCGAACGTCGATATCGTTATCGAACTGATCGGTGGCTACGGCGTTGCTAAAGAGCTGGTGCTCAAGGCCATCGAAAATGGTAAGCATGTCATTACCGCCAACAAGGCATTGCTGGCTGTGCACGGTACTGAGATTTTTGCCAAGGCCCAGGAAAAGGGCGTGATGGTTGCTTTCGAAGCAGCTGTGGCCGGTGGTATCCCCATCATCAAGGCGGTGCGCGAAGGCCTATCGGCTAACCGCATCCAGTGGGTTGCCGGCATTATCAATGGCACCACCAACTTTATTTTGTCGGAAATGCGTGACAAGGGCCTGGCCTTTGCTGATGTGCTCAAAGAAGCGCAGCGTCTGGGTTATGCCGAAGCAGATCCGACCTTCGACGTTGAAGGTGTTGATGCCGCTCACAAGATTACGTTATTGTCGGCGCTGGCTTTCGGTATTCCTGTGCAGTTCGATAAAGCGCACATCGAAGGCATTTCCAAGCTGGATGCCGCCGATATCAAATACGCTGAGCAACTGGGCTACCGCATCAAGCTATTGGGCATTACCCGTCGTCGTGACAACGGTATTGAGTTGCGTGTGCACCCGACACTGGTACCGACTAAGCGTCTGATTGCCAATGTAGAAGGCGCCATGAATGCCGTGCTGGTGCAAGCAGACGCCGTGGGTTCGACACTTTATTACGGTAAGGGTGCGGGCGCTGAGCCGACGGCTTCTGCGGTAATCGCCGATCTGGTTGATGTCACCCGTCTGTCGACGGCTGATCCGGAAAACCGCGTGCCGCACCTGGCCTTCCAGCCGGATGCTTTGGTTAACTTGCCGATTCTGCCGATTGGTGAAATCGAATGTGGCAACTACTTACGCCTGCGTGTGGCTGACCAGCCGGGCGTACTAGCGGAAATCACCCGCATTCTGGCTGACCGTAACATCTCGATCGATGCGCTGCTGCAGCGCGAGCCTGAAGAAGGCGAAGACCAAACCGATCTGATCATCCTGACGCATGTTTGCCGCGAGCAGGATGTACTGAACGCCATGGATGTGATCGGCAAGCTGCCGGTGGTGAAGGGTGCCGTGACGCGTCTGCGTCTGGAAAACCTGCAGTAATTTAGCTGTTGAAATTGAAAAGGGTAGGCTCATCACCTACCCTTTTATTTTGCTCAAATATTCTGTTTGACAGAATCTAAATCCCAGAATAAAATTGGCCATGATTAGGTCATTCCAGTGTGCGTTAACCGAGGCATTGTTCAACAGCAAGCCGGTTCCTCGCTTCAAAAATATTGAGCGAGTGGCGCGGCGCAAGTTGTTGGTGCTGCACGCAGCAGTAACGCTCATCAGCCTTAAAGTCCCCCCGGGAAATAGGTTGGAGCAGTTATTGGGAGATAGATCAGGGCAGCACAGCATTCGTATCAACGATCAGTGGCGAATCTGTTTTGTCTGGAAAGAAGATGGTCCGCACGATGTTGAGATCGTGGACTATCACTAAAGGGAGTTACAGCTATGGGAAAGCTATTAGAAGAAATCCATCCGGGCGAAATTCTCCTGGAAGAATTCATGAAACCGCTGAGCCTGACTGCGCGGCAGTTATCTGCTGATATTGACGTGCCGCCCAGCCGTATTAGCGAAATCGTAAACGGCCATCGTCCAATCACGGCGGATACAGCTGTGCGTTTGGGTATTTTCTTCTCGATGGATCCGGAGTTCTGGATCAACTTGCAGACTGAATACGACATTCGGCAAGCAAAGCGGGTGCTGTTGAAAGCATTGGCGCCGCGTATTCGCGTATTTCACCCAGAAGAAGCGGCAGTTAAACGACATAAAGACCTTTGCCCTGCTTGATTGGGTATGAATCCAGACTCACTTGAAAAACTCGTTTCCTGGAAGATGCCCTTTGGCAAACATGCAGGAACCTTGCTGGCTGATCTGCCAGGTAGCTATCTGACATGGTTTGCACGCGAGGGTTTTCCAGACGGCGAGATTGGCCAGTTGCTGGAACTGATGCACACGATCGATCACAATGATCTTCGAGGGTTGCTTGACCCGATAAAACAGGTGCAGGCGAAGCGTTAGCACTTATCTATGAAAGACACCAAGGGTCCCACAACTCAAGCAACACTCTTTCTTAAAGCGAACGGGGTAGCATTCACCGATCACCTATACGCTTATGAAGCGCATGGTGGCACAAGCGTCTCCGCCAGAGAGCTCGGAGTTGATGAACATGCTGTCGTTAAAACGCTGGTCATGGAGAACGAACTCAAGCAACCGCTTATCGTGCTCATGCATGGGGATCGAAAGGTATCGACCAAAGAACTTGCGAGGCAAATCGGTTGCAAGAGGGTGGAGCCGTGCAAGCCAGAGGTAGCGAATAAACATTCTGGCTATCTCGTTGGCGGAACCAGTCCTTTTGGTACTAAAACCAGAATGCCCGTTTATGTGGAGCGATCAATCCTTGATCTGGATCGCATCTATATCAATGGTGGTAGGCGAGGGTATCTGGTTGGGCTAGACCCGAAAGAACTTCGAAGGATCTTGGCGGCGGGGGTTGTAGAGGTTGAGGTAGCGGCGATTTAGGATTGCTGACCTTCCAGCCGGTTGCGTTGGATGAAGCCCGCATTTATATTGGCTGATCCGACTTTTTAAGTTGTTAGTCGAGTAGTATGGGTCACACTCATTTTTTTAAGATTATGTGAACTTTCCATACGACAAAAGATTTTTAGTATCCGGCCTGATTATGTTTATGCTTGGCCTGGTAGCGCCAATTTATTCACCACATGCAGTAGCGAAGATAGGTTTGTTGCAGGCCCATTTAATTGGCGTGTTGCAGGCATTAGTTTTCTTTTCATTTGCGTGGATGTGGCCGCAGTTGTCATTGCCCAAGTTCACCAAATCCATTGCTACCCTATCCCTGTATGTATCCCTTTGGACCAACTGGGTTGGAACACTGTTTGTGGGTATCTTTGGCGCTGGAAAAGAACAATATATTGTCAATCAAGATCTCGTTCCGGGTGCCACAGGGTTCTGGAATTTAGCGACCCTTCTGCTGATTAATCTCTCCCAGTTGGCTGTATTAGCAGTTTTGCTAGCCATTATTGGTTTCTTGGGATGCACATGGACAGCCAAAAGGGAAAAGGCTGCCAACTTAATTTCGATGGCAGTTTTTGTAGTTCTGCTGCTAATCAGTGTATTTCAAACCTTCAATCCGGAATATTCAAACGGATAAAGAGGGAATACGCGACATCCTGTTTCATCAAGTCTGACTTCATGCCACTACTATTGAAGCATCAGGATTAATCGCGGACATTGAGTCTTTTAAGGCCGAATTCTGTAAAATTGATGTTTTATCGGTTTTGAGTGCATTCCATGCGTTATATCTCCACGCGCGGCCAATCGCCGGCACAGGGTTTCTGCGACATTCTGCTGGGCGGCCTGGCGCCGGACGGTGGTTTATATCTGCCGGAAAGCTATCCGCAAATTACCCGTGCCGAGCTAGATGCCTGGCGTGGTCTGTCATATGCGGATCTGGCCTTTGCGGTGCTGACCAAGTTCATTACGGATATTCCTGCGGAAGATCTGAAAGCGATCTGTCAGAAGACCTATACGCCGCAGGTTTACTGTTACACGCGTGACGGTAGTAATGCTAAAGACATTACGCCGATTACCTGGCTAAATCAAAATCGCCTGGGACTGCAGGAATTGTCGAACGGCCCAACTTTGGCCTTTAAAGACATGGCCATGCAGTTGCTGGGCAACCTGTTTGAATATGTGCTCAAGCAGCGTGGCGAAGCTATTAATATTCTGGGCGCAACCTCTGGTGATACCGGTTCGGCTGCGGAATACGCGATGCGCGGTAAGGCCGGTGTAAAAGTATTTATGCTGTCGCCAGACGGCAAGATGTCCGCCTTCCAGCGTGCACAAATGTACTCGTTGCAAGACGAGAACATCTATAACCTGGCCGTGCGCGGCATGTTTGATGATGCGCAGGATATCGTTAAAGCAGTATCGAACGATGCGGCTTTTAAAGCCAAATACCGTATCGGCGCAGTGAATTCGATCAACTGGGCACGTGTTGCAGCCCAGATCGTGTATTACTTCCAGGGCTACTTCCTGGCAACCCAGCACAATGATCAGCAAGTTGCGTTCTGTGTGCCGTCGGGTAACTTTGGCAACATCTGCGCGGGGCATATTGCGCGCCAGATGGGTTTGCCAATCGCGAAGCTGATTCTTGCAACGAATGAAAACAATGTGCTCGACGAGTTCTTCAGCACGGGTATCTATCGCCCACGTGCAACGGCTGAGACGCATGTGACGTCGAGTCCATCGATGGATATTTCGAAGGCATCGAACTTCGAGCGTTTCATCTTTGATCTGGTGGGTCGTGATGGGGCCAAGGTACGTGAGCTCTGGGCTAAGGTCGACGCCGGTGGCGCTTTTGATCTCAACGGTACGCCGTATTGGGCTGATATTGCCAAGTACGGCTTTGCATCGGGTTCAAGCACGCATGCGGATCGCCTCACTACGATTCGTGAAGTCTGGGAGCAGTATCAGTTGCTGATCGATACGCACACTGCCGATGGTGTGAAGGTCGCTCAGGAACAGATCAAAGAACTGCCGCAAGGTATTGCAATGCTGGTCCTGGAAACGGCGCAGCCCGCCAAGTTTGCTGAAACGATTCAGCAAGCGATTGGGCAGTTGCCGCAACCGCCGAAGGGTCTGGAGCATCTGGAAGGTTTGCCGCAACGGGTGGAAGTGATTGATCCGGACGTGAATGTGGTCAAGGCATTCATCCAGCAGCACGTGTCGGTTTAAGTGGCTGTGTTCAGATAAACGTCTGCGGTGAGTAGGGCATCGTATTCAGCCGGATTGCTGGGCTGAATCTTGAATAGCCAGGCGGCGTAGGCATCTTCGTTGATGCTTTCAGGCGCATCCGCCGCCGCTTCGTTTATAGCGACGATCTTGCCGCTCATGGGCGCGAAGACATCCGAAGCCGTTTTAACAGACTCGACGGTGGCGACTTCTTTACCGGCCGAAACTTCAGCACCTACTTCGGGGAGCTGCACAAAGACCAAGTCGCCTAGGGTTTCCTGAGCGTGATCGGTAATGCCAACGGTAATGGTGCCGCTATCGTCACGGCGGGCCCATTGGTGTTCGGCAGAGTAGCGGAGGTCGGTAGGGGCTTTCGACATAGTTATCCTGTTTTTTGCGAGTACGAATTAGATATTAAACGGGGGCGTCTTTGAAGCGCATCGACAGATCGATGGCGCGCACGTCCTTGGTCAGCCCGCCAATGGAGATGCGGTCCACGCCGGTTTCGGCGATGGCGCGCACTGTGTCGAGGCTAACGCCACCGGATGCTTCCAGTTTGGCCTGTGTACCGGTCTTGGTAGCCCAGGCATCGCGATGGGCAACACCTTCACGCATCATGGCCAGATCGAAATTGTCGAGCAGCAGGAAGTCTGCGCCAGCAGCGAGTGCTTCATCCAACTCGGTAATGGATTCGACTTCAACCTGAATAAAACGGCAGCGGTCTTTGTGCTGGCTAGCAACTGCCTGAGCCGCTTTAACGGCAGGGGTGATGCCACCTGCCGCGAGAATATGGTTTTCTTTGATCAGGATGGCATCCCACAGGGCCAGTCGGTGGTTGCCACCACCGCCAACGCGCACGGCATATTTTTGTGCAAAGCGCAGACCGGGAATGGTTTTACGTGTATCAACAATCTGCGCTTTCGTGCCAGCGACGGTTTCTACAAAGGTGGCGGCTCGTGTAGCTACCCCAGAGAGCAGTTGCAGGAAGTTGAGCGCGGCACGTTCGCCGGAAAGCAGGGCGCGTGATGGACCGTGAATTTCGCAGAGCAAGGTATCTGGCCCCACGTGGTCGCCTTCCTGCACGAGCCAGTTGATGCGGATGCTGGTGTCTATCTCGGCAAAGCAGCGGTTAAACCAGGGTATGCCGCAAATGACGGCAGGTTCGCGAACGATAACGGTAGCGATGCTGCTGTTACCGGCGGGTACCAGTTCCGCAGTAAGATCACCGGCGCCGATGTCTTCGGCCAAAGCGGCACTCACGTTGCGGGCGATTTCTGGGTCAAGGGGGATAGGGAAGTCTGGAATAGTCATATCAGATCAGTGAATTCAATAAAGTACGGGCGGCCATAATGACTTCGCTGGCGGTGAGGCCGAGCGGCCCCTCGCCAGATTCAACACAGACATCAGCCGCAGCACCGTGTAACCAGACAGCAGCACACAGAGCCTGTTCCGGCGCCATGCCTTGAGCAAGTAGTGCCGTAGTGATACCGGTGAGCACATCACCCATGCCGGCCGTGGCCATGCCCGGGTTGCCGGTGGTGTTGACCCACCAGCGACCATCCGGTGTGGCAATGATGCTGCCGCAGCCTTTGAGCACGACGGTCGCGTGGTATTTGGCAGCGATGTCACGTGCTGCATTAATACGGTCTGCTTCAATGGCAGGAATATCCGTACCGAGCAATGCAGCGGCTTCACCGGGGTGTGGTGTGAGCAGGGTGGGTTCATTGCGTTGCAGGACGTCATCAAGCAACGTAGGCAAGAGGACGAGGGCATCTGCGTCCAGCACCAGCGGCCCTTCAAAATCCAGTGCGCTGGCGAGTACGGCACGCGATACGTCGGAACGGCCTAGACCGGGGCCCACGCCGAGCGCTGTGAGCGGGGCATCGCGCAGACTGGCAGGATCGCGGAACATGATTTCCGGTTGAAACGGGTCTAGCGTTGGCGCACCAGATTGCGCATTACCCAAGGCGGCTGCATAGACACGCCCAGCCCCTGCATGCAAGGCGCTGCGGGCGGCAAGAATCAAGGCGCCAGCCATAGACGGTGAACCGCCCAACAACCCGGCGCTACCGGCAACGCCTTTATTGGCATTGAGTGCCCGTTGCGGCAGATCGTCTGCCCAGAGATCAGGGTCGTTGAGATTGCCTGAATCGTTATCCGGGGCCAGAGTTAGTAAGGTTGGATCGATATCCAGATCACAGACTTGCACCTCACCACTGTGGTCTGGGCCATCTGCAGTCAGTAGCCCCGGCTTGTTCGCGATAAAGGTCAGCGTATGCGTGGCGCTGATGCAAATATCCTGGGCAAATCCGGTGTCGCTATTAAGTCCGGAGGCAATGTCCAGGGCCAGTAGCGGAATATCGTCCAGCAAGCTGAGCGTATTGGCCGCTTCGATCCATGCCGCATAAGGTGCGGTGAGCGGTTGGTTGAGACCTATGCCAAACAGGCCATCGATAATCAGGCTAAAACGGTAGCGTGTGGCCTCGGGAATTTCCTGGTGCAAAATGCCGCCAGCCGCTATAAATGCAGCATGTGCCGCTTTGGCATCCACCGGGGTGTGTTCAGTGGCCACCTGACCGACACAAACGCAGCCATAACCCAGCGCCATGAGTTCGTGGGCGCAGACCAGGGCATCGCCCCCATTGTTGCCCGGGCCGACCAGTATCAAAATCGGGTCAGGTCGGTCGCCAGTCAGTTCTCGCACCCATTGGGCCGCCGCTTTCCCGGCTGCCTGCATGAGGGATAGACCGGGGTTTTGCGTCTGGAAGGCGCTTTCGACCGCCCGGATGCCACGAATGGTCAGCAAACGGGTGTGATTAGGGGTCAATTCAAAGGGGTGCAATTGGGCTGAATCCACGGTTTTGCCGCCGGTCAGTGATAAAGCCTTATTTTATCCTGCCGCAGGGGCCTGTCCGCTATAATTCAACCTTCTTTTTAGTCTCTTCGGTGGCGTACAGGCGGCTTGGCAACAATGGGCCTTGTCCTGTGTTTACCGCTTATCTGGGTCTCGCTCATGTCGTCTGTGATTGCTCTCCGTGGTGCTGCTGCACTTTCCGAATTCCGCACCCAACGTTTGGTGGAAAAACTGAAGACGGCCTGGCCGGCAATTAACGGGATCGAGAGCGACTATCTCTATCTGGTCGAGCTTTCAGCACCGCTGGATGCGCCTGAAACCGAGCGACTCAATGCCGTGCTTGAAGCCACAGGTGTTGCTGCTGAACTGGCGAATGCTTTTATCGTGGCACCACGCCTGGGAACGATTTCTCCCTGGTCTTCCAAGGCTACCGATATCCTGCGCCATTGTGGTCTGGCCAATGTCGTCCGCGTTGAGCGCGTTATTCGCTTTATGCCATTGGCGGGCAAAAAGACGCCATCGGCTGCAGAGCGCACGGCGCTGGCAGCACTATTACATGACCGTATGATTGAGACGGTGCTCGATACCGTGCAGGCAGCGCATGCGTTGTTTGATCAGGTGGCACCGCGTCCGCTGGCAACGGTAGATATGTTGATGGGTGGTAAAGCAGCACTGGAAGCTGCCAACCGCGATATGGGTCTGGCGTTGTCGGATGACGAAGTCGATTACCTGCTTAATATTTTTACCGAAGCAGGGCGCAACCCAACGGACGTGGAGCTGATGATGTTTGCCCAGGCAAACTCGGAGCACTGCCGTCATAAGATTTTTAATGCGGATTGGATCATCGATGGCGTGACGGAAGCCAAGTCACTGTTCGGCATGATTCGCGACACGCATAACAAAACACCACAAGGTACGATTGTTGCCTACTCGGATAACGCCGCCATTATGGAAGGCGCCGAAGTCGAGCGCTTCTATCCTGCGGCTGATGGCACTTATGCTTTTAGCAAAGAACTCACGCACTATCTGGCCAAGGTAGAAACACACAACCACCCGACGGCTATTTCGCCGTTCCCGGGTGCAGCAACGGGTTCCGGTGGCGAGATTCGTGATGAGGGTGCAACCGGTCGTGGTTCCAAGCCGAAGGCAGGTCTTTGTGGCTTTACTGTTTCAAACCTGAATCTGCCGGATGCCAAGCAGCCTTGGGAACGCCCGGCCAGCAAACCGGATCGTATCGCCAGCGCGCTGGACATCATGATTGAAGGCCCGATTGGCGCCGCAGCATTTAACAACGAATTTGGTCGTCCGAATCTGGCGGGTTACTTCCGCACCTATGAGCAAGTGGTGGGTGATACCGTGCACGGTTATCACAAGCCGATCATGATTGCCGGTGGCGTGGGTTCGATTCAGGCTGAGCAATCGTTCAAGCAGGAAAGCTTTGAGCCGGGCACGCTGTTTGTGCAACTCGGTGGTCCGGGCATGCTGATTGGTCTGGGCGGTGGCGCTGCCTCGTCGATGGCATCGGGTAGCAACCAGGCCGATCTGGATTTTGCTTCCGTACAACGTGGCAACCCGGAAATCGAACGTCGTGCTCAGGAAGTGATTGATCGCTGCTGGCAGATGGGTGCCGATAACCCGATTCTTTCAGCCCATGATGTGGGTGCGGGTGGCCTTTCAAATGCCATGCCGGAACTGGCTCATTCGGGTGGTGTCGGTGCCCGTTTCGAGTTGCGTGCCATCCAGAGTGAAGACCCAGGCATGAGCCCGGCTGAACTGTGGTGTAACGAAGCGCAAGAACGTTACGTGCTGGCTATTGCTGCTAAAGATATTGAACGCTTTGCGGCGCTCTGCGAACGCGAGCGTTGTCCGTTTGCGGTTGTTGGTACGGCTACTGTTGAAGGCCAGCTGATCGTGAGTGACAGCCTGTTCAACAATCATGCTGTCGATATGTCGATGCATGCCTTGTTGGGTAAACCGCCACGCATGACGCGTGATGTGACCCATACAGCAGAGCAGGCTGCCGCACTGGATGCTGATGCGATCGAATTGAAGGAAGCGGCTTATCGCGTCATGCGTCTGCCAGCTGTTGCTGATAAATCATTCCTGATCACCATCGGTGACCGCAGCGTGGGTGGGTTGACTGCGCGTGACCAGATGGTAGGTCCGTGGCAAGTGCCCGTGGCCGACGTCGCTGTTACGGCGATGGGTTACAACACCCGCCTGGGTGAAGCCTATGCCATGGGTGAGCGTACACCTGTTGCCGTACTCGATGCACCAGCCTCCGGTCGTATGGCGGTGGGTGAAGCACTGACTAATCTGGCAGCTGCCCGCGTAAACACGATGGCGGATATCAAACTGTCTGCTAACTGGATGGCGGCTGCTGGCGCGCCGGGTGAAGATGCACGCCTCTTCGATACCGTTAAGGCCGTCTCTGATTTGTGTCAGGCGATTGATGTCGCCATTCCCGTGGGCAAGGATTCACTCTCGATGCGTACGCGCTGGGATGAGAATGGTAAGCCACAGGAAGTGGTATCACCGCTGTCACTGATCGTTACGGCGTTTGCCCGCGTGCCGGATATTGCCCAGACGCTGACGCCTGAACTGAATCGTGATGAAGCAGATACTGAACTGGTTCTGATTGATCTGGGTAATGGCAAGAACCGCTTGGGCGGTTCAGCGCTAGCGCAAGTGTTTGATGCTACCGGTGATGATGCGCCGGATGTGGATGATCC
>ERZ1034363.1831-NODE-1831-length-11209-cov-3.018505_pt1 | contig 11209 bp, 4 predicted proteins | sample MGYA00520616_ERZ1034363 | MGnify/ENA primary metagenome ERZ1034363 (study PRJEB33736, sample SAMEA104284506) | Azolla filiculoides | biome: Urban; feature: Water surface; material: Ditch water | place: Netherlands | collected 2015-10-28 | depth 0-0.1 m ...
AACAGTTACTTTTTTAGAAACCGCCAAGTCATTTGCAATAACCACTTTTAAATTTTCCGGTGCTCTAAAAGAAACAACTACTTCTTGGGTAACTTCTGTTCTTTTGCCGTTTAATGTTATCCCTACAATTTTTGCCTGATACACTCCTTCAGTATAAACATGGGAAGTTGTACCTCCTGGATTTACTTCATTTGGTGCTACAGTTCCGTCTCCAAAATATATTTCATATCGGGTAACTCCTTCGCCACGAGGCAAAAAGGTAACATTCCCGGAATTATCCTGAGTAACTGTAGTCAAAGCGGAAATATTTGTTGGAGCACCTACCGCATCCAAATTGATATCACTATTTTCATCTGAACAACCTATAAAAATTGTTAAAACAAAAAGGCTTATTATTAATTTTAATTTTTTCATAATACTATTTTTTAATATCCAGGGTTTTGTGCCCAATTTCCGTTTGCAAATTGAATTTCCTCAATTGGAATAGGGAATAATTCATTTTTTCCAGCTGTAAATCCATCAATTTCCTGTGCCGCTTTACCAGTTCGAACTAAATCAAAGAAACGATGTCCTTCGCCTACTAATTCGACTCTTCTTTCGGCCCAAATAAAATCTGTCAATGCTGCTCCAGAAGCTGAAACATCATGGTTTGTGTCTCCAAAAGCACGACGGCGAACTTGATTCAAGTACCCTCTGGCTTTTGTGTCATCCAATCCGCTTCGATTAAAGGCTTCTGCTGCCATCAAAAGCACATCTGCATAACGAATGGCTCTATAATTATTTGGATTCGTTAATTTTAAATCCAGTGCGGCATTGGCACTTCTTATTCTAGGAATGTATTTTCGGTTGAAATAACCGGTATCTTCATTTTGTTTGGTGTAACTAGTCCCAGGATTAGCCGCTATCCATGCAGTCATGTCTAAAATAGCAACGGCTTCTCTATTATCACCAGCTTCAAATGCATCAACTATTTTTTGCGTTGGAAGATTAAAATTATTACCTGATGTAAAGAAAGGACCTACATAAGAATTTGGTCCATTAAAACCTACAGCTACATTTCCTTCTAAATATTGTAAGTTCCCATAATCACCCCCTTCAACATCGGTATATTGAATTTCAAAAACAGATTCTGGTCCGTTTTCTCCAGCCATTTCAAAAATGGTATCATAATCCGTAACTAAAGAATAAGGCGAATTTGAAATCAAACTTTCAAAAGTTGTAGCCGCCAAAGTAAATTTGTCTTGATACAAATACGCCTTTCCCAAAAGAGCCAAAGCTGCTCCTTTTGTAGCTCTACCCGCTTGTGATGGAGTAGCTGATAAATTTTCGGAAGCAAAAATTAAATCCGCTTCGATAGAAGCATATACTTCTTCGGCTGAGGAACGTGGTATCGTTTTTTCATCACCAGGAGTGAATCTTTTATCTCCATTCATAGGAATTCCCCCAAACCATTTCACTAATTCAAAATGATAGTAGGCTCTCAAAAAACGAGCTTCAGCAATTACTTGGTTTTTACCGACAAAATCTGTTTTGTCTTTAAACTCAAGAATGTAATTTGCTCTTTGAACACCTGCAAACATCCAATCCCATAATTGTTTTAGATTCGCATTTACAGGAGTGTGAATCATATCATCCACTTGTTGGTATCCAGGAACGTCTGTTGGACTGTTTCCACCACATAATGTGTTATCTGAAGCAATTTCCCCCATCAAAACATTAATAAAACTAGACTGTAATAAATCATAAGCTCCTATCAATGCTTTATCATATTCTGATTTTGAATTAAAATAGTTTTCGGAGTCAATTGAATATTCTACGGGACGATCTACAAAATCATCACTACAAGAAACCGTCAGGGCAGAAACCATTGTTAAGGTTGCTATTGTAATATATATATACTTTTTCATTTTAATACAAATTAAAAATTAATGTTTAAGCCTATCATGTAGGTTCTTGGAATTGGGTAAAAACCATCATCGATTCCTCCGCCAATAGGGGCTCCATTAGACGCTCCGGGATCGAAGCCTCTATATTTTGTGAAAGTGTACAGATTATTTACTCCTGTGTACAATCTGAATTTTGACATCCCGATTTTCTCAGCAATATTCGAATTAAGTGTATATCCCAATTGAATGTTTTGAATTCTTATGAATGATGCATCTTCAACAAAATAATCAGAAAAAACTTTATTAGTAGTCGCAGCAGTTGTAACTCTTGGAACTGAATTACTAGTTCCTTCGCCTGTCCATCTGTCTAAAACATAATCTAAATGATTCACATCATCATAAATACTTTCGTAATTACGAACCATATCATTTCCTACTGACGCAAAAGTGTACATAGAAAAATCAAGTGCTTTATAGTTAAACTGTAAATTAAAGCCCATTGTTGCTGCTGGAATTGGATCTCCAATGTTCGTTTTATCATTAACATTTATCACACCATCTCCATTTATATCTACAAAACGAATATCACCAGGAGCTGCTCCTGCACCCAAAGCTATTTGAGAAGGATGTGCTTCAACTTCGGCTTGGTTTTGAAAAATTCCATCCGTTTTATACCCGTAGAAATATCCTATCGGCAAACCTACTTCCATTCTTGCTGGTGGAAGTTGAGAAATTCCAAACGAACCTCCAGATATGAATGGCACTCCATTTGTGCTTAAAGTTTCATTTTTAAGAAGAGTCACATTATACCCCACACTCATAGAAAAGTTTTCCGAAAACTTGTTTTTATAATCTACTGAAAATTCAAATCCGGAGTTTCTAACTGTTCCTCCATTTACTGTTGGTGAGCTTGCACCCGGAGCTCCAGTTCCATTTATCCCTGAAGTAGGAATGTTTAGTATTAATAAATCAGCTCTTGTGTCAATGAAATAATCAGCAATAATATTTACATTATTATTGAATAATTTCAAATCTAAACCAACATCGAATTTTTTAGCTTCTTCCCATTTTAAATCTGGATTAGGAATCTGTCCTGTCGCTACTCCATTGACTAAAGCGCCGTCAAAAACATAAGTCGCTTCTCCGCTCAACTGTGAAATATAGCCATTATTACCAATTCTGTCGTTTCCTAAAGTACCGTAACTGGCTCTTAATTTCATGAAATTAACCAGTTTAGATTCTCCATAAAATCCTTCGTCAGAAATTACCCAACCTGCTGTAAAAGAGGGGAAATAACCCACTTTATTTCCAGGTCCAAATTTTGTTGATGAATCGCGTCTTAACATGGCTGATAAAAGGTATTTTCCTTTAAAATCATACTGTACTCTACCAAAATAAGAAAGCTTTCTCTCGTCAAAAACATAAGAACCGACCGGAATTATACCTGCTGCCGGAGCACCTCTTGTCAATGAAATATCTGCAAATTCCCAAGAATTATTTGGTACATCATAACCTGTGGCAAACAATCCGTTCCCATATTCTTTAAAAATAGTATTTCCAATTGTAGCAACCAGATTATGATTATCACCAAATTTCTTAGTGTACGTTCCATAAATATCAAAAGAGTAATCATTATTATTTACAGCACTCTGTGAAACAGAACTTCGTGTTACATCAAAAACTTTTCCGCCATAATTCAAAATTTTTGCAAAACTTTTAGATTCACTGTTCGAAGTATTGAAACCAATTGTACTGGTAACCACAAAACCTTTAAACAGTTTATAATCTAATCCGAAATTTCCACTAAGTTTTTTGAAATTATAATCATTATAACTGTTTGCAGTTTGTGCCAATGGGTTAATCATTTCATTCCCCAATCCTGATAATGGAAAAAGTGTATAATCACCATTAGCATCATACGGACTAAGAGTACTTGGAGCATTGACTGCATTCATTACTACAGATGCGTTACCGCCTTCAGGCAATGTTTTTCTGTTGAAATAAGTATAAATAACATTTGTTTTCAGTTTTAATTTGTCTGAAATATCAGCACCCAAAGAGATTCTGGCTGTATTTCGTAAAAACCCGGATTTTGCTTCACCCACAATTCCTTCTTGGTCTAAGTGAGAACCGCTGACCGCATAAGTAACTTTTTCTGAACCTCCTGTGAAAGATAAATCATGACTAATTATTGGTACACTTTTACTAAAAATTTCATTCTGCCAGTTTGTCCCTTTACCCAAACCTGATACAACTGGAAAAGGAAGTGATTTACCACCGTTAGCATAACTTTCATTTAATAATAAAGCATATTCAGTCGCGTCTAATGTTGAAAGCTTTCTGGATGTTTCTTGAAAACCGGTATAGGAGTTAAACGAAATTTTTGCTTTTGCATTCTTTTTACCCATTTTTGTGGTAATCAATATAACACCATTGGCTCCAGTAGAACCGTAAATTGCTGCCTGAGCATCTTTCAAAACGGTAATTGACTCCACATCATTCGGGTTTAATAAACCCAATTCACCTACATATCCATCAATAATTGTTAATGGTCTGTTATCACCATTTGTTGCAATACCACGAATACGAATATCTAATGCTGCACCCGGAGAACCCGAAGTTGTAGTCACATTCACACCCGAAACTGTACCTTGTAAAGCTTGTTCAATTTTTACAGGTTTCAGAATCTCTAATGTTTTAGTATCAACTACAGAAACAGCACCTGTAACTTCTCGTTTTTTCTGGCTACCATAACCAATAATTACAACTTCATCTAATTGCTTAGAGTCTTCTTGTAAAGAAATACTAAGATCTGTTTTAGTGCCTGTCACTTTATATTCAAAATTTTTATATCCCACATACGAGAAAACCACCGTAGTACCAGATGATACTCCTTTTAAGGTGAAATTCCCGTCAAAATCAGTTACCGTACTTTTAGGGGCGTTTTTGATTTGAATATTTACTCCAGGTATTGGTAAACCCGAAGTTGTTTCTTTTACCACTCCACCAATGTCATAACTTTGGGCAAATCCAAAAGTAGACAGTAGCAGAAAAATAATTAATAGATAATTTGACTTCATAATTTATGTTTTTTGTGAGAGATAAAATTAGATGGAAGAACTAATATTTTCTTAAAAAGAACCACAACAAAAAACATACAATACAAAAAAAGTGAGGTTTAATTTTTTATAGTTTAAAACTGACTGGAATTTAAGAAGAATTTAAGAAAGTTACTTTTTTTTGAATTCAAAAAAACCACAACAATAACGGTATTGTTGTGGTAATGTATAGTTTTTTATTGCTAAATATAATACGACTATACAGCCATGATATACTCGACTAATCCTTCTTCGTGTGTTAAGTTGATTTTTTTACGCAAACGATATCTTTTTATTTCAACGCTTCGTACAGATATATTGAGTAAAGGTGCCACTTCTTTAGACGAAAGGTTCAATCTTAAGTAAGCACAAAGCCGCAAATCATTTGGAGTTAAGGACGGATGCGCTAATTTTATCTTTTTCAAAAAGTCTTTATCAGCATTATCAAAGGCTTCTTTGAATACATTCCAGGAATCTTCCTCGGTTATATTTTTATTGATTGTTGTAATAACAGACTTAATGCTTTTATTGCCATCTTCCGAAGTCTTTTTAAGATCTTCTTTGATAAAAGCAAGTAATTCATTTTTACTGTTCAAACTCATGGTTGAAACCGCCAATTCCCTGTTCTTAGTATCAACATCTTGATGGAGCTGTCTGTTTTGTATACGCATTAATTCCTGTTCGTTTTCTAATTCTTTTATTTCCAACAAAAGATTATTTTCTTCAATCAATTTCTCTTTTTGTTTTTGGTAATATGCTTTGTATGTTTTATGAATGAATCGCGCCAAAATAAGCACTAAAACTAAATAAAGAAAAAGCGCTAAATTAGTGCTGTACCATGGCTTCAGAATAGTAAAGGAATAAACTGCCGTATTATCTAATGAAGAATTAGCAAATTTTGCACGTACTTTAAAGACATAATCTCCTGGCGACAAGTTCTTGAAACTAACGGTTGGTTTGGCACTCCATTCGCTCCATTCGTCTTGAAGTCCTTCTAATGAATATTGGTATTCAGCATTGATGTATTTATTGAATTCCGGAACCGTATAATTGAATGTGATATTATTTTCATCATGGCTAAAATTCCCTTCTTCTTGAATAGACGAACTTATAAAACTTTCATTCAGTCTATTTACGGAAACATTTGAAATGTAAACATTATAATTTTTAAAACTCAAATCATTAATATTCAATATATAATAACCATCTGTTGTCCCTATCAGATAATCAAAATTTGAGATTTGAGTAACATTCTCAAAACCCAGCATAGAGTTAGTCAACGAAGCTGGAATAGGAATCACATTCTGTTTTAACTGATTGCTCAATTTACTCAAGGAGAAATAATGGATATAATTTTTTGAAAATAACCATATTTTATTCGAATTATCTACAATCAATTTTCCGGAGGTGTATTCATCTTTTTCAAAAACAGAACTCAAGAGTTTGTCTTTTTCAAATTGCTTTGTTTTAATATTCAAACGAAAAATACCTTCTTTATATGCGTAATAAATCGTGTTGTTGAATTTAGTCAAACTTGCATTTTTCCCTTTTGTAGGCGATTGATACGTATAAAATGGCTTAGTTTTAAGCAATTTAGCATCCAGTTGCAACCGGAAAACCCCTTTATATTCATGACTTACATATACTTCAAGTGCGTTTGTTATTTCAAAATATCGGGATGAATAATCAAACCCTGAGATTTTATTTCTAAAAACCCATTGGTTATTTATTTTCACCAAAACAGATATCCCATAATAATTGCCTTGAAGCAAAAGATCATTGCGATGTGGAACGGTCTCAAATTTCCATGTTCCGGACATTGGAAAAATATTCTTGGCACTGGCATCTTCAATAATAAAAGTTCCCGAATCATGACCACAAAAAAGAGTGCCGTCAAATTCAAATAAAGACCAAACTTGACCTTTTGTTCCGCCAATGAATTTAAACGATTCATTGCTCTGGTAATTTTTATAAAACAACCCTTGATTTGTACCAATATACAACTTCCCTTTGAACAACTTTGAGGTGTAAACCGTTCCTAAAATGCCTGTATCATCAACAAAATTCTTAATAGGCGACTGAAGATTGATACAGTTTATACCATTATCTAAACCAACCCAAAGATTTTTATCCACATCTTCAAACAGCGACAAAGCGGTATTATTACTCAATCCTTTATTTTGAGAAATATGATACATCATTTTACCTTCTTTGGTCAAAATAAAAATACCATTCGAAACCGTTCCTATCGCTAAACTTCCATCCGAAAGTTGTTGACTGCTATACACACTTGTGGCCGTCAAATCCAAATCTGCTTCGGTAGAAAACGAAGTCAAATTCCCCGCTATTAATTTATAAAAACCATTTAGCTGCGTTTGAATCAAAAGGCCTTCATCAATAGAAAAGACATTCACAATCCGGTTCGTTTTCAATATCGGATGATTAGAAATCAAAGTACCCCGACCACTTTCTATTTCATAAAGACCTTCATTTATGGTTTGAAAATAAATAGAATTATTAGTCCTGAATGACTTTATAATGTTATTGCTGGGCGCAATTATTCTAAAATGTTTGGTTTTAGTATCGTAAATGTAAATTCGATTCAACGATTGAAAAATTACAAATTGGTCGTATTTTAAGACATTCCAAAATTGTTCGTCATCGAGAATTTTATTCTTTATAGTTTTGCTGAGTGAAGTGTATTTTAGTTTACCGTTCGTTTGTCTGGTCCAGAAACCAAATTCCATGTAACAACCGGTATAAATCCTGTTTCCAATTACTTTTACAGAACGAATAATGGTTTCATTAGGCGAAGGATAAAGCTCCCAATTTGAACCGTTAAACTCCAATAAACCTTCATTATTAGCAAAAAAAACATAATGATTTTGATCCTGAGAAATCATCCAATTTTGATTTCCTGCTGCATAAGTTGTTGATGTATATTTTACAATTGGAGGTAATTCTTGTGAAAAAACAGAAGAATACATCAATAACAGTAGAATATAGAAATTGTTTTTCATTTATAAATTGGTATTAATTTATTGTAAAACTAAAATTAAAAACGGATTTTTTTTAAGGAAAAAATATATTTTAACTATACAATCTAAAAATAGTTATTTATTACTTCTTATTCTATCAAAAATGCTTTTATCCTCAAAAATTTGTGACTTGTTCACCTCCATATTCCACCTTAAAAATGATTACTTTTGCATAAATCAATCCTTTTTATGCAAGTTGAATTTTCTAAATTAGATCCAAAGAAAAACATTATTATCAAAGGCGCTCAGGTACATAATTTAAAAAATGTAGATGTAGCGATTCCTCGAAATAAACTAGTGGTTATTACAGGCCTTTCGGGTTCGGGTAAATCAAGTTTAGCATTCGACACTTTATATGCCGAAGGGCAACGCCGTTATGTAGAAAGCTTGTCATCCTATGCCCGACAATTTCTTGGAAGATTGGATAAACCAAAAGTTGAGTACATCAAAGGTATTGCTCCTGCAATCGCCATTGAACAAAAAGTAAATACTACAAATGCGCGCTCAACAGTTGGAACTTCAACAGAGATTTATGATTATTTAAAGTTATTATTTGCCAGAATCGGAAGAACTTTTTCGCCAATTTCAGGACAGGAAGTTAAAAAAAACACCGTTACCGATGTGGTTTCTGATGTAAAAAGCTTTGAAATTGACAGCAAATGGTTGCTTTTGGCTCCTATTCATTTAGAAGAAGGTCGAAAGCTTGAAGACAAATTAAAAGTGTTGCTTCAACAAGGTTTTGCAAGAATTTTGGTTGATAATGAAATGGTTCGCTTAGACGATTTACCGGCTTCATTGGCCAATAAAGAACTATTCCTTATTATTGACCGAATTGTAGTTAAAGACGAAGAAGAATTTTACAATCGCCTTGCTGATGCGGTTCAAACTGCTTTTTTTGAAGGAAAAGGAATCTGTTACCTGAAAGAATTAAACTCCGACAAAAAATATTCGTATTCTAATAATTTCGAATTAGACGGCATTACCTTTTTAGAACCAAACGTACATTTATTCAGTTTTAATAATCCATATGGCGCGTGTCCGGTTTGCGAAGGTTACGGAAATATAATAGGAATTGATGCCGAATTAGTGGTTCCTAATACCACTTTATCCATCTTTGAAAACGCTATTTTCCCTTGGCGAGGAGACAGTATGAGCTGGTTTCGAGATGAATTGGTAAATAACGCCTATAAATTTGATTTCCCCATTCACAAACCTTACTTTCAATTATCCGAAAAACAAAAAGAGTTAATTTGGACCGGAAATGAATATTTTCAAGGTTTAAATGATTTTTTCAAAGAACTGGAAGAAAAGAATTATAAAATACAAAATCGAGTAATGCTTTCCCGTTACCGCGGTAAAACCAAATGCTATTCGTGTAAAGGCAAACGCCTTAGAATTGAAGCTTCCTACGTAAAAATCAATTCAAAAACAGTTTCTGATTTAGTCGATTTACCAATAAAACATTTAGTTACCTTTTTCGAAAATATTGATTTAGATGTTTACGAAAAACAAATAGCCAAACGATTGTTGGTAGAAATCAACAACCGTTTGTCCTTTTTGACCGAAGTTGGCTTAGATTATCTGACTTTAAACCGAAATTCTTCAACGCTTTCCGGTGGAGAATCACAGCGCATCAATTTAGCAACTTCTCTGGGAAGCAGTTTAGTTGGCTCGATGTATATTCTGGATGAACCAAGTATTGGTTTACACCCAAAAGACACAGAACGGTTGATAAAAGTACTGCTTTCGCTACGTGATTTAGGCAATACCGTTATTGTTGTCGAACATGATGAAGACATCATGAAAGCAGCTGATATGATTATCGATATTGGTCCAGAAGCAGGAACTTTAGGTGGGAATTTAGTGGCTCAGGGCACATTTGACGAAATCCTAAAATCTACTTCGCTAACTGCGCAATATTTGAATGGTGCTTTGGAAATTTCAGTTCCAAAAAAACGCAGACCTTTCAAGAATTTTATTGAAATAAAAGGAGCTCGGGAAAATAATCTGCAAAATATAGATATTACTTTCCCATTAGATGTTTTAACCGTAATTACTGGAGTTTCCGGAAGTGGTAAAAGCACATTAGTTAAGAAAATCTTGTTTCCTGCCATGCAGAAAAAACTCGAAAATGCCGGGGAAAAAGCAGGACAATTTACAGAAATGACCGGTTCTTTTTCGCAAATAAAACACATTGAATACGTTGATCAAAATCCAATTGGCCGAAGTTCCCGCTCAAATCCGGTAACATACATTAAAGCATATGACGATATACGAGAATTATATGCCAAAGAAAAATTATCAAAAATAAGAGGCTACCAAGCCAAACATTTTTCATTTAATGTTGATGGCGGACGATGCGAAACCTGTAAAGGAGAAGGTTCTATAAATGTAGAAATGGTTTTTATGGCCGATGTTCAATTGCCATGTGAAACCTGTAACGGGAAACGTTTTAAGAAAGAAGTCCTTGAAATAAACTTTGAAGGAAAAAACATCCATGACATTCTGACCATGACTATCGATGATTCGATACAATTTTTTAAAGATACCAAACAAAACAAGATTACCCAAAAATTACAGCCGTTACAAGATGTAGGATTGGGTTATGTACAATTAGGACAATCCTCATCTACACTTTCCGGAGGTGAAGCTCAACGTATTAAATTAGCGTCATTCTTAGTAAAAGGTGCCACAAAAGACAAAGCACTTTTTGTATTTGACGAACCTACAACAGGATTACATTTTGAAGATATTCGAGTTCTTATGGATGTAATCAATAAGTTAGTTGATAAAGGAAACACCGTTTTAATTATCGAACACAATTTGGATGTTGTAAAATTATCGGATTATATTATCGACATTGGTTACGAAGGTGGAAAAGGTGGCGGAGAAGTTGTAGCTAAAGGAACTCCAGAGGAAATCGTGAAAAATAAAAAAAGTTATACGGCGCAGTTTTTGAAAAAAGAATTATCTTAGCAACCTAATTACTACACACAACAACACTGCTAAAACTTTATTATTTAATCGTAATAGTTTGTTTACAAACAAATTAACTAAAATTACTATGGCAGCAGATCAGTACGAAAACGAAGAACACAGAATTCAAGAGAAATTCAAGCAAAAGACTTGGAATGAAATAAGAACTAATGATTCATGGGCAATTTTTAAAATCATGTCCGAGTTTGTA